>Ga0137426_1000026_pt1 | contig 46542 bp, 69 predicted proteins | sample EasRivERMZT660_2_FD_102308 | JGI IMG/M metagenome (GOLD analysis project Ga0137426, IMG submission 102308) | Soil microbial communities from meander-bound floodplain in the East River, Colorado, USA - East River MetaG ERMZT660_2 | ecosystem: Environmental > Terrestrial > Soil > Floodplain ...
AACGTGGCGTGCAACACGGACTTTATCCAGAGCTTCACGGCCACCGGCTTCACGATAGGCTTAAACGCCAACGTGCAAAGCGCAGGCGTCAAATACTGGTGGTACGCAATCAAAACTCCGGTGTACTCAACGGCGCGTTCAATAGCGCCGATCATCGTCCAGTGATTTGAGGTAAATATGATACTTGTACTTGCTCTACTTGCATTGCTGATAACCACCGACGCCAACGCCACGCGCTATTGGGCGTCGAGTGGCGGCAGTAACTCCGCTGTTTGCACGGATATTGACGGCACCGCAGACCCGACTCCTAATTACGGATCGTTTGCTAGAGCCGTAGCTTGCGCCACGGCAAGCGGCGACGAGGTCTATGTCAAGGCGGGCACCTATACCACCAACGCAACGATCACCAATCCAACGAGCGGCATTACCATCCGGGGCGAGAGCGCGACCAAGGCAAGTTGGCCGGTGCTGCAACCGACCGGCACGGCGGTCAAGGGAGTTGCTTTCACCTCGGCGCGGTCTAACGTCACGTTCAAGTATCTCAAGTGGGATTTGAGCAAGGCCACTACGGGCACGAGTTGTTTTGATGGCACTTCAAGCGCGGCAACGACCAACATAGTCATTGAGGATTTTGAATGCCTTGGACCACCAGCAGGGCAAGCGGTGGATACCGGCGCGGCAATCGGCCCAAGCAGCTCGGCGAATGGCTGGCGCATCAGCCGGGGAAAGATAAGCCGCTGGAGCACAGCCGACCACCAGCCGGGAGCGCATTGCCTTTATTGGGCAGGGCACAACTCAATCATGGAGCATATAGAGTGCACGGACTACGACGGACACGGGATACAGTTTTACGTTTTGCCTACAAATAATGTCATTCGCAACAGCTATTTTCATGGGGCAACCGATCGGGATGGCATCTATTTTGGCAGTCAATCCAACAACAACACCGCTTACAACAATATCGTTGCAGATTACACCACGACCGGGATTACAATGCACGGTACGGCAAACAGGGCGCTTCACAACACGATTTACGAAGCCTCGGCAGTCCCCGGCATAACCATCAGCGGTTGTGCCACCGGCTCGGCTTGTCTCATTGCCAATAACCTTATCCAGGTCGGCGGCACGGCTATCAGCGGCACCGATCCTGATGTTACCCAAACCACCAATCGCACAACTGGCACGCACATGATCGACCCGGCAAACGGCAATTTCAGTCTAGTCGAGGGGAGCGCTGCTATCGATGGAGGCACGCAAATAGCCGCAGTCGGGACATGGCCCGGTAGTGCGACCCGGTATGTCGGGGCCAATCCAGATCAAGGCGCGTTAGAAGCATGCGTCAGATCCTCAGCCGTTGTCGAGAGTGCCACCCCGACTATTTATTCGGTTACCTATTCCTGCGCGAATCAAAGTGTCCGCGGCGGTGTCGGACTACAAACTCCAACCGTCGCTAATTGGGCGATTCGTGACGACACTGTGGCGCAACAAGAAAACAGCGCCGCTATCCGAGGGCAGTCAATCGTTGACATTACGATGAATACCTCTTTGACCGCTGGCGATGTAGATGACGCCATGACCCGTTCAACGGCACCTACACTAATGGGAAACGATTGTATCGGCGACCCCAACACGGCGTGTTTCAATGCCCACATCCGTACTCATGCGGTGACAGCGGGGAAATCCAATGTTGGGGGCGGCGGCGGGGTCACTTACAACGTCGTCCACTTCCGTCAGGTCAACTGGTACAGCTCCGTCGCCGCGCCATCGTGGAAAAAGCTTCAGGACTCCGCCGCGGGCGCGCAGGCGGGCGGCCGGGTGGCCGTGGCGATCACCATCGAGGGCACCGGCGCCAATCCAGATCCGACGCCGTTTGAATTTTATTTCAATACTGGCGGGGCGGACGCTGCCGTGACCGACTCGGCTACTACCAACGCGGTGGCTTTCGCCAACGACGCGTCATCGTTCCAGGATCAGCAGGCCGTGTCTTCGCTTTTGACCGGCCTTACCTGCCCTCATGGCGCATTTGTCGCCGGTGCTGTCATCGGCGCGCAGAATACCCAGCCGAATATCGATTTGAGTCAAAACTCTTGCACGACGCTCATCGTGCTGTTGCAAACCAAGTCGACCGCCACCGGGACTATCAACTTGAAGCCTAAACTGCCCGGCGGCACGGTGATCAGCTACGGTGTACAGCCGGCGATACTTATCAAGACAGCGGAGGCGGGATCGTGAAGGACGGCAAATCGCAATCGATCTCGGACAATGCGGTGAGTCTGCCAATCAACCGCTGCGAACGCTGCCGGCGCCGGTTGTTCGACGGCTTTTTGTTCGGGATTATCAAATGTCCGCACTGCAACCAGATGTTGGAATTAGTTGATAAAAAGGCAGAGCAGGAATATCATGTCGCCAAGTTAAGCGGACGACTTTAGTCGCAACGTAATTGGAAAAGAGGCTTTGAAGCCCGGTCGCAGCAAGCGCTGTGTCCGGGCTTTTTTATTGGCAAGAAGTATTTTAAGCGCAAGATGGCAAACACGCACACAAGACGGTGGAGGGTTTACGGCAGCACCGTTAGGTATCCCGCCGATCAACTCATCACTTCGCAGCCGTCCGTTATCTCGATGAGCCAGCCGGCGTATCTGCAATGGTCGGCAATCCCAGGCTTGGATACGTCTATCATGCGGATCACCGATTCCGCGACGTTCGGCGTTGGGCAGCGGTATTATCGCCACTACTATCCCAAGCAACAGCCATGGAATTGCGATGAAACGAAGATCATGCTCAGTCATAATTCATCCTTGGTTTACTTCCTTCACGGCAGCACGTTTGCCTATCAGTCAACATCGAACCAATTACCCGAATACCCGAAATGGAGTGTAAGCGATCCTGATAAAATGTACGGGATTTACCTCAAGAAGCTGGTGTATTACCGGCCATCGACTAATACGCGAACAGACATGCACGATTTCACTAGCGATTTCAGTACGGTTTATCTAGGCGTTGGCGAAGGCAATATCTCGAATGATGATGCGTTTATACCCGTCATTGGTAATTACGCTTCTGTTAATCCTACCATTGTTTTATGGAATGGTAATACAAATACCGAAGTCACACGCGCAACGCTTACCGGAGAAGGGCCGCTCGATTGGGCCGGCATGTCGCAAAGCGGCAATTATTTCATCACGAACGACAGCACTACAACCAAAGTTTATAACAATTCGCTGGTGTATCAGCGCACACTCACCGCAGCCGGAGGCCACGCGGATTTAGGATACGACAGCAATGGCGATGAGTGTTATGTGTCGGGTCAGTTCATAGGGGGTCGTGGCGTGGTAATCGAATCGACTCGATTATCCGATAATACGGTAACGGAGCATCTCCCAGGCAACGGTCAAACCGGCGTTTATATGGCGTCTAACTTTCATATCTCATGCCGTAATACCGCCAGACCCGGTTGGGCATACCTTAGTACCTACGATTTCGATTCCGCCACCGACGCCTATATGTTCCGCGAAGTGTTTGCCGTGAAATTAGATAACAGCGGCACGGTCGAAAGATTCTCGCAAGGTTTCTTCTCAGACGAGCCAGCCGATCTTGACTATAATCGTACTGCTATGGGTGTGCCAAACCGCGATGGCTCATTGGTGATGTTTGCCAGCGATTGGGGCGATGCGTCGGGTACTGCGATCATTTACGACTACATCGCAAAGGCAACTTAATATGGCTATCAAAGATAATCTGATTTCGTTTTGGGAATTTGAAACTGGTGCCCTTCTTGTCGATTCACACGGCACGATGACGCTGACCGATAATGGTACAGTGACTCAGAACACTGGTAAAGTCGGAATGGCAGCGGAGTTTACTGCCGCAAACACTGAATTCTTATCCCATACTGACCATACTGATTTGGAACCCGGGGATGCAAACTTCACCTTTACGGCATGGGTTTATCTTGTGGCTGGTTATGGTACTTACCCGTTTATTCTGTCTAAGGATGATGGTGGGACGTTGCGGAGCTATTATTTACGCTACATGGGTGGTGCAACAAATAGATTTGACTTTGGTCTCTACTCGAATGGTACCGCAGGGGCTTTAGTATATGCCAATACATTTGGCGCCGCATCTAACAACACTTGGTATTTTGTAACAGTTCAGTACGATGCTGGTGCAAACTTAATGTACATCTCGGTTAATGCCGGTACTCAAGACACCAATACGCAAACTGGGGGTGCTTTTAGTAACGCTTTGGACTTTAGAATAGGTTATTTGAATATATCGGATACAAACGCTTTGTGGAATGGCCGTATAGATCAAATCGTTTTCTGGAAGCGCAAGATAACCGCCGACGAAATCACCTGGATGTATAACGGCGGCGACGGACGAAGTTATGCGGCCCTGGCATCAACGTTCCCATTAACCGTATCACTGAGGGACAATCTCAATGGCTAATCCATTTACAGACGCAATGCGCATGGGCGATCTCGGCGTTAAAATCGGCCTGTACTGCGCCAAGTGCAACGCCAAGGTAATTTCCGATCAACCTCACGAATGTAAAGTAGAATCAACTCAAGAAAAGGAGTCAGAAAATGAGAAAACGACAAACTAAGAAACAAGCCGGGGCACTTAACGACAGCTTCCGCCTGCGCGGCTATTTGGAATACGTTCTGCGCGATGCCGTTACCGGCGAGATCGTGCGGCGTGGCAAGAAGGAAAACACCGTCACGGCATTCGGTCGCGGCTATGCGCTGGCCCGGATCACGCCGGGGAGTAATGCGTCTATCTTGTCGGCGGTCGCCATCGGTTCGTCGTCAGCGGCGCCAACGTCCAACGATAGTCAGCTTGCGGCTTACACGACCATCAAGGTGATTGGCACCACCGGACTGACCACTGCGACCAACGCGGCTGGAACTTACACCGCGGCGCTCAGTTTCGCTTCCAACGAGACGTGGAGTAATTCATCGCAGATCGGAGAGTTCGCGCTGTATAACAGTGGGGCGACTGGTGGTGGCGCGGTGATGTTCAATCGCTTGAATACCAACCCATATATCAACTTCGGATCGACGAATACATTGGCAATAACTATAAGTATCACCAACTAGAGTATTTGTAATTGCAAAATAATTGTAGTATGTCTTCCAATAGGAGGACATATGAAAAACAAAGACCTGGTACTGAAAAGATTTTGGGCGAAGGTCGATAAGAAGGAAGACGGCTGTTGGGAATGGACAGCTCATTTAGTTGGCGGTTATGGCAAATTTCGAGTCGATGGGAAGCTAGTTCAAGCGCACCGGCTATCATACGAAATAGCCAAGGGACCGATTCCTGCTGGCTACGACGTGCGCCATTCCTGTCACAATCGACCTTGTGTAAATCCCGACCATCTTTCCGTCGGGACCCGCGCCGATAATATGCGAGACAAAATGGAAGCGGGAAGACATTACGTCGGGGAAGTGGATCGAGAGATTCACGCTGAACTAATGCGAAGAGCTTGGGCGGCTCATAGTCCAGAAGAACGCCAAGAGAGAGTCGACGCAGTTTCGGAAGCATTGGCAGGTAAGCCGTTCACCGATGAACATCTCGCCAATCTTCGCGCTTCACCGGCTAACCAAAAGGGTAGAGCACCGAGAGCCTTCGGTGCTCAGTTACCGCGTACCGCTCTTAATGCCGATCAGGTTTTAGAGATTCGCGGCAAGTATGCCATCGGTATGAAAACAGAGGAGCTAGGAAAAGAGTACGGTATCAATCACAGCGCTATTTCCGGCATTGTGCGAGGGCTCACTTACAAGTGGGTCGCTACAGAGCCAGTCAAGCGACTCGCCGGTTATGGAACGAAAACGAGAAGCGAAGTTTCCACGCACGCCAATCTCGGCAGAGTTTATGCCAAGAAGCCCAAGCCCGAAAAGATCAAGCAGCATGACAGGCGCCAACGCCTCACCGACGATCAAGTGGCCGAACTTCGCCAACTCTACGCAGACGGAATGGCGCAAAGTAAACTAGCCGCGCAGTTCTCTGTCTCTCAGGGCCTAGTCAATTTTCTCGTCACCGGCCAAAGACGAGCAGAGGCTGGTGGTCCTATCACTCTTGGACGATATGGAAGTGCCGAGTGGAAAGAAAAGATCGCCATGTCGAACACCGGCAAAGCGCACACCGATGAGACGAGAGAAAAAATGCGTCAGGCAAAATTAGCCAAGCGAAAGGAACAGCACACCAATGTCTGAACAATCCGGGAAGCGAGTAGTCTATTTGGGCATTGAAGTTCAAATCCATGGGCTGGAAATAGACCTAAAGGATTTGGATGCGGCGAGTAAATTCTTATGTAGCTCGTTAAAAGAGGCTACCAAAGCGTGCCTAATTGGGAAACAAGACTATCGAAGCCATTTATTCAACTTTCGGGACGCATTAGACGACGACATTACGGTCGAAATCTTTGAGCACGCAGGACCCCAATTGGAGGAAGATTCCTAATGGCTGAACAATCCGGCGCGAGCGGAAACACTGACCCGCACTTTCGCGGAGGTGGGGCGGTGTGCGCTTACACTCAAGTTACAGCACCTGTTCATTCAAGTAACAATAGATCGTGTGGTTTATGCGGAATGCCTATTAGTTGGCACACAATAGTCCGATGTGTGGCTACCTTTGACGGGTCTCAATGTATCTTGGAGTATAGGCATCCTGGCGAGCATCGCATCAAGGATGATACCAATGGCTGAACAATCAGGAGCGAGCGGATTCGGTTATCCCCACATGGCCCGGCTGGCACTGTGCGTGCCATTCACCGACAGACCTCTACCTCCCGAATTGCCGATGGCGTTCAAGAATTGCACGCCGCCGATGAACATGAACTCGATCATGTTCGAGACCCACGGCAAGCCGATCGACTACGCGCGCAACTGGTTTGCCGAGCAGGCCATCGAGTACGGCTGCAAGTATCTTTTCTTTTGGGACGAGGACGTGCTTATCCCGCCGCACGCCTTGCGTGAGTTGATGTACGTCGCCGACAATTGGCCGAGTGTTGGCGTAGTCGGCGGCATCTACTGCCTCAAGACAGATCGCCCCGAGCCGTTGGTATTCAAGGGCATCGGTGATGGTCCTTACTGGGACTGGAAGGTAGGCGAAGTATTCGAGTGCAGCGGCATCGGCATGGGCTGTGCCTTGATCCGCACCGAATTATTCAAAGACATCCCGAAGCCATGGTTTAAGACCGTCGATGACTTGTCGCCGTACCTGGACAATATTCCATTGGGCGAAGTCTGGACCGAGGATCTCTATTTTGCCCGCCAGGTGCGCGAGTCCAAGAAGTGGAAGATTGTCGCGCACGGTGGGCTAGTCATGCCGCACCTGGACGTCCGCACCGGCCGGCGCTACGAGTTGCCGCCGGACTCGAAACCCGCGCGCCGGATGGCGCTGCCGATCGGATCGAAGAAGATACTCGACATTGCGCCTGGATCAACACCGATGAAGACCAACGAGGGCACAGTCATCACCTGTGACATTCGCGATGGTCTCGGCGTCGACTACCGTTGCGACTTTCGCAAGCTGCCGTTTGCCACCGGGGAATTTGATTTAGTCCATTGCAGCCAAGGGTTGGAGCATATCAAACGCGCCGACGTATCGACCACATTGGACGAATGGATTCGCGTTTTAAAGCCCGAGGGCGAGCTCCGCCTAGCCGTGCCAAATCTCGAATGGGCCGCCAAGCGCATCCTAGCCGGCGACGTTGGCGACATGGTGCCAAAGGCGGAAGTGACCGCCTTGGACGTGCTCTATGCGCAGCAGCAGTACGCCGAGGACTTCCACATGAACGGCTGGACTCCTAAGACTTTGGAGGCGGCGCTGCGCGCCAAGGGCTTCAAGTATTTCGAGACCACCACGCCGAACTTTTTGATTTCTATGCGGGCGATGAGGGTGAAGCCGAAGGAGTCCAAGCCGAAGGTTAAGGGCAAGAAATGAACGCCATCAACTTAAAGGACGTACCACCGGAGCGGATCGAATTGCTCGCCAGGCTGCTAGTTGATGCCATACACGAGCGCGTTGCAGAAACTCTATTTCACAGAACGCTCGCAGTCTTAAGTGGTAGTTTGACTATTGGAGCCCGGGACAACTTCGATTTCGATTACAAGGTGCATACAAGCGGCGCGAACATCATAGCCTTCCTAAGCGGTAAGTGTGACATGATCCACTTCGAGGACAGTCGCCCGGATGGATATTCTACTAATTACGACTACGACCGCGAATGCGAGGAATATCGTAAGGGCAAGTTAAAGGAGTTGAAGAATGGAAAGAGAAATTAGCGATGATGAGTGCTTCAGGCTCAGACATATCCATACCGGCACGCTGACCTATTACTTGCCTTGGGACGGTGCGCCGTTTACCAGCGACCGCTACTTTTCCAGTTGTCCGGTGTGCGGCATCGGACTCACATACAAGATCGGTAGCACTCCAATGGCTCATCATGAATGTATCGCAAAAGTAATGGCGTTCGACGACGATTAAGTGGACTGCCAGACATCGGCGCCTATGAATCCGGACTGCAACCTACGCACACGATGAGCTATAGGGTGTTTTAAGTGAAGTATGGCAACTACCGTCTATGCCTACCGTGCCCGCAACGACGATGGCAATGAGACCACCGCCACTTGGAAAGCTAATCAAAGCACATCATGGATACAGACCCTCGATCAGAATCTCCGCATCCGCTTCGGCGTCCAGAACGACACCTCTTTAATAAACAACCTCGATGTCCTGCTCCAATACTCACTCAATGGCACTGACTGGGTTGCGGTTAGCGCGTCCAGCACTGTAGTCCGCGCGTCGGCCTCGGGCAACGTAGCCGACGCAGCCAATCTCACCGAGCAACTCACTGGCGGCACCGGGGTATTTGAAGGCGCTACTGCTTTCGATGAAGTAAACGGTATCTGTGGTGGTACGGCCTACGATATCGCCGCCACAGAGCACTTCGAGCATGAGTTCTGTGTCCAAGTGCGCTCGGCCGATATTGCCAACGGCAATAGGGTATGGCTGCGCACGATCAACAACGACGCTGGCACGGCCTGGACCACATACAACGTCACCTGCTCGTTTTGGGTGGGCTGGGAGCCTAAGACAGCCGCGCTTCCTGCCGACGACGCCAATAACTTTCTCGATTCTGCCGCCAAGACCCTCGTCAACTTAGGCGCCACGCCCAAGACATTCGAGGGCACTAGCACTTGGAATAATCTAGCCGACTACCTTTTAGTCCGCACCGAAAGGGCAACGGGCTGGACGGACGCCAGCAACTATTTTGAAACTCTCAACGCCAATATCGCCGCCGATGCGTGGAATAATCTCGCCGATTCCGTAGCCGCTATCCCTGGGTTACTTGCGAACCTTGCTCCCGACAATGCCAATAATCTAACAGACGCGATTATTGCGCGACTCGTCCTAAACGCAAACCTCGCCGACGACGCCAACAATCTAGGCGACGCGCTTGTCACCGTGCGGGGAATTCTAGCCAGATTAGACCCCGACAATGCCAACTTTTGGGCCGACCCGATCACCGGGTTGATGGGCGATCATTACGTTGGGATTCCCGACGACGCGAACAGTTGGTCAGACTCTTTAAATGTCCAGCTATTTGAGATTGTAGCCGACCCTATCAACGTCAACCTTGGCCCGGACGCGATGGCAGCGTTTACCGATGTCTTGGGTACGTCGCTGCATTTTAGAGCCACGCTTAGCGATGACGCCAATGCTTTTGCTGATACGCGGGCGGCATTTTTAACGCTTGACGCAAACATCTCCGACTCAGCGCAGAATTTAGCAGACTCGATTCAGGTATCGAGCGGCGCTGCTCTGACCGTAAGCCTAAGCGACAACGCAGCCAACCTGGCCGACTATCTTTTACTTCGCACGGAGAGGGCGATCGGCTGGACCGATACAGCAGCCAAGACACTCACCGCCGGCGCAGCGATAATAGCGGGGTTTACCGATACATGGGCCAATCTAGCCGACCTGTCCATGAGGGTAGAGGCGGACGACTATCTCAACCTTGACGATGATCTGAATTTCTTAGCCGACTCTGTAATTGCCGCAATAGGGCACAGAGTCGCCTTGACCGATAGCGCAGCCAACCTCGCCGACTCCCTAGCCGCGTTTAAAGCACTCAACGCCTTACTGACCGATGACGCCAATAACTGGACTGATGCTTCGACTGCCTTTCAGACACTCAATGCTTCATTACTAGACGACGCAAACGAATGGGCCGACCTCGTAGCCAAGATCCTTACCGGCCAAGCCGCCCTCGATGTGGCACTGTCCGACACTTGGGGCAACCTAGCCGACTCTCTCAGCGCGTTTAGGACTCTGGCCGCCGCTCTTTCTGACGATGCGGCCAATTTAGCGGACTCGCTAGCTGCGATCCGCGGGCTACTGGCGACCTTCACCGACAGCGCCAACAATCTCGGGGATTCGCTTACCGGCCGGCTGGTACTGTTGGCCGCGTTTATCGACAGCGCGCAGAACCTGCTCGACCAGCTCGCCACCCAGGTAGGTGGTATCCTGGCGCTCACCGCCAATCTGGGGCCGGATAGCCTCAACAACTTTGCCGATGTCCTAGCCGCCCGCCGGGCGCTCCTGGCGAGCCTCACCGACGATGCCAACAACTTAGCCGACTCGGTGGCTGCCATGTTCCGGTTGTTTGCCAGACATGGTGCAGATTCCGCCAATAACTGGCTGGATTCGGCCGCCAAGAGCGCCATCGCGCAGATTTTAGCCAACCTGCCAGCCGACGCCATGACTGCGTTCACGGACAGCGTAGCGCGTTCCGTGGGGCTTTTGGCGGCCATGTCGGATGATGCGGCGAATCTGACTGACTCTCTGGCTGGGCAGCAAGAGCTGCTCGCCCAACTGACGGACGCTTCCGCCAATCTGGCGGACTCGCTGGCGGGTTTCGAAGCGTTGATGGCCGATCTGGCGCCGGACGATGCCGCCCAGTTGGCTGATGCGCTGGCTATTTTTAAGTTTATCGTCGGCAGCACGATCATCTGCATCGCCGCGGTGACGCTCCGCCCGGCGCTTGATGGCGCTGTCGCCACCGAGCCGGCGTTGGCCGGCGATACTGAGCTGACACCGGCGCTCGATGCCGAAACCGGGATGGACGTATGCGCAGCATAAAGGATTAAAAAACATGGAATCACCACAAGTTTACTACTACAAAAACGACACCCTGCTGGAGCTCACCGGGCTCAAGGATGAAGCCACCGACGCCTATATCGCCACGGCGACGGTAACCGCGTCGGTCAAGGACGCCGCTGGCGCGGCCGTTACAGGGCAGACTTGGCCGTTATCGCTTGTCTACGTTACCTCCAGCGATGGCGATTACCGGGGTGTGCTTGACAAAGCGATTAATGTCGCCGTCGGCGATCGGATCACGGTAGAAGTGACAGTCGACGCCGGCAGCGGCCGGGATGCCTTTTTCGCCATTCCGGTGACGGTGCGCCAGCGTGGGAAGGTTTATTACTGATGCCGATGGCGCCGGTCAGACTTTGCACCAAGTCACACTGCGGCCATGTCCAGCCGTGCCCGGTGCACCGGTATGACGCCAGGCGCAGGAATGACGAGCGGCGCGGCACGAGCGCGGCGCGCGGCTATGACTTCCGCTGGCAACGGTGGCGCAAGATGATCCTGGCCGAAGATCCACTTTGCTACTACTGCAAGGCACGCGGGCTCATCGTGCCGGCGACGACCGTCGATCACATGACGCCGAAAGCGCGCGGCGGCGGGGATGATCGGGACAACCTCTGCGGCGCATGTTTCACGTGCAACTCAGCCAAGCGGGATAAGACCGCGGCGGAGTTTCTGGGGTTGGCACCCAATGGCTGAAGAACCGCACAGAGACGGCGTCGAAATATCGGCCCTCGGCGGCACTCTGCGCATGTTCGGCGGTAACGCGCTTTTCTTCTTTTTGCTGCTCATGCTTGGACTCAACATCGCCCTGACATTTTGGGAGCACGCACAGAGAAGCACCGAGCACGACCATATTATGTGCGCGAGCAAACTCAGCATCTACATCTACACCACGCCCAAGGGGGCGCCTATTGATTGGGAGAGGTTGCCAGTGGATACGTTTAGCTGCATTCCTAAATTCCTATTTGACCGGCCCGCTTTGCCGAGAGGTGGATGATGTTTAGCCTATTATTTGCCGCTGAAGAAATAGCGAAGAGTCCAGAACCTGTTATCAACGCCGTGTTGGCGGCGCTCGAAGCGCAGCGAAGCGCCTTACTCACCAACTGGTTGCTAGTCTCTTTGATAATCATTGCGGCAATAGTTGCGATAGGGACAGGGTTTATTATGGCTGGGGTCAATCAGATACGCGAGCACACAAATGGGATGCAAACGGCGCTGGTGGAAGCGACCCGCAAGCTCGCGCTTATCGAGGGCGAAGTTAAAGGTCGTGCGGCGCAAGTGATTGAGGATAGCGCGTCAGAACCGAAACCGACCACCACTATGAATTTACCGGGTAGCTTAGCTATATCGGGTCAACTAGCGGTTAAGGAGGGAAAGTAGCATGGCATCAATTCTCGCGTTTCTAATTTGGCTGGCGATTGCAGCCATCGTTATTTACGTCGTGATCTGGGCGATCAGCACCATCGTCACACCACCACCAAAAGTGACGCAGTTACTCTACGTCATAGGCGTACTGCTGCTTTTGTACTACTGCGTGATGTACTTCCCGGCTGGCTCGTTGCCCGGATTTCCACGTTAGGAGGAATTATGAGTAAAATTGAAACGGTTGCGCTTGCGAATGTGCCGGTGCTGGTAACGGCGAGTGCATCGGCACCGCCTGACGGCACCGTTATCAAGACCCCTGAAGGCCAGCCCGATGTCGAAGTCGTGCAGATGTCTTGGTACGCGCAAGTTGGCGTGCGCGTGTTGCGTACTTATTTACAGAGCCTATTAGGATTTCTGTTGGCGATGGGAAGTGGCGCCGCCGATGCCGTAGGCATCAAACTGCCGGCGGCTGACTTCGGCCACCTAATGATTCAATCGGCGAGCCTGGCGTTGGCGCCTGCGGCCATATCGCTAATTCAAAACGCCGTGGAAATTCTTACCAAGATGGACGGCGGCAGACTTCGCGCATGACCGACCTTAAAATGTTCTTCCTTGTGTTTGTCGCCGTCATCCTCGGCCAGTGGGCGGGAAGTGCGATTCTATTTTGGGCGGTGGTGTTTTTAAGGTGGTGACGTATGACCCGAGAATGGATCGAGCTACTCATTGTCGCCTGCCTCGCGCTGTTCCTGTCACTCACCGGCTGCACCGGCATGTTGATAGGCAACGCGCTAGGGCAAGGCCAGAATCTCACACCGGAACAAGTGGAGGCGTACAACAAACTCGGCCAAAAAGTCTACGGCTGCTTCATGGTAGTAGGCCCACCGCCTAGCGGCGCTACCATGTGGATCGTCGTACCAAAGGATGCCATTGTAAACCCGCGCTTTGCCGACGGGTGCAGGTTGTTGCCGTGATCGACGCTAACCACCTTCTGAAAGAAGTCATCCGGCCAGTGCTCCAAGACTTGCGCCTTGGCGGCGAATACGCCGAGGCGTTAGTGCTTGGCACGGCCTGCCAAGAGTCACGCTGCGGCACTTGGCTTGTCCAGCTCGGCGGCGGCCCGGCGCGCGGCATTTATCAAATGGAACCTGCGACTCACGATGATTTATGGGATAGGTTTATCGGCGGCCGTGTCGAGCTAATGCGCCGTGTCAACCGCTGGCGCACTCAGTACGGCAACGGCATGGGAGCCGACGAGATGGTGGGCAACCTGTACTACGCGACTGCCATGTGCCGCGTCCACTACCTGCGCGTGCCCGCGCCTATCCCGCACGATCTTCCTGCGCAGGCGGCCTACTGGAAGCGATATTATAATTCTGTGCTTGGCGCAGGCACCGAACAGGAATATATCGAGTCATGGCGCCAGTTCGCGCCGCCGATGTTCGTCTAAAGGAAATGTTCGCCTTCATCCTCGCGGTGTTGCTCTTTGCCAGCCCGGCTTATGCCCGCGACGCCAAGCAGGTGCGCGCGTTCCGCGCGGCGCATCCATGTCCGGCGACGGGCAAACCGTCGGGCCCCTGTCCGGGCTGGGTGGTCGATCACGTTGTCCCGCTGTGTCTGGGCGGCGCCGACACGCCGGCCAATATGCAGTGGCAAGAGCGGCAGGAGTCGTTGAAAAAGGACGTGCTGGAGTGGCGCGCGTGCGCGCTCAAGGTGGATTCGAACTAAGTTTTACGTTTGGGCAGCGTGGCGACGATGATCGCCATGATGGGCCAGCCGATCACGATCGCCAGGATCGCGGCAAAGCCGGCCTGGCCGAAGGTGCCGATCACCGTCGATAGATCCTCGCGCGACTGCTGATCCGCACTGACCAGCGTGCGCTGATTCGGCCATAGTGCAAAGAACAAGACAAACAACAAGATGAACGTAACCAACCCCCAGGCCGCGCCAGTCCTGCCCTTGCCAACCTGCGCCTGATAGCCGACGAGGGCACTGACAGCGATCAAAAATAGTAGCGCGATTCCCATGGCTTATGGCTCTCCTCGGGTATTCCGGTGTGAAGTTAATTGTGCGCGCCGGCTAATGTTTCCTTTTCGGTCGCTTACGGGCTGCATCTCTGCGCGTTGGATAAGAGCGAGTAATCTCCTTTTGACTCTGAGCCGTTGACCCGGGTTCATACGGCGTAGCACTGTCAGCAACTTTTTCTCGTCCCAACTCATCTTTAGCTGCCCACCTCCCGAGCTGCACTACAACGACATCATCAGGACTTGTCGGTTTTATCGCAGAGGTCGCTTTGGAGTCAACTGGGGCAGCAGGATCGATGCCGAGATCTCGACACACTGGGACTAACTTCAAAAAGATAGCGAATTGTTTCTCAAGATTACTGCCCGCGTTTTCCATCCCTTGAATATTTTGTTGACTTACGCCTAGCTCGCTGGCCATCGCCGCCTGCGTCCAATCCTTTCTGCGCCTGATTTCCTTAATTACTTCGCGGAGTTGCATTTTTTTGAACAAATTAACAAAAAAATGTTGACAAGGTACAAAGGTTTTTGTTAAGGGTACTCATGGCTAATTACTCATTACACGGCATTAGGAGTACCAAGATGTTGCAAAAATTAAAAGTGCGGAAGTGCAAAAAATGCCGCGCTGAGTTTGCACCGAAAACCGAGTGGCAAAAGTTCTGCAGTGTACGGTGTCGAAGTTCTGCGCAGAATGCTCGACGCGCTGACATTATCCGTCGCGCACAAAAGATCATTGATGCCAGTCAAGTGGCCCGATGAGAGCGATCATGGCCAGAAAAGTAACCAATACAGCGGCGGCGTGTAAGTACGCCGATAATGAAATGATTAACACTACGGACAACGGCGAGCGTACTAGCTCCAATAGGGCGGCTGACGCACATAGTACGCCAACGCCGGAAAAACCGTCCTTCCTAGCCCACATCAGCAAGCCGATCGGTCGCAAGAAGCTTTGCTACGAGCTGCATATTTCCAAGCATTTACTCGACATGTGGATTTCCGGAGAGCGCAAAGATCCGATCGAGCGCGTCAGGGATCTTATGCGCGTAGCGGCGCGGTGCTACGGCCCGGACTTGCCGCTCGATATCGCTCAGGAGCTGGTGGACGAATTCGGCGGTGTCGTTTTGATGCGGCGCAAACCGGCGGGGGATGGGACGGGGGAAAAGCAGTGAATGGGTTTAGCTTGGTAAGACGGGGCGCGGTGTGGCTGGGCTCGGTGCGGCTTGGCATGGCTTGGTGGGGTGAGGCTTGGCAGGGCGATGCGTGGCCTGGCCGGGCGAGGTTTGGTTAGGCGGGGCGGGGTAAGGCCAGTCCAGGCTAGGTGGGGCTTGGCATGGTTGGGCCAGGCAGGGCAGGGCAAGGCAAGGATTCTTAATTTAGGAGGTCTTCGATGTTTGATCATGTCGGGAGTCAGGTGGAGAAGTTTTACAACGGCGTCGCGTCGATCCCTGTCGGCGCGGTTATTACCTTCGAGCAATTGGCCGACGTAGGGGTCAATATTCCAGACAACCGTGGCCTGATTTACGCCGCGAACAAGCAACTGCTGAAAGATCATAACAAGATGCTCATCAGCCAACGCACCGTTGGTTACAAGATGGCCGAGCCGTCTGAACAGATGAAGCACGCATGGAATCGCAAGTCATCGGCGCGGCGCCAAGTTACCAAGGCGGTTTTAGAGATCACTCATATCGACACTACGAAGCTGACCGCAGACGAGCGTAAGTTGTTAACCGATCGTGAAGTGTACTTAAAACAACAGCTCCGAGGTCTACGTCTGCGCAACATCGAGGCGCAACGTTTCGCCAAACAAGCGATCTCAAGAGTAGAGAAGTCAGTCGAGATTCAACAAGAAAGTTTGAATCGTATCGATCAATTGATAGCCGAGGCCGAGGATATTCGTAAGAAACTTAAAGGCTAATTTGCCGAGGCCGGGCACGGCCGGGTGAGGCATGGCATGGCCGGGCATGGCGCGGCTAGGCTAGGCAAGGATTATCAACGTAGGCTCGCAAGAGCCGATTAACAAAATGAAAGGCAGGTAGTTTGTTTATGGCGAGAGAAGTTGCATATGGCGTAGACGTGCAGATCGTGGGCTTTACGCCCCTTATGATGCACAAGATGACCATTGGCCAGTTACAGCCGAAAGCTAACACACCGGATACCGATTATTCCGAGGAGTGGATCAAGACTTGTTACACCGCTGCTGATGCGCAGACGTTGATCTGTCCCGCGTCCAATCTCGAATCGATGTTAATCGCAGTTTCCGCTGGTAAGAAGATTCGCAAGACGCCGCTCAACAAGCTGGTGTCTCAACTCAACTTCACTGAGTTCGAGATGCCGCTGATCTTGGACGGCAAGGCGCTTACGATTGACAGCGTGAAGAAAAACAACTGGATCGATATCCGCGGCGTCGTAGTTCAGCGCAATCGAGTGGCGCGCGCTCGTGCCTGCATTCCCGCCGGTTGGACGGTGGATTTTCATATCGAGTCGCGCACGGCTCTAATCTCGGCGGAGTACCTTAAGAGCTTATTCGAAGAGGCTGGCGAGTTAGTCGGATTGATGGATTATCGCCCGCAACGAAAAGGAAAATTTGGTCAGTTCGAGGTTTCAAAATTCGAGGTCGTCTAGGCGCGGCTCGGCTAGGCCTGGCGCGGCACGGTGCGGCTAGGCAGGGTAAGGCAAGGCAGGGTAAGGATCTTAGTTTCTAGTCAAACCAAAGAGAGAAAAACATGCAAGCAATAACGATCAGACAGCCCGGCAACGAGCCGATGGAGTTAAGCATCAACGAGATCAAGGCGCAGATTCAGAAAATCCAGGAGGTCATGCGCCAGGTCATGCAGAATGGGGAGCACTTCGGTGTTATTCCCGGCACTAACAAGCCGACGCTGTTAAAGGCCGGCGCTGAGAAATTGTGCCTGACGTTTAGGCTTGACCCTCAGTATGACTCGACCGAGCGCTGTGATGGCGATCACCTAACGGTGAAAAGTAAATGCTCGCTATTCCACATCGTCACCGGCCGGCGTATCGGCTCTGGCGAGGGGTCGTGTAGCACCAAGGAAAGTAAATATGCCTACCGCAGAACACCAACCGGAAAAATCACCAACGACAACCTAGCCGACCAATGGAATACTGTCCTGAAAATGGCGAACAAGCGTGCGCTGGTTGCCGCCGTGCTCAACGCCACGGCCGCGTCTGACATCTTCACTCAAGAAGATCTTGAGGGTATGGCCGATAGCGGCCAACGGTTTAGCCAGGAGCCACGCCAGGAATCAAAGCCAAAGCCAGCGCCGCCGGGCGCGCAGCCAAAACGGGCCGAAATCAACCACGTCGCGCACCTTGGCGCTGCCATCATGGATTTTGTCAACAACGACAAGGTGGCGGCGCTCGATGTGCTGAAGGAACTCACAGGCAAAGACAAACTAAAGGAATTAAGCGAGACCGAGGCCAAGGCGGCGCAATTGTTATTCGAACAAAAATATCTATCCGCCGGCATAGATGAGCGGGACCCGGATGACGATGCTGTCGAAAGCTGAAGCCATGATTATCGACAAGCTCTGCGCCGCGCTATCGGACGAGTCGGCGGCGGTGATGCTGGAGATCGCCGAGGGCATGACGGCTGTTGGCTGGGATGACAGCGGCGGTGTGGCGCGGGCGCGGCGTAATCTACAGGAAAGACTAGGGGAAGACTATGTGCAAAGAATGCGTGTCTGAATTTAACCTCTGCGCAAACTGCGGCCGCTGCCCGCACCACCACGGCCCGACGCTATGCGCGGCGCCGATCCGGCCGATACGGCCGCCGACTTGGCTGGAGCTGCGCCGGGCTCAACTGTTGGCGATGGAAACCTTTGCGACTCAAGGAGGTGAGAGATGGAAAGCAACGCCTATAAATTTGAGCGGCGAGTCTACCGTCACGCCAGCGAGCGACCGTATTACCGGGAGTCGCGCTTCGCCGAGTGGTGGACTGTAAATGGTTAGCGTGCGCCGGCAGATCCAAGTCGGAAATCGCATCGTTACCGGCACCGTCTGCGAGCAGTGCACGATCCCGATCGTGATCTATCCCAAGGCGGCCATGGCTGCGCATGTCGCGCTGCATGACGCGGCGGCGCTGGGGCCCCACCGATTGATGCCTCAACCGGCGCCACGCTACCGCCACGGCCGTCCACCAAGGGCTGGGAATAAGCGGCGGCAGAAGTCGGCACCGAGCGGTATTATTTATCAGAGGCGGGGGAAGTAGGGATCAAACGGGCATGTGGATTGAGTCCCACGTTGGTTTAATCAGGCATCGGAAGGTCATGTTTTTGGCAGCCGATTTGGGCATCAAACGGGTCCAAGCGATCGGTCATTTAACCGCTTTTTGGCATGTCGTGATGGAGCAACAGGAAGATGGAAATTTGGCAGAATGGACCGATGAAATGATTGCAGATGCCGCAATGTGGGAAGGTGATAAAAATCAATTTGTTTTGTCTCTGCAATTGCGGGGCTTTTTGGATCAAAAATTGATACATGACTGGCTGGATTACGCTGGTAAATACTTGCAGTCAAAATATCGCACTTCTAACCCTAAGAAATTAAAAGCAATTTACCAGATCCACAAGTCAGTCTCAAGTCCGACTCAAGTCCGTTCTAAGTCAGTTCTAAGGGCATTGCCGAGTGCTGAAAAACAGGTAGGTAGAGGTAGAGGTCTTAAGTCTTATTCTTCGGAAGGGGGATTGGGGGAAACCAAAGCGCGAACTTGGCCGTGTCCAAAATTGCTAATCGAGAAGTACAACGCCGAAACGCCTAACGAACTATCCGCGGTCGAAAAGATCACTCCCGCCAGAATCGCCAAAGCTAACACATACCTGAAAATATTCCCGCAGGTCGAGTTTTGGACCGAGACGTTCGCCGAGATTCACAAAAGCCAGTTTCTTCGCGGGCTCAGGTCGTCCAACGGCCATGGCTCGTTCAAGGCGGATTTCGACTGGCTGCTGACGAAGGGGAAGGACGGCACTGAGAACGCCGCCAAAGTCTGGGAGGGAAAGTATAGAGATGGCGCGTAGTAAACGCAAAGAGACCAAGCCGGCCGATCAGTCCGCTGAATCGCGTGTGGTTATAACGGTCGACAACCGCAACGTGATGCTAGCAGGCCAGCAGATTGAGCAACTTGCCGGTAGGCGCGTCTGTGCTGGTGGTATCGGCTTCGGGTGCAATCGCAGAGATCCTCATCCCTACGCAGTCCGAAGAGAGTACGACGACTACTCGCGCCGCCTGCGAGGAATCAAATTGACAGCGGAGGAGGCGGAGAGTTTTTATTACTGCCGGCGTTGCCAGCGATATCAGGGCTGCCACTTGTGCGTCGGCGACGTGGCGTCGTTGGTTTGCACAGCTTGTCACGATTGGGCCAATGAGATCAGCGAGCACTGCCACGGCCGGATGGTGCCGAGAGAGCGCGGCACTGATGCATTCAGGATCGTCATGTTGATGGCGATCGGGCGAATCAGTGAGCGTGATGGTAGTAAATTATTTGCGGAGTTATATGAGACTGACAAAACATCTTAAAGCGAAGATCATCGAGCAGTTTAAATCCGGCGCGTCAATAGCCGAGTGCGCGAGGTGGTATAATCAGCAGGGCATCCGGGTTGAGGGTGTGATTCGCGAGGCACTTATCGCACAGGAAAAACTGGACAGGCCGGCGGTAAGCGGCATGGAGCTGGTGAGCGAGACCATGTTAGGAGTAGGAGAATGAGTAACGCACGCAATCACATAGCAGCGCGCAGCCGGGCAGATCACCAGCGCTTAGAACGCCAAGCCAAGGACATATCCGCATACTACGCGCAGATCCGCGAGCGCAACATCCAAAAGATCATCGTCGACTGTTGTGAAAAGGCGCAGGTGCCTTACATGCGCAATCGTGATGTCAAACTGGTGCAGACCTCGGATGGGCGTCTAGTGCCGGCGCGCTTGGCCGAGTCGCAGCGCGGCAAGCCGGATCTAACCATTGTCGGCGGCGATCGGGTAACGCTGTGGATCGAAACCAAGGCGCCTAATGGTAAACTACGGCCCGAGCAAGAGCGCTGGCGCGACGATCTCATCAAACGCGGCCATGAATACTACGCGCCGAGGACACCAGAAGAGGCGGAAAAGTTGTGTGAGCGGATATTGACGGTGGGGAGATGAAAGTAAATGCTGACATAGACGTGGGCTTGCTGCTAAAAGCTATTCAAGACGCTGGCTTCTCCGGTATCGAGGACGCCGCCGCGGCTTGTGAGACATCGCCAACGTCGTTTAAGAAGCTGCTCAACTTCCAGGGTGAACTGCCGCGCTGTGATGCGTTGTTCAGAATCTGTAATAGGCTTAAGATCGATTTGAAGGAGTTAATAATCTGTGCCGCCACACATAAAAAAGCGACAGGACCGCAAGGACGTGTACTACCTGGTCGATGGCTCGTTGATCCGCTCGCTGGGCACGACCGTTAAGCGGTTCGCCGAACATCGGCTCGATCAGTACATCAAGGGTAAGTTCGGCTTTGGCCGAGGAATAACTGTGCAAGAGTACTTCGATCAGTGGATTGAGCGCAAGACAGAGCCGATGGTAAGGCGCAGCGCGGTGCGCGACTACCGGCAGCACTTCAAAGCCTACATTCTTCCGGCATTAGGGAAGTTGGCAATGACAGCGGTGGACATGAGGGCGGTGGAGAATCTGAGAAACAAAATGCTGGCGCAAGGGCTGAGCGTAAAGACGGCGCGCAACGTGATCGTCGGCTCTCTGCGCGCGCTGTGGCGTGACGCCCTGGCGGACGAGCTAATCGATCGCGTGCCATTCGCTGGCCTGCGCTGGCCTGCGTCAGATCGGCGCCTGCCCGAGCCGTTCACTTCGGAAGAGCGCGGCAAGGTGCTGGCCTGGGTGGCAAAGGAATTAACGTTCTACTATCCCTTCGTGCTGTTCCAGTTCTCAACGGGCTGCCGGCCAAGCGAATCAACCGCATTGCACTGGTCAGACATATCGGTAGAGCGCGCAACCGTAGCCATCCAACGCTCACGTCACCTGCGCGCGGATAACCGCACCAAGACAGCCGGAAGCTGGCGCTTGATCCAAGTCGGCAAGGATCTGATCGAGGTACTGCAGCAGATGCGCTTGCCTTGGCATACCGACACAGATGCTGTGTTCTACAACAAGGTTAGTGCATCGGCATTAGATGCCAACGAGTGGGGCCGAATCTACTGGCGGCGTGTATGCGAAGGCGCCGAGGTTGAGCATCGCAAGTTCTATTCAACCAGGCACACCAGCATCACCGAGGCGGTCAAGCGTGGCGATAACATGCTGGCGATAGCGCAGTATCACGGCACCAGCGTGTCGATGATCGAGCGCAACTACTGCGGCGCCTTGACCATGGGGGATCAAACCAATATCAAACCAGACTCAGCTAAGTTGTTGAATAATGTGGTGGTCCCAACGGGACTCGAAGCCGTAGCACCACTTTCCGATAACCTCAGACAACAATTAAATCAAGCAGTTAGGGATGCAGCCCAACGGCGCAAAGTGGGATAAGTGCGGTCTTTATGGGGTTAAGATCAAACCAAAATCAAACCAAAAATGTGGCCCCCCCGGGGGGGGTAAAATCTCCAAAACCTTTCGCGGCTAGACCAACGGCGGCGTCACAGAAATGCGTCCGCAGGTTTTCGCATAGGGGGCGGCAAAGTAGGGCGTTTTAGTCGATTGGAAAATTATGGGAAAACGAGGACCGGCTCCGAAGTCAACACAGCAGAAAAAATTGGAAGGAAACCCCGGCAAACGGCCTCTAAATACAGCGGAACCGGAGTTCGACATCGGCGCCGAGATGTCTTTAGAGGTTAAACGTGATCCAATCGCCCGCGCCGAATGGAATACCCGTGCGCCAGAGCTGATCCGCAAGGGTGTGCTCACGCGCCAGGACCAGACAGAGTTTAACGAATATTGTCTGCAGCACTCGGCCAGCGTTAATCTGTGGCGCAATATCAAAAGACAAGGTTACGAGACCGCGATTATGAAGGGAATTTATAAAGCCTGGCAGTCCGCGGTGGCCATGCGTGGCAGATTAGCGGCAAAATTCGGCTTTACGCCGTCTGATCGCTCTCAGGTTAAGATAATGCCGCCAGCCAAGCCTCAAGGAGCCGGCCGATTTCTCACGGTGGTTAAATGATTTCCTTCCTGCGTACCAAGACCGGCGCGGTCAAAGACGCCGCCAAGTGGGCGCTGACTTTCAAGGCAGCGCGATTTGAAGCCGCCGCTGGCGATCGCGCCGTCGAGTTCATCGAAACCTGCTGCCACCACGTCAAGGGCGAGCTCGCCGGCAAGCCGCTGCTGCTTCAGCCTTGGCAGCGTCAAATCACCAGGGGCGTGTTCGGCTGGAAGCGGCCCGATGGCACGCGGGTGATTCGTGAGGTCTACATCGAGGTGCCGCGCAAGAACGGTAAATCTACTTGGGGCGCCGCGATTGCGCTTTATCTGCTATTTGCCGATGGCGAGCCCGGCGCCGAGGTCTACTCCGCCGCCGCCGACACCGACCAGGCCAAGATCATCTTCGGCGTCGCCAAGGGCATGGTCGAGATGGAACCCGAGTTGGATGATGTCAGCGATCCGTTTGTCAAATCAATCGTCTACAGTGCGACATCTTCCGCTTATCAAGTGCTCTCATCGGACGCGCCATCGAAGCACGGCAAGAACAGCCATGGTATCCTCTTCGACGAGCTTCACGCCCAGCCAAACCGCGACCTCTACGACGTTCTCAAGACCTCCACAGGCGCCCGCCGCCAGCCGCTGTTGATCATGTTCACTACCGCCGGATATGATCGCAAATCCATTTGCTGGGAAGTCCATGAGTACGCCAAGAAAGTCATCGATGGCACGGTTAGCGATCCCGCTTTTTTACCAGTTATTTACGACACGGCCGAAGCTGATGACTGGACCAATCCGGCTGTCTGGGCCAAGGCCAATCCCAACATAAGCGTCTCGGTCAAGCTCGATTACCTTGCTTCCGAATGCGAGCGCGCCAAGGCAACACCAGCATATGAAAACACTTTTCGCCGACTACACTTGAACCAATGGACGCAACAGGAGACCCGCTGGCTACAGATCGCCGAATGGGACGGCTGCGTCGGCTCGGTCGATTACGACGCGCTCAAAGGCCGGCGCTGTTATGCTGGGCTCGATCTGGCGTCGACTACCGATATTGCAGCTTGCGTCCTAGTATTCCCTGGCGAGCCGTTTGCCGTCTTGCCGTTTTTTTGGATACCCGAGGACGGTATGCACGACCGCGTCAAAAGAGATCGCGTACCCTACGATGTTTGGCAGCGACAGGGATTTATCGAGGCAACACCGGGCAACTTAATCGATTACCGCTGGATCATGCTCCGGCTCGGCAAATGCCGCGTCGATTTTGATTTGCGCGGCTTAGCTTTCGATCGCTGGGGATCGCAGAAAATAGTGACAGATCTATGTGACGAAATCGGTTTTACCATAGACGAGAAAACCGCGGTGAATTATGGCAAGCCGCTTTTGTTTCAATTCGGGCAAGGCTTCGCGAGCATGTCGCCACCGACCAAGGAATTGTTAAACATGATCCTGGGGCGCAAGATCGCCCACGGTGGCAATCCGGTTCTTCGTTGGATGGCTAACAATGTCGTTGTCAAGACCGATCCGGCCGGCAACCTAAAACCCGACAAGGGTAAGAGTACAGAGCGCATTGACGGCATCGTGGCAATGATTATGGCTTTATCGCTGGCAATCCGCCAGGTCGACGACGGGCCGAGCGTGTACGAAACCAGGGGAGTGCTCAGTGTGTGAAGAAAGAAGTTTTGTAGTATGATCGCGCTCAAAGAGCGGATTGACTCCGCCATCGACACCGTGCGCTCGTGGATCGATATCCGCGACGTTGTGTTTGTCATTGCGGTCGGCATGTTCGCCTACGGTTTGTGGGTGGTCTATCCGCCGGCGGCGTTTATCGGAACGGGGGCGTTGTTTATTTTTCTGATTCTGTGGGGGTCCAAATGAGTCTACTCACTACGCTGATGCAAAAACGCTCAACCGAGCAGCAACTGTCTCTCAAAGATCCCGCGCTGCGCCAGATATTCAGCGGCGGGATTCAGACCGTCTCTGGACAGAACATCAATCCGTTCACGGCGATGAACATCTCTGCGGTGTACGCCTGCATCAAGGTGATCGCCGAGACCATCGCGTCTCTGCCGTTCATCACTTACCGGCGCCTAGACGGCGGCAAAGAGCGGGCGACGGCGCATCCGCTGTTTCGAATCTTGAAGGATCGGCCCAACACGATGATGACCTCGGCGGAATTCCGGATGATGATGCAATCCTGTTTACTGCTGTGGGGCAACGCCTTCGCTCAGATCGAGTACGACGGCGGCGGGAGAATTGTCAATCTGTGGCCGTGGCGGCCCGATCGAATACGGATCTTGGTTACGCCGGCCCGCCTTTGGTACTTTTACAACATGCCGGACGGCCCGGTACTTCAGTTTCCGCAAGAGGATGTGCTACACCTGCGCGGCTTGGCATCCGATGGTATCATGGGCTACTCGCCGGTGACTCTCCAGCGCGAGTCCATGGGCTTGTGCAACGCCGCGCAGGAGTATCGCGCGCGCTTTTTCCTAAATGACGCCAGGCCCGGCGGCACCTTGCAGCATCCCGGCAAACTGGGGCCGGAAGCACTCAAGAACTTGCGCGAGTCGATCAATGATCGCACCACCGGCGATAACCGCCGCGGCTACTTGATCCTCGAAGAAGGCATGACCTGGCACGATGTCGGCATCCCGCCCAACGATGCGCAGTTTATCGAAGGCTGGCAAGTGCAGAAGGAAGACATTGCCGGCATTTACCGCGTGCCGCCGTACAAGATCGGCATTATGAAGCCGGGAACCGTCAGCCATTCCAGCGTCGAGCAGGCCAATCTGGACTTCTGGACGGATTGCATTCGCTGTTGGGCGGTATGCTGGGAGCAGCGAGTCAACCTATCGCTGTTCATGGAAAGCGAGCAGCGCACTTACTTCGCCGAGTTTCTCGCCGACGCGATCCTGCGCGCCGACACGCTGACACGCTACCAGGCTTACCAGTTGGCGCGGCAAAACGGGTGGATGAGCGCTAATGATGTGAGACAACTCGAAAATTTGAACGGCATTCCAGATGGAGATGATTATTGGATGCCGTCTAATTTTCAAATTGTTGGAGCGGAACCATTGAGCGCCAATTTGGATTTATCGGTTCCGGCTAAAGGTTATACGAATGGAAAAACCAGCAGTCTGTAGAAAATGCGGTGCGGCAAGGGATTCCAAACCGTTCTCCAAGTGGACGAATATTTGTAAGGAATGCATAGCTAAATACGACCATGGCCGCCTCGCCGCGAATCTTAGTAAGATTGTGGAACAGAATCGCAAATACAGGCTTGATCATCCAGAACGATATCGCCAGTGGCAAAGAAATGATTGGACTAAGAATAGATTAGCTATTCTTGAGAGGAAAAAAAAATGGTATGAGGCCAATCCAGAAAAACGTAAAGAAAGAGCGCAACGAGACTATCAAACTCATGGTGACAGACGCAGGGCGGCAAAACGCAAGGATTATGCAACGACTCCAGATAAATTCAAACAGCGAGTCAGGAATTATAGAAAGGCAAATCCGAAAAAAGTAAAGGAAACTGCAAGCAAGTTCTATTCGGCTCATAAAGAAGTATATTTCAGCTTAAATCACCGTCGTAGGGCCAGAGTTCTAAACAACGGAGTCGAAAAATATTCCTTTGCCGATATAATTCGCAGAGATAACGGGATTTGTCATATTTGCGGCAAAAAAGTTTCTAAAAAAGAACAATCTCGGGACCATTTAATTCCGATTTCTCAGGGTGGTCCCGATGCGCCGTGGAATGTCGCATTGGCTCATCGGAGTTGTAATTCTCGGCGTGGTCCAGGTCGCATTCCGGCTCAACTGTTATTGAGAGTATGAAATACCTCCACGAAGCCATAGAGGGGCGCCAGTGCGGCGATTGTAAGGCGTGCTGCACCGCGCTGGGCGTTGATGAGCTGTCCAAGCCGCTATGGGAGCCATGCGCCAATCTGTGCGCCGAGGGGTGCGGAATATACGCAGACCGGCCGCGTAGCTGCCACGACTTCACTTGTTTGTGGCTCAAGGGCTATTTTGGCCTCGATCAGCACCGGCCGGATAAGCTGGGGCTTATATTTGCCATGCAGAAGGACCGTAAGATCGGCGCGATCCTGGTTTGTTGGGAGGCATGGCCGGGGTCGGCAAGCCGTGATCCCGGCAAGTATGTTCTGGACCGCCTGGCAAACCATCGCTTTGTTTATATCTTTCCATTTGGGGAAAAGGTTCACCGGGTCATCGTTGGCCCGAAGATCGAGCAGCTAAAACAGCTTGCAGGATGATGAAAAAGTACTACAACATCCAAGAGGTCGCCGAGTTTTTTAGTATTTCACGCAGGACGGTCGAGCGCGCAATCAGGAGCGGTGAACTTCATTCCTTAAAAATCCGTCACGGCCGCAGAATCGCCGTCGATGAGCTTGAACGGCTAAAAAAAAGCGAAAAACCCACCTCAAATTAAAATAAACTGCGTCAGTTACCGACAGTTACCGACATTCCGGTTTGAAAATTATTGTTCCAGCCATGCCATGCGCCTATATTCAGGCCAAGCATGGAAAAAGAAGTTCGCACTTTTTCACTCACCGAAATCAGAGCGATCGACGGCGATAAACAAGTCATCGAAGGTCACGCCGCTGTCTTTGGCGTCAAGTCTCACGATCTAGGTTTTCGGGAAATCATCCAGCCGGGCGCGTTTTCGGACGCGGTTATGTCCGATGACGTGCGCTTTTTACTCAATCATCGCGGTTTACCTATCGCTAGGACGAAATCCGGCACTCTCCGGCTCACCGAGGACGTTAAAGGGCTCGCCTTCCGTGCCGAGCTCGATCCCAAAGATCCCGACGTGCAGCGCCTCGTGCCCAAGGTGCGCCGCGGCGATTTGTCCGAGATGTCTTTCGCTTTTGGCGTCAGGGACCGGGAAAAAGACGAGAAATGGTATCGCGAAGGCAACGAAATGGTCCGCTCACTGCTGAAAGTACAGCTTTTTGACGTGTCGGCCGTCAGTTTTCCCGCTTATCCGTCAACGGATTTGAATGCGCGCAGCTATTTCGAGCAGCGCATGGCCGAAGTCGGCGCTGCTGATCGGAATCTCGCCATGAAAATAGACGAGCAGCGCGTGGATGCCATTATCACTCAAGAACTCGCGGCAGAAAAAAAACGCGAGGATTTCGATGCGATGATGCGACAGAGACAGGAATTTCTCGATCGGCGCCGATCGCCGTCAAAACTGCCCACATTGGATGAAATTTACCGAAATGCCCGCCGTAAAGCGGTCTAAGCAACGGAAAAGGAGATATTTATGGCACTTAACGTGAACGAACTACGTCAGGACCGCATGAGAATCGTTGAGGCGATGCGCAAGCACCATGACGGAGTTATCGAGCGCAAGGAAGAGACCGCCGAAGAGCGCGAGATGTACGCCAAGATGGAATCCGACATTCGCCAGCTCGAAGTCGCTATCGACCGCGAGGAAAAACTGCGCGCCGAAGAGGCAAAACTGGCGGCATCGCTCGACGAACAGCGCCAGAGCAAGAGTCCCGGCGAGAAATTAGAAAGTTTCCGTTATCCGGTGGGCGGCGAGCGGCGCGTAACCCGCGAGGAGCTGGAACGGCGCACCTCCTATGCTCTGCAAGGTTGGCTGCGCGCCATGCAACCAGGCGCGAAGATCACCGATGAGCACAAAGAGGCTTGCAAGTTTTTCGGCTTCGATGTGCATAGCCGGGAAATCGAAATTCCGATCGCCAAGGACTACCGGGCGGTGAAACGGGAATTTCGCGACATGAGCCTAACCGCGGGCTCGGGCGGTTACACGGTGCCAGAGGGCTTCGTTTCTTCGCTTGAGCAGGCGTTGCTCCAGTTTGGCGGCGTCCGGCAAGTCGCCGATGTTATGCGCACCGATGGTTACGGCGATCTGCCCTGGCCGACGATGAACGATACCGGCAACAAGGGCGCGATCTTGGCCGAAGCGACGACGTTCGGAGCCTCGGTTGATCCGACCTTCGGTTCGGTCATTTTCAAGGCGTTCAAATACTCCAGTAAGCCAATAATCGTGTCCAACGAACTGCTTCAGGACAGCGCCTTTGACCTGGCGGCAATGATCGGCGGCTGGCTAGGCACGCGTATCGGCAGGATCCAGAACGATCATTTCACTACCGGCACCGGAACAGTTCTGCCGATGGGCGTTGTTGTCGCTTCGACCCAGGGCGTTGAGGCCGCGTCGAAAACGGCGATTACCGACGGCGAAATCATTTCCCTGGAACATTCGGTTGATCCGGCCTATCGGCCCAATTCGATCTGGATGTTTCACGACACTATTTTGGCGGCGATCAGGCAGCTCAAGGACGTGACCTCGGGGCAGTATCTCTGGCAGCCTGGCATGCAGGCCGGCGTCCCAGATCGCCTCTTGGGCTATCGCTACGTCGTCAATCAGTCGATGACGGGAACACAAGCGCAGTCGGCCAAGGTCGTATTGTTCGGCGACTTCTCGAAATACAAGATCAGGGACGTTGCCGGCGTGAGACTGGTTCGCCTCGACGAACTCTTTGCGCAGACTGATCAGGTCGGGTTTGTCGCCTTCCTGCGCAGCGACGGCAATTTGCTCGATGCCGGAACGGCGCCGATTAAACATCTGACTAATAAAACGTCTTAACCGGGGGGCGCTATGCAAACCGAACATTTATCAACGTCATGTAAATTTGTTCAGGCGATCACCTACACCGCCGGCGCGGCCGGAGCGATCGACGTTGAGGGCGCGGTGGTGGATATGTCGGGATTTTCCGGCATCTGCGCCGTTGTCCAGTTTGGCGCCATTCAGCCGACGTCGGTTATCCATATCAACATGGTTCAGTCCGACGTGGTGGCGATGTCGAATCCCGACGACTTAGCCGGCAGCAAGCAGGCAATCGCCGCGGATAAAGACAACAAGGTTTTTTACCTGGACGTTCTGCGGCCGCAAAAACGGTTTGTCCAACTGCACGTCGATATCGGCACGGATACGGCTGCGGTGTCGGCGATGTATATTCTTTACGGCGCGTCGAAAAAACCTGTTACGCACGATGCAACGACAATTGCAGGCGAAACTCACAAGGATGCAATAGCCGGTACAGCCTGATGAACGCGGAACACATCACGACCTCGCATAAATTTGTGCAGGGCATCACCGTCGAGGCTGGCGCCGCGGCGGCAACCGATCTTGAGGGCACGGCGGTCAATACGAGCGGCTTTCAGAGCTGTGCTTTGGTGGTCTCGTTTGGGCCGATTGTAACCGGATCGGCCGTCTACATATCGGCTCAGGAGAGCGCAGACGAGGCGTTTTCCGTCCCCAAGGACATTACCGGCAGCAAGCAGGTGGTAGCCGATACCAAAAGCAACGAAGTATTCATCATCGACATCATTCGGCGGGACTGGGAAACCTACCCGTGGATCAGAGTCCATGTCGACAGGGCCACGGAAAACGCTACCTGCGCGTGCTTGTATATTCTCTATGACGCCAGGGTAAAACCGGCTACGCAGGGTGCCGACATCAATATCGAGCGGTCAAAGGACGTGGTGACGGGGACCCCATGAAAAAACTTCTCTTTGTTCTGCTGATTTGCCTGCTACCGATCACGGCCCATGGGCAAACGGTGCTCCCGAGGACGTGGAAGTGCTCCTTATCAGCCCTCGTGGCGGCGCTTACTGAATGCCAGGCGGTGCCAACAAATGCAGCCGATCGCCATATTTTGACCGATATCATTGTCCAGACCACGACGGCGACGGCGGGGGACTATTCGATCCAAACCGGCACCGGGACGAATTGCGCAACGGGGACGGCTGCTCTGTTCCCCTCTACTGGCGTCAACAGCCGGTTCAAGGCGCCAATCGCAGCCAATCCGGCAGCGGTAATCAGTTTAAGGACATTCTTGGCTGCTCCAGCCGGCGCGGCGGTTTGTGTCATCGGTACGGGTACCAACACAATTAATATTGAATTGATTGGGATAATTGCCAGATGAAAACTCTCCGCATGGATGTCTGTCACCGGGACGAATTCGGCGAAACGTGGCTGGGCCAGATCGTCCAACGTCCCGATCCTACCGCTGAGCTTTATGTCGCCAAGGGCTACGCCATCGTTATTGACGATATTGCGCCCGCGCGCGCCGAGCCCGCAGACGAGACGAAGATCGAAACCGCCGAAAGCGAAATGCCGGACCATGAGACGGCGGAACTAAATGTCGGCTTGACCACCAATAGCCTCAAACCGCGCGGGCGGCCGAGAACGAGAGTTCCATGAAGGGTGTCCTTGAACTAACAACAGCGCCGACGATTGAGCCGGTAAGCCTGGATGAAGTCAAGGCACATTCGCGCATCGCCAGCAGCGCCGACTATGACGACGTGTTGATTAAAGACAAAATCACGGCTGTCCGGCAGATGATCGAGGCGAATTACAGCATTGCCTGCGTCACTCAGACGTGGAAGTTGCGGCTGGAGCAGTTTCCCTGCAACGACATTGAGATCGAAAAGAGGCCGGTCCAGTCGATTACCAGCGTGAAATATCTGGACGCCAGCGCCGTATTACAAACTATTACATCGACCGACTACATTACCGATCTGAAGCATCGCCCGCCTCGCATCGTGCTCGCGCCTGGCAAGAGCTGGCCCAGCGTCCCCAATATCCGCCCGGACGCCGTCGTGATCGAATTCAAAGCCGGCTATGGCGACACGGCGGCCACGGTGCCGGCCAATATTCGGAATTTTATCTTGATCAAGATTGCCGACTTTTACGAGCAGCGCGAGAGCTTCAATCAGAATAAACTACAGTTGGTAGACTTTACCGAAGGACTCATTGCGTCGGAAAGGCTTTACAACCTGTGAACGCCGGCCGTTTACGAGACTTTATCAAGGTGCAGCAGCGCAGCGAGACGCAAGATGAGTACGGCCAGCCTGTTGACACATGGACCGATCTATTTGCCGACTACGCTGAGGTCATCCGGCTTGGCGGGCGAGAGTTTTTCTCCCAGGCGCGCGTTGCGGCCGATGTCGATACGCGGGTGACGATCCGCTACCGCGCCGGGATCAAGGCCAAGCAACGGATCATGTTTGAAGGGACTACCTTTGATATTCAGTCGGTATTGCCGGATCAAAAGCGGACTCAAGTCGAGATTTATTGCAAAGAAGTGAATTGAGCGATGCTAACCAGTCCAACAATTCAGCGCCGCGGCTCAAGCGGGGTCGTTTTCAAAGCCGAACTGAAGGGGCTGGCCGAGCTCACGCGAAAATTGCAAGGGCGGATCAGACGCCTGGAGCAAAGCGTCCTGCGCAAGGCCCTTCAAGCCTACGCCGAGCCGATCCGGGCGCACGCCGAGCAACTAGCGCGCGCCAATATCTCGCAGCGCATGAAAGTGATCACCAAGATTAAGATCCGCGGCTCAGTGGGCCAAGTCTTTATCGGGCCGTCCAAAGAGGTATTCGACGCCGGCGAATCCACCGCGTCGTTTGCCAACATCGGCTATTGGTTCGAGTTCGGCTACGAGATTCGCGCGACACGCAAGGGGCCATCCTTGCACCATGTCGGCTCAAAGCCATTTTTGACGCCGGCCTGGCAAGCGCAAAAGGAACGCGCCATGGCGGCATTCGAACAAGTCATGCGGGATAACCTAGAGCAAAACGTTGAAGGGCTGGCGGCGTGAGACTGGAAGAAGCGATCGTGACTCAGCTTAAAAATCATACACCGCTCGCGGCTCTCGTCGGGACACGGATTTACCCGATCACCTATCCGCAGAACGCGACGCTGCCGGTGGTCACTTACCAACGGACCGCCAAGACGCCGGAATATTCCCATGATGGTGAGGCCGGCGTGGCCGAGTCGCGCTTTCAGATCTCCAGCTTTGCCACCAGTTTTGCGCAAGTGCGCGACGTGGCGAGCGCGGTCAAGGGCGCGCTGCGTCCATGGATGGCCGGCGCCGGCGGCGAGTTCGACGGCAAACGGACCACGGTATTTCTCGAAAGCGAATTCGATATGTACACCGCCGAGGATGCGGAGCAGCTAGCGGCCTATCACGTTCTCGGCGATTATCTATTCGTTTGCACAATGGAGGACGATTGAAATGGCTGTCAAAACTCTCAACGAAGCGACAGAGATCAGGGAATTGAATAAGGTGATGGCGCTGGCGCCGACGGCAAACAGTCTTGACGCCATCTTTATCGCGCCGTCGGTGGCGGCAGACGGGATAGAGTTCCTTCAGACCGGCCGGGAAATCGTCCTGATTCAGAATTCAGACCCGACAAATCCCTACGTATTCACGCTGGTATCGGTGGCCGACGAGCTCAACCGCACCGGCAATGTTGGACCCTACACGCTGCAAGCCGGCGAAATCGTCCCGATCCTTATCAATCCGAAGGGCTTTAAGTCGGCGTCGACCGGCAAGGTCCTGATCACCATGGACAACGCCGCGATCAAGGTCGCTGTCTGTCGTATCCCGAGCCAAGTGTAACGGGGCGCAACCGAGATAATTGGAGGTAACAAATGGCTTCGTATGCACTACTCGCCAAGGGCAGCAGCCTAAAGCGCAAAAATCCAACAACTTCGCTCTACGAGGACGTGCCGCAATGCACGATCCTTAACGCTCCATCGATCACCCAGGACTTCGACGATATCACTAATCATAGCTCGGCCGGTGGATTCAAAGAGTATGTCGCGACACTGCGAGACGGCGGCGAACTATCGGTCGAGGTGGTCTGGGATCCCATTAACGTCGCCATACACGGTACGATCTATGATGACGCTGTGGCCGAGCCGCTGCCGCTGCGCGATTGGAAGGTGCTTCTCCCTAACGGCACCAGCGGCTGGACATTCTCGGCATTTATCACGAGCCCGAACATTCCGCTCGATTTTACCAAGGCGATCCGGGCAGCGTTCACCTTGCGGATATCCGGGCAGCCGGTGCGGGTCCCCTAAATGAATGCCATTGAACCGATCGAGATCGAGCTCGACCGCAAGCGCCACATGCTGCTTACGCTCGGCTCGCTGCGCAAGGTGGAGAATTTCGTCAATCGCGAACGGCCAGCGGCCGATCGGGTATCGATCTTCAAGCTGATTCAGTCCGAGATCCAGGGCATCGAGCAGCTATCGCTGACCGCCGACACGATGCTTCTCATACTCTGGGCGTCGTTGCTCCACGAGGACCCGGAATTGACCCAGGATCAGGTCGGCGACATGGTGACGGACTTACACGAGGTCATGTTTGCCGTCGGCGGCTGTCTACGGGGATTTTTCTCAAGCGGCGGCGATAGCGACCCTATCGTCGAGGGTGAGGAAAAAAAAGCACAGGAGCTACCGAATGGCCTAAGCTCTGGGCCTTTGCCATCGTCGAGCTTGGGCTAACGGCAGACTCGTTTTGGAACATTACGCCAATAGAGTTTCGTGCCTTGACTCAGCAATGGACCGAAAAACAGAATCGACTCGCCGCGCCGACGGCGGAATTGACCGCGACAGTGATCAATATGTTCCGGGACAAAAACTCAAAGCCGGTCGATCCCGCAGACCTTCTCCCGTTTAAACCCCCTCCGATAGTTCTCACCGAAGCCGAAAGCGAAGCGGCCCTAGACCGCTTCTTCGGCGCTTATCTCAAGAAGCAAGGGGTGACCAATGGCGCAAGCTAGAGGAACTGTGGGCTCGTTGCTCGTAAAAATGCGAGCTGACCTCGGGCAACTCCGTTTCGATGTCAAGGAAATGGAGAATGTCTTTAAGACCAGCTTCGGCGGCATCCAATCGATGGCCGCCAACCTCGGCCGTAACTTGGCGAGCAGTCTAGGCGTTGGGCTTTCGATTACCGCGGTTGTTGCGTTTGGCAAGAGCGTTGTCAATCTAGCCGGGCAGCTTCAAGACTTGTCGGATCAGACGGGCATCAGCGCGCAAACTCTCAGCGGGATCAAATCGACGCTCGAAGAAAGCGGCACGTCCGTAGATGCTTTCGCCACCGGTTTTTTCAAATTTCAAAAGAGTCTCGGGGATATTAAGACAGGCACAGAGCCAGCAGCGTTGGCTATCGATGCGTTGAAATTGAATCTTAACGAGTTGCGCGATGCCAATGCTGATAAAGCACTAATTTTACTGACAGACGCTCTCGGCAAGATTGACAATCCTACGCAACGAGCATCGCTCGGCGCGGCTCTGCTCAGCAAACAATACCGCGAACTCGCGCCGGCCATAAACGCCATTGCGGGTCGTCTTGCTCAACTCAAAGCATCAGGGATGTCGGAAAGAGATATCAAGGCATTGGATGATTACGGCGATTCAATGACGCGACTCGGCAATATAATGGAGGTGGTTGCATCCGGACCCCTTGCCGGATTCGTCGAAAAACTAGAAGTGATACTAAGGCTCATCGGATTGATGGATAAGACGGCGCCGGAAATGCTCGAAGGACTTAAGGGCAGTGTAAAGAATTTGACCGAAGCAATAGGGCGCGGCATGGGCGAGCCTGCCGGCAAATTCGCCTTGATGACCGATGAGGATCTCGAACGACTCGGGCGTGAGTCTACTTCAGCGACAATCAAAGGAGCGGTTGTCGGACTACTCGAAGCGCGCAAACGGCTCAACCAGTTTATTAAAGAGACACCATTCAATCCGCCAGCAAACAAGAAAAACACTCCATTCATTTCTCTACCCGACACCGGCGCGCAGAAAAAAGCCGCCGATGAGTTGAAGAAGATCATGGAGGACGCGGCCAAGGCATTTGCGGACGGCCTTGAAGAGACGCAGAAGGCGGCAGAGGCCGCCGGCAGGGACATGATCGATGTCTTTAGGGCCTTGCGCAAAGAGGAGTTGACACCGACCGAAGAGAAGATCGCCGACATCAACGCCAAGTTCGACGAGTTGAGAGGAAAATTAGTTGACGCGGCGACGGTTACCGGGCAAGCGGGCAGGCCGGGCATTACAAAACGATTGGACGACTTGGAATTCTTCCGCCGTCAAGCGCAGCTAGTTTTAAGCACACCGACCACCGGAACGGACACTTTAGACGCCGAATACGCCGACTTGACGGATCGTATCGAGGGGGTCAACAAGGCGCTCGCCGACTTGAAAGCCAGTGAGATGACGATGGCGCAATTCTCGCTGGCACTTGGCAACGCCACCGGCGATCTGTCCGATAAACTATCGGTGCAGCGTCAACGGATCGCGCTGTTGATCGAGAAATACGGCGCGCTCAGTCCCGAAGTGCAGCAAGCGGTCTTGGACTTCAAGCGGCTTCAAGCCGAAATATCGCTGAAAGAAACCTTCTCCAAGATCGGCGATTCCATCAGCCGCGGGATAGACGACACGATCGAGGGCATCATCGAGGGGACGCAAACGCTATCCGAAGGCATGCGAAACATGCTGCGCAACATAGGGCTCAGTATCTCCCAGGGGCTCATGGAAACCATGGTATTGAAGCCGATCAAGGATATCGTCAGCGCGTTCATGGACGGTTTGTTAAGTGAATTCACAAAGGCGCTCACCGCGGATAACGACTGGGCAAAGCAACTCGGCTCGCAGTTCGGCCAATGGTTAAGGAGCGTTTTCTCTAATATCGAAAGTCCTAAGAGCGGCGGGAGCGGATTTAGCATCACCGGCCTGTTCAGCGCACTATGGGGCGGCATCACCGGCATGTTTTCGCCGACGGTATCCCGTGCCAACGGCGGCATGATCCCATCGTTCGCCAGCGGCGGCCCGGTGCCGATCATCGCGCATGGCGGGGAGTTCGTGATGAATCGCAAGGCGGTGGATTCGATCGGCGCCAATACGCTGTCGACGATGAACCGCACCGGACGGGCGGCCCAAGGCGCCGGCGCACAGCCAAAAGTCGATGTTATCATCAACGGCTCGATCACGCCGAACAATCCCAACGCGCGCCGCGATGAGATCGTCAAGGTCATCATGTCGGACTTCAGCAACCGCGGCCCGGCGATGCGCACTTTCGAATCGCGCACGGCCATCAAGGGGTGATCATGTTTACCGTCTACGCCAGCCCGACTCATGTCTTACCGCAGGGGATCGCAATGCCGACGCTGGTCGACGATCTCGGTGGCGGCGCACAATCGTTTCGCAGGCGCTTTACCCGTCCGCTGTCGCGCTGGACATTCGAGGTACCCGGCATTCAATCGGTGCTCGATCCGCAGGAAGGGTTTTTCAAATACACGCAAAGCGATACGCCATTCTGGTTCGACGGTGCAGGCGCGGAAGAGGTCAGCGTGCCGGTGATATTGGGCGTTGGCGATGGGGTCAAAACGGACTTCATACTCAACGACTGCCACGTTTTTGTCAACTCGCTCGTCGTCTATGCCAACGGCGGACTGATCACATCATGGGACGCTCTCGGCGGTGACGGTATTACTTGCCAAACGATTAGATTCACAGCGGCACCGGCCGTCAATGTGCAGATCACCGCCAAGTACCGGCGCAAATACAAAGTCGTCCTAGTCAGCGACACGCTGGAAAAGCAGCGCAGCCATCGTAATCAGTCAACTCCCGAGGGCAGCGTCTATCGGTTGTCGTACAACCTGCAAGAAGTGGCGGTCTAGCCAATGCTGATAATGGACGACGCATACATCGAGCGGCTCAACGCTACCTACAGCGGCGGCAAGTTCATTAAGGCCGTCACCCTGGAGGACGTGGCGAATTATTACACCAATCATCTGCTATGGAACGTCAATCTTGACAATCCGCTTTGGGCTAAAACGGCTACAGTCGTTCTGCCGGATTATTATTCGATAGCCGAAAAATTAGTGGAGGATGGGACGCCGGCAAGCACGCACGCCGTCGCCCAGCCTCTTACCGGATCGGCATCGGCCACCTATACATTGAGCGTTTATGCCCGCCTCGACGGCAACGGCAACAACCGCCCATGGTTTTACCTTCAACTGAGCGACCCGTCCTTCGTCGGCCACTTCTACTCGTACTTCGATGTCAGTACCGGAGCCGTGGGCACCGGCGCGGCCGGCGGCACGGGGACATTCTACAACGCCACTATGACAGCCGATCAGGAATTCAACGATAGCTGGTGGCGGTGCAGTATCACCGGGAAGATCGCGCCGGGCGTCACCAATTACGTGGCGACTATCGGATTAGCTAATGCGAATGCCAGCAGTTCATACAACGGCGACAATGTTAGCGGGTTGCTGATATTCGGCGCCCAATTAGAGCTGGCGACCACGCCGGGGCCGAGGATCACGACACACGGCGCCGCCGTGACTGCTCCGCTCATACGCTACTGGGCCGACCACGAGAGCGCGATCGACTTTAAGGGCAACACCTATCAGCCGCTGCACATGGTCTGGCAGAACATCAAGACGACCCAAGGGATGCCGACCGAAGGCGCAACTATTTCAGTCAGCAACCTGGGCAACATCGCCGTCCGTTACGTCAAGGCGTGGGATGTCACCGGCAACACGGTCATCATCCAGCTTCTCCACCTAGACCTGCTCTCCAATCTGACAAACTACTGGCAGCGCCGATATAAAGTCCTCGGCGTGCAGGCGGATCAGATGTTGGCGACGTTTAGCGTCGGTAGGCAGTTAGGGAAAAACAAATTGCCGCGGCGAGTGTTTACTAGGCAACTCTTCAGGGGCATCTCAAGTGATGTTCCACGCATTTTCTAGGAAATGTATGAATCTCTCCCACCTAGCCTATGACGTTGAATCCGAAGGCAAAGATTTCTGGCTGGAGTGGAAATCAATATCGAGTATCGAAAACCCGCTGACCAATGGGAAACTAGAAGTGCTCTACCGTGACTCACACTTCCAGATCGAGCGCGTCACCCATGGGCCCTATGAGGTCATCCCTATCCATAGGCACCCGGCGCTCGATAGCTACGAGTTTCCGCTCTGGGGTGCGGGCGAGTTGTGGCTCGGCAGTCATCGCATTGCGTTGGACGATGCCAGGACGCCATGGGGCAAGATCGCCATCCCTCGGACGCGCTGGCACGGCGGCAAGGGCACCGAAAGAGGCGGCGCGTTTCTGTCAGTACAGTATTGGCCTGACGGTGTGACGGGCAGCGTGATTTCAAGTTGGGAGACCAAATGCAACAAGGCGATATTCTAGCGGCATTGATAAAACGGATCGGTGAGCCCTACGACGACGATCACAAGTGCCTATCGTTTCTCGCCTCAGCCTTTGAGTTGTGCGGGATCACGATCACCGAGGAGATGCTTCGGGACGCCAAGGACTTCGTCAAGGTGGACCGTCCGGAGTTCGCCGACATCGCCGTGTTTCAGGAGTTGCCGTTCAGCGAGTACCACGCTGCCTTTATGCTCAGTAATAGGTGGGCGATTCAAAGCTCGGCGGCCACCAACGGAGTCGGCCGGATCGAAGTGACGCGCTCGCCGTGGATTGAGAGTCTGCGCGGGTTTTACAGGCATAAGTCGCTATGTTCATAAGTTTTGTCGGACCATTCGGAGATGTCAAAGAGGGCGCCATCGATGCAAACGGCGCTACTCTCGGGCAACTTCTCGGCTCCAATGCCGACGCCGTGGCCGGCTGCTTCGTCAACAACAAGCCGCGCGCTGAATGGAAGTCGTACCGCCCGGTAAAACAAGATCGCGTCACCGTCCATCTCAAGACCGGCACTTATGGCATTGCACCGGCCGGTGCAGCGGCAGCCGGAAGCGCAGCGGCATACACCGGCGCGCAGTTGGCGTTGATCGCCGTGATCAATACCGCGGTCAGCTTATCCATTTCCATGGCGCTCAGTGCGCTTATGCCCAAGCCGAAGAGTCCAAAGCTCGACAGCAAACGGGCAGAGGCGTTCGGCATCGCCGGCTTCAACAACACGACCGGACCGGGCACGCCGATCTTTACTTGTTACGGTCTCAACCGCGTGGCCGGCCACGTTATCGGCAGCGGCGCCACGCTATCTCAAGACGGTCTCTACATGGAGGGCAAAGTGCTGTACTGCCTCGGCGATGCCGGCGGGGACGGCTACGGCGCCATCACCGAGATCGAGCTCGACGGCATCAGCGCCGACAACTATCCCGACCTTCAAATCGACATTCGCTATGGCACCAACGATCAGACGGTCATACCGGAATTCGAGAACGTCGAACAACTCTGGGCGGTCGGCCAGGTCTTAAACTTCCGCTATGAGAATCAAGCGCCGCCTAACACCGGCGATCCGTACATCTATTCGACGCACAACAACACCGTTCAACGCGCCGTGGTGTTTTTGCAGTTTCCCGGTGGACTCAACTACTACAACGACAAAGGAGAGATGCGCAGCGCCCACGTCGCCATCAAGGTAGAGCGGAAAAAAAGCGGCGATCCCGATTGGATCGTCTGCGATATGTCCACCTGGGGCAACGAGAATCATTACGACAATCTGCTTTGGCACAGCGAGCGACGGATAAGCGAGTTTTTTCGGACCTTCACGATCGACTTTCCCGAGGCGGCGACATGGGAATTGCGTTTTACGATCATCGCCGTCAATGGCAATAACGGCAATTCGCCTCTACAGGCCAGCCAGGCCGGGACTGTCAGGGTGGTGGTCTACAATATCCAGGAAGTCGAATTCACCACGTCTGCCTATCCCGGCTTTGCCATAGTCGGAGTCAGTCGCATACCAGCGCGGCAAATCTCCAGCTTGGAAGCGGTCAGGATCTCCGCGCTAGTCCAGGGGAAGAATATAAAAATCCCCGATGGCGCTGGCGGCTACTCGCTGGCCCCATCGCGTCAACGCTGCTGGATTGTCCGCGACATCATGACCCATCCCGTCATCGGCATGGGAAACGAGATAACCGAGAGCGAGATAGACGACGCCCAATGGCTGGAATCGCAGACCTATTATGACGTCAGCAACGACGCCACCGTAGTTGACCAATCCGGCAACATGGAGGTCAGGGACTACTGCGATGTGGTTATCAACGAGTCGCGCTGGGACTGGGACTGGGTGCGCTCGATTGCCGGGGAAGCGCGCGGGCGGATCGTGCCGTCCGGGCTGTATTGGAAATACGTTATCGACCGTCCTGGCGATCCTGGACTGCTTTATGCCGAGCCTGGCAATATCATCGAAGGGTCGCTGCAGATCGAAATCTCACCGCCTGAAAAAGAATTTAACCAGGTCATAGCCGAATACCGCAACGCCGCCGACAGCTACCGCCCGGATATCAGCGATCCGATCAGCGATCCCGAGATAGGTGTCAGCGTCATCCAGGAGGCGCTGCGCTACGACACCTTTACCCGCGAGTCCCAGGTGCTGCGCGAGAACATGATCGTACTCAAACGGGCAGCGTTGGAACGGCGCCGCTGGTCGTTTACGAGTCCCATAGGCGCGATTGTCAGCGAGCCGCTGGACCTGGACTACATCGCGGAGAGAGAGATCGGCGGCGACGGCGCCTATACGGGATTTCTCCCGGCTGGGTCGACCACGACCACTGTTATTCTGCCGATGATCGTCACCATCGAGCCCGACCTGACTTATGTCATCGTGGTGCAGAATCCTGGGAACAACACCAACGAGATGCGCGATGTCAGCACGGCCGCCGGGACTTGGGGCGCGGTAACGGTGACAGCGCCATTCACCACGGCACCGCAAGAAGGCGATCTGTTTGCCCTGGGACTGTTAACCGTGAGTCCTATCGTCACGCGCGCGCAGGATTTAGAGATAGACTCCGAGGGGCGCGTCAGGCAGATTCGTACTCTATACGATCCCGCTGTTTACACTCCGGACGCATTGGCCCCTGCGCTCTCCAGGCGTAATTTCGTACTCCATGCTGTGCCGCCGCTGCCGCTGCGCGATGCCTCGGTAGTCGAGCAGATAGTCAGGACCCGCGACGGCACGCAGCAGTCCATCTTGATATTCAACATCACGCCAGGGTTGCCTCATTCGGCGGGAGTGTCGCAAGGGCAAGGAGTGGCCGCATGGCATGTTATCCTAGCCAACTCGGAGCCGCATATTCCCTCGCAGGAAAACTATTTTGTCGGAGCAAAGCTGACCATCAATGGGGTTACCGGGCGCATAACTTCTTACAGTCAAACAAATCTTCAGGCCTCGCTAGACACTTCAGTAGCTGTCAATCCAGGCGATCAGTACATCATCGAGTGGCCGAGATACAGCGAAACATCGGGCTTCAAGGTAGAGATCATGGATGTTCCAGCAGACCCTGGGTTTGCAGCGGATATAGAATGGGGCGGGCAGTCCGCGGAATGGGCGCTATTCGGAAAAACCTATGGCACCCGCTGGGAGATCAATGCTGGCGACCAGCGCGGTGACTACTTCTTCCGTTTCACGCCTTTTAACGCCGGCGACGTCGAGAATCGCCGCGCCAGGATTGTTAAACGAGTCACAATCGTCGGAGATCAAGTCGCGCCAGTGCCGCCCTATCAGCTAATTATGGCCGGCCATTTGAAGCAAGTCTCAGTAGACATCTACCAAGCACTTCCATGCGCCGAGGATCTTAACGGCTACGACGTGCAATTTTACTTGGTGGCAATTCCAGACTGGATACTCCTGCGCGAGGTATCGGTTCCGGCTGCACAGAGCGACGACGCGAGTGGATTTATGATGCGCCGTTACACCGCCAATTTTTCAGAGCGTTACTATGGAGAGACTATTATTGCGCAAGCGCGCAGCCGAGACTTCTCCAACAATCGCAGCGCCTGGACACTGTCGGGCAACGGCGTGGTTCTAACGCCAGCGCAGCAAGGAGACATCGGCGTCGGCGCTCTCACCGACTTTGCCGAGTACGTCAATGATGCTTCTATAAGTGGGGATATTGTTCCGGTAGATAGTGCTTCGCTAACCCTCCAAACCACTGGCAGGCCGGTCTTGTTGCAAGGGCAAATGTTTTTTACGAATCCAAGTGATTTAGTTGGTGTCTCAATGCAAGTAGAGTTGCGCCGGGGCGCGGAATACGCTGGCAGCACGCTGATCGATACAATGCCTACATCAATGGGTGCCGACGTAGATAACTCTGTGAACACATCTCAAGTAACCCTTCAGCGCGTAGATTGGCAGCCTGCGGGCGTTCACACCTACAAACTGTGGATCGTTACGGTATCGGGAGATACTGCGATTGCGAGTTTGAGGCGTTTCCTGGCATTGGAAATCAAAGACAAGGATCAGGCGGCTTAGATGCTCAAACGATACGTCATATACGACCCGACCACCGGAGAGATCACCGGGCGCATCACCTGCGATGAATTGCAGGCCGTCCATTATCCTACGCGCAAAGAAATTACCGCCGTGGAATTCACCGAGCGACCGGAGTTGTTCCAAAGGGTAGACGTAGCCGAGCAGGCGCTGGTCGCGCTTTCTGAGCAAGAAGCATTGGCTAAGGGCGCGGATCAGAAATTCATCGATGAGAAGATCGCGGCAGGGCTGATGACTAAGACCGAGGTCGAAGAAATATGATGAACTTGTGGACTACAACCAAGTTACTCAGTCTTGAGCTATCGTTGCGCCGGAAAATTATATTCTATGCGCCGCTGCTTTACAGCCTGGATTTCGACGGCATCGATCCGGTCTACTATACTAGGACGGGCGCGGCTAATGCCTGGTATCGGGGAGGACAGAGAACTATTGCGGCCGACGTTCCACCGTTCGAATGGACCGGCGATACGCCGGAAGGGCTGTGGTTGGGAGCGACAGCGGATTTAATTTACAGTTATGCAAACTCGCTGAGCGATGCCAACACAGTCATTTGGTTTGAGAACTCCGTCCCTAAATCTACTCCTACAAATACCAACCCGTTCGATAGTTACACGAGATGGATAGGCACGAAAGACATCCATATCAGTCACGTGGTCAAGGCTAACGCCGTCCTTGCGAATTCTGAAATCGTCTCGATTCAAACGGCATTAGCAGGTACGGGGCAGGTCATCACACCGCCTACGCTTCCACCGGCCGCGCCGCAGGTATGGTCCGGCACGTTTGTTACCGAGACTCCCGCGGGCGTGCGCAATGGCAGCAACGTGACGTTTACCTTGAGTCAGACACCGGACTTAGCCACGCTGCTGCTTTTCTGTTTTGGCATCGGCGCGTTGGAGAGAGTGGGGGCGACACCTGGAAATATGGAGTTCACGATTTCGGGGACCACGATCACCATGGGGCTTGCACCGAATACTGGATATCCGTTCCTCGCAAATTATAGGGCGGCTTGAGTTATGGGATGGGTTATCGAAAGAGTTGTGCCAGCGGCTGATGGAAACAACACTACGTTTTCCATCACTACGGCGCCGGAGCCGGGATCGCTGCTTATGTTCTTCCCGGTGACGCCCTGGGAACCCGTGTACGGCGGCACGCCAAGCGGCATGCAGTTCGGCATCGCCGGCACGACAATAACTTTTGGCATTGCGCCAGCAGCGGGCAGGACGCCGTGGTGCCGTTACTACGTCGATGTTTGAGGAAATTATGAAAAAACTTTTATTCACGCTTTTGGCATTCTATGCGCTGGCGCAAAGCGCAACGGCGCAACAGTACATCGACGAACGCATCATTCCGCCGGTCATAACAAGGGACACCGAGATCATTCCCACCGGCGAGACCAACGCGATCTGCGTCTCCAACACCGGCACCGTGGCGCCGGCCATTACGCTGTGCTCGACGCTCGCGCTCACCGGCAAGACCGTCTTGATGAAGCTGCCCGAGTACACCGTGGCGACGTTGCCGGCGAGTCATCCGTTGGCGATCGTCACCGACGGCAACAGCGCCACGGATTGCACCACCGGCACCGGCTCGACGCGCGTCATGTGTCACTGGAACGGCTCGGCATGGGCGGCGATCGGCGGCGGCGGTGGGGTCGGCGATCCCGGCAGCAACGGTATCGCTGTCAGATCGGCGCTCAATACCCTCATCGCCAGGACCATCACAGGGACAGCAGGCACCGTGACAGTGACCAATGGCGACGGCGTGGCGGGCAACCCGACACTGACAACTGGCAACAACGTGCCGCTGTTGAATGGCACCAACGTATTCACTGCAACAAACTCGTTTACCTCTAAGCTCATCGCGCCGCTCAAGGCGACGCCCGGCGACTTAGGGCTACTCACCAACGGTGAGGTGTTCATCGACGGCGAGCTGGTCAAGTACAAGTCAAACACCGGCGTAGTCTACACTCTGTTCAAGATCGGCGATCCGATCGTCAGATCGAGCAGTCATACGTCGGACCCTGGGTCATCCGACGATTCATCGGCAGGATATTTAGTCAGTGATATTTGGGTTAATACCGATACCGATGCAATCTGGATGGCCGCTGCCGTGGACGTAGGTGCCCCAATATGGATCAACGTCGGCAGCGGCGGCACTATACCGTCCTGGCAGCAAGTGATGAATATTGGCCGCATTGTCGAGGCCGATTGCAGCGATCCGGTGAAGATCGCCAAGCCGGGCGATGCAACAACTTACTGGAAATTCTGCCATGACGCTAGTGATGGTTTGCAATTCGTCCCTGTTATCGGCGGCGTGGAAAATGCCGCCAACAAGCGCGTCAAACTCTCCGATACGTTTGACTGGTGTGTGCTCGATAACGACGATGTTTGTATTTTCAAATTGACCGAGGCCGGGGTGTTCTCGGGCTCGGCGATAAAGAAGACCGTCGAAGTCGTGCCGTTCGATTTCACCACCGATGTTGCCACCGGCGATGGCAAATTTTATTTCAGGGTGCCGACAACCCTCGACGGTTACTCTTTGAGCGGCGTTCAAGTCAACGTCGTCACGGCCGGCACCACAAACGCCACCACCGTTGGAATAGATCGGTGCGCGGCCACCACGAGCGGAAATCTCTGTAGCGGTACAGTCACGGATATGCTCGCCACAGTGTTCTCGGTGGACTCCGGCGAAAACAGCAGTAGCAATGCTGCTACGCCTGGCGCTCTCAGCGCTACACCAGCGAATCTAGTCGTCACCGCTGGGCAGATCGTCCGGGTCAACGTCGATGCTGTCACCACGACGGCGCCCAAAGGGCTCCTCGTAACCATGGATTTCACCGCGCCATGAAAACACCAATAAAAATACTCGCTGTTCTGCTTGCGCTTTTAATAGCTGCGCCAGTCCATGCGTTCCGCTTCGAGGTCGGCATGTTTTCCGGCAATGGCGCTGACGACAGAAACATTTCCACCGCCGCGTCGTTTGCTATCTCCGCCATCATCATAAAGTGCAACGGTGCAACGCACGCGACGATGAAAACGTCGTCCCTAGCGGGTGACGGCGCCGACGATCTAGGCGGCGGTGGCGGCATCACCACCAACAAGATTCAGTCCCTCGGCACCGGGACATTCCAAGTCGGAGGGAGTGCAACAACCAATGTCAGCGGCACCGACAACTGTTTTTATGTCGCTTGGGGCGCCGATGCCAACAACGATCTGGCAGTCGGAACGTATGTTGGTGACAGTAATGATCTTAGGGGTATTGTCATCAGCCCGGCGTTTCAGCCCGGCGCGGTATTCATTGCCGGAGAAGCCGACGACTCGAATACTTGGCGTTTGAGTGCGATGGCGGGGGATGCGTCTTTATTGTTTACGGCGGCTGGCGTAGTGACCAATCATATTCAGGCGTTCAACGCCGACGGCTTCGAGGTTGGAACCACTGTCCGTGTCAATGACGGCACGGGCGGAACAGTGGACTACTATCCACTAGCCATCAAGGACGTTACCAATTACGCAACATCGGGCACTTACACCGCCGGTGGATCGCCGTCCGATGGACTAGAGATTACCGTAGGCTTTCAGCCCGATCTCGTTATCGTCAAAAGCGACACCAACGCCGGAGTCGGCATCTTTCGCACTTCCGCCATGACCGGCGACTTCGCCTGTCCTATGACCAACGTGGCGTGCAACACGGACTTTATCCAGAGCTTCACGGCCACCGGCTTCACGATAGGCTTAAACGCCAACGTGCAAAGCGCAGGCGTCAAATACTGGTGGTACGCAATCAAAACTCCGGTG
>Ga0137426_1000028_pt1 | contig 44766 bp, 55 predicted proteins | sample EasRivERMZT660_2_FD_102308 | JGI IMG/M metagenome (GOLD analysis project Ga0137426, IMG submission 102308) | Soil microbial communities from meander-bound floodplain in the East River, Colorado, USA - East River MetaG ERMZT660_2 | ecosystem: Environmental > Terrestrial > Soil > Floodplain ...
CATCGATGTCGGCATCGTCGCCGCTGGCTTCCACGGCAATCGCCATCTGCCGGTGCAGGTCTGCTCGATCGGCACGCTGCGCCGCAAGTATCATCTGCTGCCGCGACCGAGGCTGATCGTGTGGGACGAGTGCCATCACACAGCGGCGAAGTCATGGGCGGAGATACACGAGCAGTTCCCCGACGCCGCGCACATCGGCCTGTCGGCGACGCCTGAGCGCCTAGATGGAACCGGCCTCGGCAAGTGGTTTAAGAACCTGATCATCGGTCCGAGCGTCGCCTCGTTGATCGCGGACGGATACCTGTCGAACTACAAGCTCTACGCTCCGTCGACGCCGGACCTCGACGGCGTGCATACCACGGCTGGCGACTTCAACAAAAAGGAACTCGCCGACGCGATGCGGCGATCGACCGTGACCGGCGACGTGATCGACCACTACCGCAAGTTCGCGGACGGCAAGCGCATGGTGCTGTTCGCCTGGTCGATCGAGTCGTCGATGGAGATGGCCGCGAGGTTCAACTCAGCCGGCATCGTGGCCGAGCACGTCGATGGCAAGACCGACGCGACAGTCAGGATGCAGGCGATGGAGAGATTCAAGGCCGGCAAGACGCTCGTGCTGTGCAATGTCGATCTGTTCTCCGAGGGCGTCGACGTTCCGGCGATCGAGGCCGTCGCGCTGCTGCGTCCGACTCAGTCGCTCGGCCTGTATATGCAGCAGATCGGGCGCGCTCTGCGTCCAGCGCCAGGAAAGGAATACGCCGTTATCCTCGATCACGCGGGGAACTGCCGGCGCTTCGGTCTGCCTGACGACGATCGCGAGTGGTCCCTCGAAGGCCGCAAGCGTGGCAGGTCGAACGACTACAGCGTTCCGATCAAGCAGTGTCCGCAGTGCTACTGCATCACGTCCGCCGCCGCCGATATGTGCAAGTCGTGCGGACACAAATTCATCACGATGCCGCGCGAGATCGAGGAGGTCGACGGCGATCTTGAGGAGGTCGACGTTAGCCTGAAGCGCCACATCGACCGGCAGGAGCAGGCGGCGGCAGAGACGCTGACGGACCTCGTCGCGCTCGGCACGGTGCGCGGATATAAGAACCCGAAAAAATGGGCCGAGCACGTCTGGAATTCACGCCAGGCGAGACGGATTGCGAAGGAAACAAGGGAGATGTTCAGATGACGAGAGAAAGTTTGATGCAGGCCGCGCTAAACACGATCCATCGCACGAGTCACTGCGAGCAGTCGCGCATCACTGCGGCGCAGGCTCTTGAGGCGGCAGGCAAGCTGCCGGCAGCGGAGTGCCTTAATCGGCTGGCGGCTGAGTGCCACAAAGCAAATGAGACCTGGTGGAAGAACCCGGCGACCGGAGAGCGCATCCAGCGCAACAAGGGAGAACTGCTCATGCTGATCGTGAGCGAGGTCGCCGAGGCGATGGAGGGCGAGCGAAAGAACCTGATGGACGATCATCTCCCGCACAGGAGAATGGCGGAGGTCGAGCTTGCGGACGTTCTGATCCGCGTGTTCGACTACGCGGGAGCCTACGGCTACGACCTCGACGGAGCGGTCGCAGAAAAACGCGCTTACAACGCACGTCGCGCCGACCACAGGCCGGAGAATCGCCTGCTGGCTGACGGCAAAAAATTCTGATGCCGTTCAAGTACACATCGCTGCGCGCCAGGCTGAACGCGAACTCTCACGAGGAGCCAGCGCCGACCGGCGTTAAGTACCGTCGATTCGAGAAGCCGTGCCGGATATGGAACGGCATGGTCGGCGGATCGATGGAGTACGGCAAGATCACGATCAGGTCGCGGCTGCGGCGCGCGGACGGACAGAAGATAGTTGAAGCGCCTGCTCGCGCATCGTGTCTCGAAGGCGCTCGATCTCGGCGTCCCTATCTGGAAGCTGAACTACTGCTGCCATGCGTGTGACAGGCCGGCGTGCATCGAGCCGACGCACATCGACAGCAAGACGCCGAGGGCGAACAACCGCGACACTGTTGCGCGCGGCAGGCATGCGAGCCAGCAGGGGGTAATGGCGTGAAACAGGACGGCCAGCCGGAGAACTCCGGACATGAGATCGCGACGCTGTTCATCAGGATTCAGCAGTACAAGGATCAGTGCTGGAAGGCGCACATCCAGCGCAAGCATCGCGATGCCGCCGAGCTTGCCGCGCTTCTGAAGGCGGCGACCGACGAGCTTGAGAGGAGACTCGTGTTATGACGGACATCATCCTGCACGCTCTCGGCGGCGCGCTGATCGCGTTGATCGCGTCGCTCGTCGATCCGTTCTGGACGATCGTGGCGATCCCCGTTGCCTTCGCTGCTGGCGTGGCACGCGAGTCCGGACAGCGCGACTGGATCAGTCCTCTGCAGTTCAGCGCGCACGCCTGGCGCGAGGCCGTGGCGTGGAGTGTCGGCGCTGCGGCGATCGCCGTGCTGGTGCATCAGTGATCGACGACCTGAACCGCATGGAGTCCGAGGGCGGAATCGTAGAGCCTGACGAGGATGTTCGCGGAGAGTCCGAGCGGAAGGTTCTCCATCGGACGATGATCGCGCTGTCGACCGCAGGCGCTCGCGTATTCCGCAACACCGTAGGCATGGCGTATCAGGGCAAGGCGCTGCGCTTCACGCAGCCGACCGTCGTGCATGTCGACCAGGGCGACATCGTGATCCGCAAGGCTCGCACGGTGCGCGCCGGCCTGATGACCGGCAGCAGCGACCTCGTCGGCTGGAACTCGCGGCTGATCGACGAGTACGATGTCGGCAAGCGCATCGCGCAGTTCGTCGCTTGCGAGGTCAAGACCGATCGCGGTACAATCGAACCTGAGCAGCAGCAGTTCCTCGAAGTGGTCCGCGATTCAGGCGGCGTCGCGATTCTGGCGCGCTCAAGCGATGAAGCAGTCTCCAAACTCAACAACGGCGGAGGACTGGAATGAAACAGACATACCTCGACATCCCGCTTCGCGGCTCGACGCTCGAAGTGATCAAGACGGTCAACGCGATCGGCGCGAGATACGCGAAGCAGAACCTCACGATGACGGTGCGCCAGGTGTTCTATCGCCTCGTGACGGTCAACGCGATCGCGAACACGCAGAAGGAATACAAGCGGCTCGTGAAGATCATCACGGACGGCAGGCTCGCCGGCCTGATCGATTGGGACATGATCGAGGACCGGGCGCGCAGCTTCATCGGGCGCACTCGATGGGAGTCAGGCGTCCATGTCATGAACGCCGCCGCCGACAACTATCATCGCGATATGTGGGAGGGACAGGACTGCAGGCCGTTCGTGCTGATCGAGAAGCAGGCGCTCGCTGGCGTGCTCTCGCCGCTGTGCTACAGGTACGACGTGCCGCTGCTCGCCTGCAAGGGCTATCCGAGCGCGTCAGTGCTGCGCGACTTCGCTCGCGAGCAGATCATGCCGGCGCTCGCGGACGGCCAGCGGTGCATGATCCTGCATCTCGGCGACCACGATCCGAGCGGCATCGACATGACGCGCGACATCGTCGAGCGCATGACGATGTTCATTGAGATCGAGGACGCGGACGTGAACCGGCTCGCGCTCAACATGCCGCAGGTCGAGCGCATGTCGCTCAAGCCGAACCCGGCCAAGCAGTCAGACGCCAGGTTCGAGAGATACGTTCGACGATTCGGTCGACGCTGCTACGAGCTTGACGCGATCGAGCCGGAGGATTTACAGGCGCTGGTTCAGCGTTCGATCGTGGCGCGCATCGACCAGTCCATCTGGAAGCGCCGCGAGCGAGAGATCGAGGCGATGAAAAAGAAAATGAGAAAGCACGCGGCCAAGTTCAAAGGCTGATCAGGAGAGTTCCAACATGACTCAGGGGTCATCACATGGCAACGAAAGACAATCCAGGCGCATTTGACTGCTACGCGAACGCGAAGAACGACGAGCCGATGTTCGTGCTGCTTGCGCGCGACAAGGCATCGCCGGCTGCGGTTCGCTACTGGTGCTTAGAGCGCATCAAGACCGGGAAGAATTCGATCAGCGATCCGCAGATCACCGAGGCGTATCAGTGCGCGACGGCGATGGAGGAGTACCAGGCCAAGCTCGCAGCGCCTAAGCCTGTCGAGGAACCGAAGCCGACCGTCGACACGCTGTAGATCGGCGTGATCGACTTTCAGAGCCTCGCTTCGAGGCTGCTGTCACAGGCGCGTTCGCTGCTGCCGTCGTGGTTCCCGGCAGGGAAGATGCACGGACACGAGTTCTGCGTCGGCGATCTCGCCGGCTCGGAAGGCGAGTCGCTGAAGATCAACGTCGTCACTGGCCGCTGGCAGGACTTCTCGACCGGCGACAAGGGCGGCGACCTGATCAGCCTGTACGCGGCGATGCACGGCATCAAGCAGTCCGAGGCCGTCAAGCAGCTTGACGACGGCACGACCTCGCCGCGCGTAGCGCCAGCGCAGAGTAAGCCAGCGGAGCCGGAGCGCGCCGAGTGGACGCCGGTCATCCCGGTCCCTGCCGACGCTCCTGCGCCGCCTGACGAGTTCTACCGGAAGATGGCCGGCGAGTGGACGAAGCTCGTCGTGCGCGCTCGCTGGACGTACACGAACGCAGCCGGCGAGCCGGTCGGCCACGTCTGCCGGTTCGAGTGGTACGACCCTCGCGGCGAGCTTGCTAAGGACGTGATCCCGCAGGTCTACTGCCGCAACGCTGACGGACAGCATCAGTGGCGCTGGCGCGCGTTCGCGCAGCCGAGGCCGCTCTACAACCTGAAGGAACTGCGCGATCGCCCTGACGCTCCTGTGATGGTCGTCGAGGGTGAGAAGAAAGTCGAGGCGATCCGCAAGCTCGCGCCGCAATACGTTGGCATCGCATGGCAGGGCGGCGCGAAGGCGTGGCGTAAATCAGACTGGTCGCCGATCAACGGTCGCAAGGTTCTGCTGTGGCCGGACGCTGATCAGAAAACGGTCAAGACCGAGCGCGAGGCGTCGATCTACAAGACTCCGATCGGCGAGCTTATACCGCAGAACCAGCAGCCAGGCGTGCTGGCGATGTGGGAGATCGGGCATCACGTCTATAGCAAATGCCCGGAAGTGAAGATCATTCTGCCAGCGGGTAAGCCGGACGGATGGGACGCCGCCGACGCGCTCGCTGATGGCATGGATTGGGCGGCGCTCAAGGAATGGGCGCTGCCTCTTGTTCAACAAATAACGGGAGCCACTGATGGACGACAACAAAGCAGTTCCGGAGTTTCTACGCAACAGGCCGCAGGACGTACCGTTCACGGACGAGCACGCGAAGCAGATGATCGGAAAGGTGAAGCGAGCGCCGATGCTGACGCGCCTGGCGACGTGGCTGAGAGGCGCGCTCAACGTGCAGCCGGCGAGGATGCAGAGCGCGGTGAACATGGCGATCATCAAGATGGCGAGGGAGGACAGGGCGCTGATCAACGGCCTGCGCGCGGACCTCAAAGCGACGCAGGATCAGGTGTCGAGGTACGCGATGACGAATCTCGATCTGCAGGGCGAGATCATGCGGATCGAGCACTATCTCGAACTGACGCGGCGCGGCCTGGGTCAGCGCAACGCGAGGGGTCACGAGCACTACGAGCTAGTGCCGATCGAGAAGCACTTACGCCGGCAACCTCGCAAGGGTGGGCGAACCGCTGGCTCGCGCTGAGTCTCGATCGCACAGGCAACGGAGCGCCATTCATGAACCTCACGAACGCGATGCGTGTGCTGATGGGCGAGCCATCGATGCACAGCAGGGTCTGGTACGACGAATTCCTCGACCGTCAGATGACTGGTGAGCCGCCGCGCGAGTGGACGGACGATGATGACCTGCAGGTTCAGCTATTCATGCAGGCTGAGATCGGCCTCTCAAAGATCGGGATGGACGCCGTTCGTGGCGCTGTCCGGATGTTCGCCAAGCAGAACGCTCGCAACTGCGTGCGTGACTGGCTGGACACGCTGACGTGGGACGAGCAGCCTCGCATCGATCAGTTCTTCGTCGACGTGTTCGGCGCGGAGGACAACGAATACACGCGCGCAGCCGGTCGCAACTTCTGGATCAGCATCGCGGCGAGAGCCTACGATCCAGGCTGCAAGGTCGACAATATGATCGTGCTCGAAGGCGCTCAGGGACTCGGCAAAAGCATGGCGCTGCGGATCATCGGCGGAGACTGGTTCGCCGAGCAGCACGAGTCAGCGGCGAACGCAAAGGCGTTCTCGGAGATTCTGAAGGGCAAGCTGCTGATCGAGATCGCGGAGATGGATGCGTTCAACAGGACCGAGGTCAACACGATCAAAAAGGTCGTCTCGTGCCAGTTCGACCGATACCGCAAGGCATACGATCGCGAGGCGCGCGATCACCAGCGCCAGTGCGTGCTGGTCGGCACGACCAACAAAGACGACTGGAACCGCGACGAGACAGGCGCACGGCGCTTCTGGCCGATCCGCTGCGCCGGGCTGGTGCGGATCGACCTAGTGCGCGAGAACCGCGCTGCGCTGTTTGCCGAGGCCGTGGCAGAGTTCAAAGCGGGGTCGACATGGTGGGAGATGCCGAGCGCGAGCACGCTCAGGGAGCAGAGCGCCAGGTTCGACAATGATCCCTGGCTCAGCGCGATCGAGTCGTTCCTGTCCATCGCACGAGAGACGCACATGAACGAGATACTAATCGGATGCCTGAAGTTCGAGCTTCAAAAAGTTGGACGGCAGGAACATAATCGCGTTGCATCATGTCTGCGTAAACTCGGATGGACGAAAGGCGGCAACGCTCGTCGCAACGGTAGCCAGGTGAGATTGTGGCTCCCGCCGTCGACTGATGCTACCGTAGCAGCAAACGTCGGACGTAGCAGCGACCCGAAGCAGCAGGAAGAACCGAATCCATTTCAATGAGTTGCGCCATCTGCTGCGTCTGCTGCTACCTATTCTTATATATAAAGACTACTGTAGTAGGAGGAGGGGAGGGATGCACGAGAGCGCACACGGCGGCGCGCGTGCGCGTGCGCGCGAGGCGTGCGGAGACTCTTAGGAAATCGACGCAGCAGACGCAGCAGCGCAGCAGCGGCCTGTTATGTGGCCTGGCGCACATCGGGGTAGGATTGCGACCGTGAGCACGACATCAGAGACCACGGCGCGCACGCGAGACGCGATCGCTGCGCCTGGCGCGATCGACGCAGTGTGCGCTTACATCACAGGCGGAGGGACGCTCGCGGCCTGGTGTCGCGGCCACGAGTTCGAGGATCGCGGCAGCTACGTGTTCGAGCTTGTGGCGGCGTGGATCGAGGCCGATGGAGCGCGCCGAAAACGCTACAAGGACGCGCTCGAAGTCCGCGCGCAGCATCACAAGGATCGCATCATCGAGCAGCTTGTCGGGATGGTCACTGCCGATCTCACGACTGCGTTCGCGGCGGACGGCACGCTGCTGCCGATCGACCAGATACCGCTTGGCGTGCGCCACTGGATCGCCGGCATCGAGGTCGATGAACTGTGGTCAGGCAAGGGTGAGAACCGCGAGCAGATCGGCGTCGTGAAGAAAGTGAAGTTTTGGGATAAGGTCCGCTCGACAGAACTACTGATGAAGAATCTCAAGATGCTCGTCGAGAGGCACGAGGTCGCCGGCTTGAACCTGGCGGACCTGCTCGCTGGTGATGAAGGAAAACGATCGTGAGGTACGGCAACGCGGGGTTCCGAGCGATGATGCGGCTGCGCCAGCTTGCGATGTTTGATGTGGCGCTGTCGGTCAGGCGGGTGGATCAGTGGAGCATTGCCATCCCTCGGAGCGGCAACATGCCGCCGCAGTACGTGAACCTCATGACTGGTCAGGTCGGCATCGTGCGTCCTGCAGGGTCTTGACCGTGCAGCCGTCCGTGTGGCTGCGATACATCTCAGCGCCTGGCGCTGCGCCGGTCGACGCTCGGTTCAATCCGAAGCCTGATCCTGCGGTGATGGCTGAGTTCCTGAACCTGTGCGCGACTCGCCTCGGCCTCACGCTCGACGACGAGCCTGGCGCGCTGATCGAGGAGCGCGTCAAGCGGGACGGACCGCGACTCGCTGAGTACCATCGTTGAGCGCCGACCGCGACGCTGATCGATTCATCGGCCTGCTCGGAGAGTCAGGTCACACGAAGATGGCGCTGATGCGTGGCGATGTCGTCGTCGCCACGTACCTGCAGCACGTCGATGGCAAGCTCTGGACTGTCGTGCCGCGCCACGATCGCCTGCTGCCTGGCGCTAACGACGAAAGGTTCGGGCCAAATGTCTAACTGGCGTCCGTGTCCAGCGAAGGCGCAGGACGGAATCTGCGAGCAGCATGAGGCTTGCCTGCATCGCGGAGATCGATGCCCGTTCGAGTGCGACGGCTGCGGAGACGTGACCGACATCAACGACGAGGGTCTATGCGTGGAGTGTGCTGATGGCTGATAGCGTCGAGATCGCACGAGAGAAGCTGCGTCGCTGGCGCGACAACGGTGATGGCCTCGTGCAGTTCGCTCGCGAGGAACTGCGCTACGAGCCTGACGAGTGGCAGGTCGACGCGCTGATCCAGTACCAGACCGGCAAGCCGCGCACGGTGATGAAGGCGTGCAAGAACCCTGGCAAGACGCGCGTGCTCGCGACGATCGCCTGGCACTTCCTCACGGTGTACCCGCATCCGAACGTGGCCGCGACCTCGATCACTGGCGACAACCTGCGCGACGGCCTGTGGAAAGAGATGGCGATGTTGCAGCTACGATCGCCGATGCTGACGCAGGAGTTCCAGTGGACCGCCGAGCGCATCTTCTACAAAAAGTTCCCGGCTACCTGGTGGATGTCGGCGCGCAAGTGGTCGAAGTCCGCTGACACGGCGATCCAGTCGAACACGCTCGCCGGCTTGCACCAGGACTACATCCTGTTCCTGCTCGACGAGACTGGCGGCATGCCGCGCGCAGTGATGGCTGCTGCGGACGCCGCGCTCGGATCAGGCATCGTCGCGCGTCTCGTGCAGGCCGGGAACCCGGAGAAGTTGGAGGGTCCGCTGTACGACGCTTGCACGGCGGAGCGCGACCTGTGGAACGTGATCGATGTGACCGGCGATCCCGATGATCCGAAGCGTGCGCCGCGAGTGAAAATCGAGTGGGCGCGCGAGCAGATCAGGAAATACGGCAAGGACTCGCCGTGGGTTCTGGTCAACGTGTTCGGTCGGTTCCCGCCTGCGTCGCTGAATTCGCTGCTCGGAATCGATGACGTTGAGGCGGCGATGAAGCGGCATCTGCAACCTGAAGCGTACAACTGGCAGCAGAAGCGCCTCGGCATCGACGTGGCACGGTTCGGCGACGACCTCACGGTGATCGCGCCGCGCCAGGGTAAGGCGTGGTTCAAGCCGGTCCCGATGTCGCATGTGCGTGACTCAGCGGTCAGCGTCGACATCGCGAATCGCGTGATGCTCGCGAAACAGAGATGGCAGTCCGAGATCGAGCTATTCGACGACACGGTCGGATGGGCGCACGGTGCTCGTGACGTGATGGTCGCCGCAGGTCACTCGCCGTTCGCGATCAACTTCGCAGGCAAAGCGCCCGATCCGCGCTACGCGAACATGCGCGCCTATGGCTGGATGCAGATGGCCGAGGACGTGAAGGCCGGCGCATCGCTGCCGAACATCCCTGAGCTTGTGGCCGAACTGACGACGCCGACGTTCATGTACCACAACGGGAAGTTCCAGATCGAAGATAAGGACATGATCAAGGAACGCCTCGGTCGATCGCCGAACTACGCTGACGCCTACGCGCTGACGTACATGATGCCGGACATGCCGAGCCAGCTTGTCGGGATGATGGCGATGCACGGCCACGGCAGGCACGCGACGACGGAGTTCGATCCGTGGCGCGACGAGGATGCCGAGCGCGGTCGCCGAGCGCAGACCGAGTTCGATCCGTTCGATCCGAGGCGAGACACGCTATGAATCACTGCTCGCGCTGCTTCTACGCGAAGCGCACGACAGTCACAGACCGGCACGAGTACGTGCTGACGTGCCTGCATCCGTTGTCACGCACGCCGATCGGTCTGGCTATGGCGTGCCATCAGGCGCGCGAGGCGACATCGTTCTGCGGTCCGACAGGATCAGCGTTCCAGCACGCGAACGGCTCGCCGCAGCCGATCGAGATGTTCAGGCAATAGCGTGTTCCACCAGCGCAACGCGCCAGGCTACAACGTGCGCGAGATGGCGATCATCGACGGCGTCGAGTACGCCGTGCCGAAGGACTGCGCGGCGTGCGGCGAGTTCTGGAAGATCAATCAGCAGACGGACGGCGCGAGGTACTTCGTCGATGGGCGCTGGCTATGCGTCGCCTGCCTGGAAAAGAAAACGCCGGGCGCTGTTGATGGCGTCCGGCGTTAAGGCAAAGCTGGATGAACCATTTTAGGAGGATGTCGGCTTACTTCATCGTCTGATCTCCGTTCTCGTTGATACGTGCAGATCGGATCGTGCTCCTGCTACCCCGCTTAGTGTTCACTTTTAGTAGACGTTTGCAGAATCAATGACTTAGGCGTAACCTCGCGCGCAATGTCTCAGGTCTCCGTGCGCGCGGTGTCCTTCGTCGATGTCATCGGCGATCTCCGCCATCTGCTGCTCAGGAACCACGAGGAGACCTCTCCGTTCCCCGGCATCCCGCTCGACATCGACGCGCATCGGTACATGCGGATCGAGGCGATGGGCGCGCTGCGCTGCTACGTGGCGACGGTCAGTGGCCGCATGATCGGGTACGCCGCCTTCATCGTTGACGAGCATCTGCATCACAAGGGCGCGGTGTTCGCGACGCAGGACGTGATCTACGTCGAGCCTGAGTCGCGCAAGACGCTGGCCGGCATGCTGCTCGTTCGGTTCATCGAGGACGACCTGCGTGACCGTGGCGTGCAGGTCATCATCCACTTCCAGAAAAAGAACCATCCGGCGCTCGGCAAGATGCTCGCGCGCATGGGGTACAAGGACGACGAGGTCGCATGGATGAAGCGCCTCGACGTGTCCGATCGCAAGATCAACATCGCAAGCGGGGGCTGACATGGGACTGTTCGGCGGCGGCGGCGGGTTCTTCGGTAAGGCTCTCAAGATCGTTGGCATAGCCGCAGCGACTTACTTCGGCGGAACTCTCGGCGGCATGCTCGCGGCTGGAATGATGGGCGCGATGGGCGGCGGACAAAAGCGAGAGGAGCAGGAGCTTCTGATGGAAGCGCCGCCGCAAGCCTCGACGACCGACAACACGAAGCAGGCCGCTGACGGAGCGGCAAACAGGCAACGCAAGCGCACGTTCGGCGCGTCTGGTCGAGCCGATACGATCAAGACTAGTCCGACTGGCGACATCGGTTCTGTCGGACCTGGCGGCGGCGAAGTTAAAACCCTCCTCGGCTACTGATGGCCGGCGCTCGATTCACGCCTTACAAGTCTCCGAACAGCGGCGTCACGCGCCGCCAGCGGTACGAGATCGCGCGCAATTCGATGTGGCAGGAGCGCGTGACGCACGACGCGCACTTCCGAGACCTGGCCGACTTCATCTGTCCGCGCCGGCCTCGGTTCTTCTCCTCGGACCGCAATCGTGGCGATCGCCGCAACCAGAAGATCATCGACTCGACCGCGACGTTCGCCAGGCGCACGCTGCAGTCGGGTATGCACTCCGGCATGACTAGTCCTGCGCGTCCGTGGATGAAGCTGATGACGCCGGATCCCGACCTCAACGAGTTCGCAGCCGTGAAGGAATGGCTGCACATCGTCACGCAGCGCATGCTGTCGATCTTCGCGCAGTGCAATATCTACAACGCGCTGCCTACGCACTACGGCGACATGGCGACGTTCGGGACGGCTGCGACCGCGATCCTCGATGACGATGTCGACCTGTTCCGCGCCTACAACTATCCGATCGGCAGCTACGCGATCGCGACGAACAAGCGCGGCCTCGTGGATCAGTGGGTCTACGAGTCGCAGAGAACCGTGCTTGAGATCGTCGACGAGTTCCTGGTCGACAAGCGCACGAACATGATCGACTGGTCGAAGGCGTCGCAGACGATCCGCAACCTGTGGGATCGCGCGGAGTACAACCAGAAGATCGACGTGTGCTGGCTGATCATGCCGAACATCGAGCGCGATCGCTCGTCGCTCGAAGCCGGCAAGTTCATGCCCTACCAGTCGGTTCACATCGAGAAGGGCCAGGAGAAGGAAGATACGTTCCTGCGCGTCAAGGGATTCAACGAGTTCCCGATCCTCGTGTCGCGATGGGACGTGACTGCCGACGACTGGTGGGGAACGGACTGTCCCGGCATGGTCGCGCTCGGCGACGTGAAGCAACTGCAGACTGGTGAGAAGCGCAGCGCGCAAGCGGTCGAGAAGATGCTTAACCCTCCGCTGCAGGCTCCGGTGCATGTGCGGAACCAGAAGGCGTCGCTGCTGCCTGGTGACATCACGTACACGGACGTTCGCGAGGGACAGAAGGGCATCCATCCGATTCACGAGATGAACTTCGCGATCGACCAGCACGAACTCAAGCAGCAGTCGACGCGCGCTCGCGTCCAGCGCGCCTGGTACGAGGACTTGTTTCTGATGCTCGCGTACAGCGACCAGTCGCGCGGAGTGCAGCCGCCGACCGCTACCGAGATCGCCGAGCGCCACGAGGAGAAGCTGATCGCCATCGGCCCGGTGCTTGAGCGCACGAACGACGAACTGCTCGATCCGAAGGTCGATCGCGTGTTCGCGATGGCCGAGCGCAGCGGCCTGCTGCCGCCAGCGCCTGAAGAACTGCGCGGCGTCGCGCTGCGCGTCGAGTACACGAGCATCATGAGCCAGGCGCAGAAGATGATCGGCGTCGTGGCGCACGAGCGGTTCCTGCAGACGGCGACCGCGCTGATGACCGTGTTCCCGCAGGTCAAGCACAAGGTCAACGTGTTCCAGGCGATCGACGACGCAGCCGACATGCTCGGCGTGAACCCGAACCTCGTCGTGCCGGACGAGGAAGCGCATGCCGGCGCGAAGGCCGAGGCCGATGCGATCAACGCTCAGGTCGCATCCGAGAGCGCGGCGAACATGGCGAAGGCCGGGCGCGACCTGGCCGGCGCTGACCTCGAAGGTAAGAACCTGCTGTCGACGCTGGTCGACGGCGTCGAGGAGACGGCATGAACGAGCGCGCCGCAGTGTCGAACGCCGCTGACGTGAAGCAGGTCAAGCACGCCGGGCGCAAGGATCAGGAGCGCCGGCAGCTTGAAATCGCGGCGCTGCGCGAGATTCTGAAGCTGCCGGCTGGTCGCCTCGTGCTGTGGAACGTGCTGACGCACTGCAAGGTATTCGAGTCGATCTGGCATCCGAGCGCGCTGATTCACGCGAACGCCGGTCGCCAGGACGTAGGTCACTGGCTGCTGGCCGAGATCGCCGAGGCCGACGAGGACGTGATCGTCCTGATGATGCGAGAGGCAAGGGTCGCGAAGAAACGCGACCAGGCCGAACGTGAAGCCGTCCAACAAACCAAAAAGGACACCGCATGAACCGCACGATTCTAGGCATGGCAATCCGGCAGATTTTCCTCGACGCGGCTGACGACAAGGGCGGCGGCGGAGGCGGGACAGGTGACGACAAGACAGTCGCCGTGAAGCCGGAGGATGCGCGTGCGTTCGTGTCGGAGTTCGTGTCCGATCCCGAATCTATCAAGACGCTCGACGATGCGAAGGTCGTCGAGTATCACGGCAAGCTGAAGGGCAAGCTCGACGGCCTAATCAAAACGGAAGTCGAGAAGGCGAAGGGGGCGTCGACCGCTGAGGCGGCGGCGTTGAAAGAGAAGTGGACGAAAGGTGAACTTAAGCTCGAAGCACCAAAGGACTCGAAGCTCTCCAAAGCGGACGTTGACGAGATCGCAGCCATTGCGCGCGAGCGAGGATTGTCACAGGAGCAAGCTGCTGAAATGGTCGCAAGCAGGCACGCGGCAGTATCACGGTTCGAGGCTACGGTGATGGAGAAGATGAAATCGGAGAGGGCTGCATGGGTCGAGTCAATCAAGAACGACCCGGAGATCGGCGGCGATAAGCTGAAGGAAACTCAGCGACTCACCATGTTGCCGATCGAGCGGTTCGCGACTCCGGAGTTTCGCTCAGAGCTTCGCGCAAGCGGGTTCGGCGATCATCCTCTGTTTGTCAGGTTCCTCCTGTCTATCGGGCAAGCGATGTCCGAGGACGATCCGAGCGCCGACAAGGGCGGCGGGGGCGGGGGATCAAAGAAAGACGCCGCGACAGTTCTGTACGGCGAACCCAAAACCTAATGAAAGGGCAATACATGAAACGCACTGACTTGCAGTACCTGCCTGTGATCGTGATGCTCGCGGTCGCGGCAGTCCTTACCTTCATCGCTCCGGAATTTCAGGCGCTGCTGCCGGTTATCGGCCTGGCGACTATCGGCACGAGCGCGCTCACGCTGACCGATTGGGCGAAGCGGCTCGATCCGGACGGCAAGGTTCCGACCGTCGTCGAACTGCTCGCGCAGACCAATGAAATCCTGACCGACATGCTGTGGATGGAAGGCAACTTGCCGACCGGCCATCGCACGACTGTCCGGACCGGCCTGCCGACTGTGGCCTGGCGTCTGCTGAACCAGGGCATCACGCCGAGCAAGAGCACGACCGCGCAGATCGACGAGCAGGCAGGCATGCTCGAAGCGTGGTCCGAGGTCGATGTCGATCTCGCGAACCTGAACGGCAACGTCAACGCTTTCCGTCTCTCCGAGGCGATGGCGTTCCTCGAAGCCATGAATCAGGAAATGGCGCAGACGCTGTTCTACGGGAACTCCGGCCTTGCGCCGGAAGAATTTACCGGCCTGTCGACGCGCTACTCGGCGATCTCCGGCGCGACGAACGGCTCGAACGTGATCACTGGCTCCGGCGCAGGCTCGGACAATTCGAGCGTGTGGCTCGTGGGATGGGGCGAGCGTTCGATCTTCGGCATCTTCCCGAAGGGCAGCAAGGCCGGCATCATCCACGAGGACTACGGCGTCCAGACGGTGATCACGGCGACCGGCATCGGCGGCGGCAAGATGCGCGCGTACCAGGAACGCTGGCAATGGAAGGCCGGCATCGCGCTGAAGGACTGGCGCTATGTCGTTCGCATCCCGAACATCGACATCAGCAACCTGGTGGCGAAGTCCTCGGCTGCGGACCTGATCGAACTGATGATCAAGGCTACGTACCGCTTGCCGACGCTGAACGGCGTGCGCCCGGTGTTCTACATGAACCGGACGTGCTTGCAGATGCTGGACATCCAGCGCCGCGACGACGTGATCACTGGTGCTGGCCTGACCTTTGACAACGTCGACGGCAAGCGTCAGCCGTCGTTCCGTGGCATCCCGATCCGTCTGTGCGACGCGCTGACGGAAGCCGAAGCCACTGTCGCCTAAGCCGGCTGACGGTCCCTTAAACGATTAGAAAAGGAAATCGCAAATGAAAAAGAAACTTCTGAGCGCCGCCATCGGCGCGATGTTCGCTCGCGGTCCCGCTGTCGCACAGCAGTCCGTGCAGCAGCGGAATTACATGTTCCTCGACGCGCAGCACCAGTTCTCCGATAGCCAGGCTGTCACGGCTGACGCTGTCGGCACTAACGTCATCGACCTGTCCGCCGACCGGAGCATCGGCAGCGGCGAGCCGATGTGCGTCGTGTTCGTCGTGGAGGTCGCGGCGGACCAGACGACCGGCGACGAGGACTATGAATTCCACGTCGAGTACGCATCGAACGCCGCGCAGACGACTGGCCGCAAGCTGGTCGGCATGCGGAAGTTCGAGTCGGGAACGCCGACCGCGCCCTACGAGGATGCCGACCTGCTGGTCGCCGGGTTCAAGTTCATCATCCCGGTACCGCCTGCCGCGCTGTCGGAGTCCGAGCAGTTCCTCGGCATCCGGTACGACGTGACCGGCACGACACCGACGATCACCGTCTCGGCGTACCTGATGCCGCTGTCGATGATCGAAGTGGGCCAGGTGTCGTACCCGAAGGGCTTCACGATCTCGTAAGGGATCGGCTGAAAGACGAACCCCGCGCCTTCGGGCGCGGGTTTTTTCTCAACCGACTATCACACAGGACACACCGACATGAAAGTCATCGTCAAGGAAAGTCTGCAGGAGCAGTTCATCGGATTCTTCGATCACATCCGGCGCAGGACGGGCGACGTGTTCGTGATCCCCGACACGCCGCGTCGCGGCTTGTTTCCCGCCGAGAAGAAACTCGTCGACGGAAACGACGAGGCTCGCGCCGTGTACGAGCAGATCAAGGACAGCGATGGCAATGTTCCGTTGCAGTTCTCGTTCCGCTGGATGGAGCCGGTCGCGGCGAGCAAGGCCGAGAGCACGTCGACGGCGCAGCAGTCGCTCGATCGCAAGTCCGAGATCATCAAGAAAGAAAAAGCCGGTGCGCGCGAGATCGCGCTCGGCGGCGGGAAGGAAGCGGACGTTCTCTAGCGCAGCATCCTGTCGGCGCGCTCGTAGCGCCGCCAGGCTCCTACTTGAAGGGAGATCAGCATGGCAACAATCGCAGCAACCATCGACGCAGTAAAAACCTTCGGCGACAGGGCGCACGTCGTCACATGGACGCCTCTCACGTTCTCCGGCCTAGATGCCGGCTCGCCGATCGAGATGCCAGGCTCTGCCGACCGCTCGGTTCAGATCAGCGGCACATTCGGCGCTGGCGGCTCGATCTCACTCGAAGGATCGAACGACGGCACTAACTACGTGGTCTTGACCGATCCGCAGGGAAACGCGCTGACGAAAACCGCAGAAGCGATCGAGGCCATCTCCGAACTCACTCGGTTCGTCAGGCCGCGCGTGACTGCCGGCGACGGAACGACCTCGCTCACAGTTTCACTCCTGGTCAAGAGGTAAGCCATGCAAAACGAGATCATCAAGGCGTACACGGCGAGCGAGGCTCTGAACGAGATCGAGCGCGCCGGCAGGTTGTTCAAGGCGTTCGAGAACTCGCATCGCGTGCTCGAATACATGGCGGGGCTGGAACAGCGCGAGCGCGAACTGACCGATCGGCTTGCCTCTCTGGTGCAGCAGGTCGAGAAGCAAGATTCGGCGCTCGCGACGGCTCGCGACGAAGCTGTCAAGACCGTACTGAAGGCGACAGGCGAAGCAGCCGCGATCGTCGAGAAGGCGCAGGCTGAAGCTCTCGTCATCCACGACAGGGCAACCTCGGAAGCGACGGAGATGATCAACAACGCGACGGAACTGGCGTCCGGCGCGCAAGCCAAGTGCAATGAGGCGATGGACGCCGCCGAGGGCGCTCGCAAAGCGCAGGCCGCTGCCGAGGCCGCTACCGCTGAAGCCGAGGCCAGGCTCGCGACGGCGAGGGCGGAGATCGATCGACTGCTGAAGCGGTAGCGTGATCGTCTCCTCCGACTTCACTGTCGGCCACGCCCAGGCCGATGGCCGCCGCTACGTCACCGAGCGCCACACGTTCGATGACGGCAGCGTGGAGGTGGTCGAGTACCTCGCCGACAGCAAAGCCGATCACGCCGCGATCATGGCCGCGCGTGCGCTGGTGATTGAAGGCAATCGGATCGCCTCAACCGAGCGCGAGGCTGAGCAGGCTGCTGCTGAGGGAAAACTGCAGGCCGTGCTCGCCATTGCCGAGAGCAAGGGGGAGATCAGCAGAGAAGAACTTGAAATGGCTGGCGTGCCGTTGAAGGAAGGGGTGAAGTAAATGGCGACCCGCTACGTCCGCTCGACCGACGGCAGCGACGCCGACGACGGCTCGACCTGGGCGCTCGCCAAGGCGACGCTCACCGGCGTGGCCGCGATTGACACCGCAGGCGACCGGATCTGGGTCTCCGACAATCACGCCGAGACCACGGCTGGCGCGATCACCATCGCGCTTGCGGGGACGCTGGCTGACCCCACACAGGTGCTTTGTGGCGATGATGCGGCGGAACCGCCGACCGCACTTTCCACCGCTGGGACAATCTCAACGACCGGCGCCAACTCCATCACGCTCCAAGGCAACGCCTACGTCTGCGGATTGACGTTCTCGGCTGGCAGCGCAGCCAGTAGTGCCGCCCTAGTTCTGAACAACGTCACTGCCAACATAATGAAGTTTGAGGATTGCGGCTTCGTTCTCAACAATACCAATGGTGGCTCAGCCATCACCCCCGGAGTTGCCTCATCTATCACGGAATTCATCAACTGCTCATTCAAGTTCGGGGCCGCCGCGCAGACTGTCGACAATCGCGGTCACATCAAGATCAAGGGCGGTCTGTGGGCGGCTGGCACCGCTGCCCAGACCATCATATTCGAACCTAGCGGTTCAGGCCCACTTCTGGAAGCTGATGGAATCGATTTTTCTAATTTGGGTTCAACCGTCGATCTTGTAACTGGTGGCGGCATTCCGGCCGGAACACTGCATTTCTTTCGCAACTGCAAGCTGCCAGCCAGTTGGTCAGGGGATTTGGTGTCGTCCGCCCTGACCAACCCGATCAGCCGGGTGGAAATGTGGAATTGCGACAGCGGCGACACCAACTACCGCATGTGGATCGAGACTTACACAGGCTCGATCAAAAGCGAAACCACGCTGGTCAAGACCGGCGGTGCGAGCGACGGGGACACGCCGTTGTCGTGGAAGATGGCATCCAACACGATTTCCGAATATCCATTGAATGTGCTGCGCTCGCCGGAGATTTTCTCCGAGCGCATCACGTCGGTCGGATCGGCCAAGACGATCACCGTCGATATCCTGCACGACAGCGTCACGGCGCTGAAGGACGACGAGATCTGGCTCGAAGTCCAGTACCTCGGCACCAGCGGCTTCCCGCTTGGCTTGTTCGTCAATGACGCGAAGGCCGACGTGCTTGCGGCCGGCGCGAATCAGGCGGCGAGCGGCGCGACCTGGACGACGACCGGCATGGCGAATCCGAACAAGCAGAAGCTCGAAGTCACCTTCACGCCGCAGGAGAAGGGCGTCGCGATCGTCACGGTGTGCATGGCGAAGGCGAGCTACACGGTCTACGTTGACCGTGTGGCGCAGGTCAGCTAATGAGCATCACCTATCAGATTCCAGGTGGGCCGACCGTCAACGTGCCGGAGGACGGCACAGAATACGACTTAGCTGGCTACGGCGTACTTAATCAAAGCGAGGAAATTCCAGAGCCTGAGCCGAGCGGCACGGACGACTGGCCTCGCATAGCACGCAGACGGAGGAGTAGATAAATGGCTTCCAAGACCGCAATCGTAAACATGGCGCTCACGCGCATCGGCGTGTCGAAGCTGCTCGCTAACGTCGACACGGAGACGAGCATCGCCGCGATCACGGCGCGCACAAACTACGAGAACGACATCGACTACGTGCTGCGCGACTTTCCGTGGCCGTGGGCGACGGCTTACGCGACGCTCGCGCTCGTGGCCGGCTCCGTCAGCGAGAACGCTGTGACCGACTGGCGCTATGCGTATCGGTATCCGACCGACTGCCTGTACGCTAGGCGCATCGTGATCTATACGGGTCGCAACGAGCCGAACCCTCCGCCGTTCAGGATCGGGCGCGACAGCGGCGGCAAGCTGATCTATACGAACGAAGCCGAGGCCGAGCTTGAATACACCGTCAGGGTGACGGACACGAACGAGTTTGATCCGATGTTCGTGTCGATGCTGGCGTGGAAGATCGCCGCTGGCCTGGCTCCGTCGCAGTCGCGCATCGAGGGAATCATCGAGGCGTGCCTCGCTGCCTACGAGGTCGAGAAAACGAAGGCCATGAGCCGCGCGCTGAACGAGAGCCAACAGGACGCGCCGATCGAAGCTGAAGCCATCCGAGTGAGAGACTAGCCGTGCCGTCGCCTGTCATTCAGAGATCGTTCGCTGGCGGAGAGATCGCGCCGTCGATGTACGGTCGCGCCGATCAGACGAAGTATCAGACCGGCCTAAAGACATGCAGGAACTTCCGCGTGCTCAAGCACGGCGGAGTCGCGAACCGCAGCGGCTACCAGTACATCAACGAGGTCAAGGATTCGAGCGCAGAGACCTACCTGATGAAGTGGGTCTTTAACGCCGAGCAGACATACGTGATCGAGGTTGGCAATCTCTACATGCGGTTCTTCCGCAACGGCGCACGGATCACGGTCTCAGGCGTCGCCGCTTACGTCGGCGCGACGCCATACGTTGTCGGCGACCTGGTCGAGAGTGGCGGCGTGAACTACTACTGCGTCGCGGATACGACCGGCAACGCGCCGCCGAACGCGACGTATTGGTATGCGCTGGACGGATCGATCTTCGAGATTCCGACGCCGTACCTGACCGCTGACCTGGCGAAGATCACAGCGAACAAGGTGCAGTCGGGCGATGTTGTGACGATCGTGCATCCTGACTACCCGACGCGCGAGCTTACGCGCACAGGACACACGACCTGGACGCTGACGCTCAAGGCGTTCGCGCCGAGCGTTGCCGGCCCCACGAACTGCGCCGGGACCGCTGGCGGCGCTGGCGCGCTCGTGTATCGCTATCGGGTCACGACCGTAAAAGAGGAGACGTTCGAGGAGTCGCTGCCTGGCCTCGGCGCGACGCAGGTGATCTCGAACATCACGCAGGCGAACCCTGCCGTCCTGACTTACGTCGGCGCTGACAACTTCGAGAACGGCGACGAGATATACATCGACGGCGTCGCCGGGATGACCGAGGTCAATGGCGAGACGTTCAAGGTCGCGAACGTGAACACTGGCGCAAACACGTTCGAGCTTCAGACCCTGTCGAGCGAGAACGTGAACTCGACCGGCTACACCGCATACGGAAGCGTCGGCACGATCGCCGCAAAGCAGATCAGGATCAGCGCCGCCGCAGCGCCCACTGCTGCCGCGCCGCACGTCCTGACGTGGACGCACGCCGACGAGTGGGGCGAGTACGACATCTACCGAGAGACCTCGCCAGGCAGCGGCACGTATGCGTTCATGGCCGTGGCGAACGGATCGACCTACTCGGACACTGGCGGCACGACGCCGGACACAGCGGTCACTCCGCCGATGTCGCGCAATCCGTTCAACGAGGTCGACAGCTATCCGAGCGTTGCCTCGTACTATCAGCAGCGACTCGTACTCGCGAACGTGAACGCGAACATCGAGAAGGTCTGGACATCGAGGACCGGGCAGTTCGACAACTTCACGGTCTCCTCGCCGCTGCAGGATGACGACGCCGTCACGTTCTCGATCGCCGGCAAGCAGGTCAACGCGATCCGCGCGATGGTAGAGATCGGCGACTTCGTGATCCTGACATCTGGCGGGGAATGGGTCGTGCTCGGAGATGCCGATGGAGTGCTGCGCGCGAATCAGCCGCCGAACCTCAAGCAGATCGGCGAGTACGGCTCCGCTGAAGTGGCTCCTGTGATCATCGGGAACTCGCTGCTGCATGTCCAGGCGCGCGGCACAATCATCAGAGACCTGCGGAACGAAGTGCAGGCGGGAGGGCAAAGCTCGTACAACGGTCGCGATCTCACTGTGTTCGCCGGCCATCTGTTCAAAAAGAAAACGATCGACCGATTCGACTTCGCGCAGATTCCGGACTCGGTCGCCTGGGCGAAGCGATCGGATGGAGTCCTGCTCGGCCTGACGTATCTGCGCGATCACGAGGTATGGGGCTGGCACTGGCACGATACCGAAGGCAAGTTCGAGGACGTGTGCGTCGTGCCGGAGGGTGACGAGGACGTGAACTACGTGATCGTGCGCCGGTACGTCGACGGCAGCTATCGCCGCTACATCGAGCGCGGTCACGAGACCGGATTCACTGACATCGCGGTCGACGCGATCTTCATGGACTCGTACCTGAGCTATGACGGCAGGAACACAGGCGCGACCGAGCTTACGCTGTCGGCTGCTGCAGATTGGACCGTAGATGACGAGATCACGATCACGGCCACGGCTGGAACGCCGTTCGTTGCCGGCGATGTCGGCAACTGGTTCGTGCTGAACCTTGTCGACGACGACCCTGACAGCGAGACGTTCGAGGAGATCATCTCGACGGTCACGATCGACGTGACGGCGTTCGACAGCACGACAGTCGTGCGCGGCACGCCGAGCGCCACTGTGCCGGATGGACTTCAGGGAGTGGCGACAACGAACTGGTCGCGCGCCGTCGACGAGATCGCCGGAGCCGATCATCTGGAAGGGAAGGATGTAGCCTGCTTCGCCGACGGTCATGTCGTGGCAAGTCCGAACAACGACAGATATACGGTGCTGACGGTCGCCGGAGGCATAGCGACGCTGTCACGACCGTACTCAGTGATTCACGTAGGACTTCCGTACCTGGCGGACTTCAGGACGCTAGACCTCGACGTTCAGGGAGAGCAGATCAGATCGAAAGCGAAGAACGTCACGCACATCTCTCTGCTGGTCGAGGAGACGCGCGGAATCTTCGCCGGCCCTGACTTCGACGACCTGCAGGAATTCCAGCCGACGCCGGTCGCGACGTATAGCGAACCGTGGCCGCTTGAGAATGGCCTGGTCGAGATGAACATCGCCTCGACATGGGAGGGAACGGGCAGCTTCTGCGTTCGGCAAAAAGACCCGTTGCCGATTACAATCCTTTCAGCAATACCGTCAACGGCGATCGGGGGGTAACGTGGGAACTGCTGCTGGTGGATGGGCCGGAATGGGGCTGTCTATAGCCGGCTCCCTGATGGGCGCGAACGCATCAAAAAAATCTGGCAAGGCGCAAAGGGAAGTCGCCGAGTACAACGCCGAGCTTCAGGAGATCAAGGCCGACGACGCGATCGTGCGCGGCGGAGAGGCCGAGCACAGGCTGCGCGTCAGTGCTCGCGGGATGATCGGCGCATCGCGCGCCGCGTTCGCCGCCAGCGGCGTCGAGGTCAACGACATCGACTCGACCGCGACGAACGTACAGGCTGACATTAAATCTCTGTCCGAGGTCGACGCGCTGACGATCAGATCGAACGCGGCGCGCGAGGCGTGGGGATACCGCACCGCTGCCACTGAGCTACGCAAGCGCGGCGAGATCGCCGAGGAGGAAGGTAAGCAGAAAGCGATCGGCACGCTGACCTCGACTGCCGGAAGCCTGCTGTATCAGAAGTACGGGTTCGGCTCGACCGGGAGGTTGAAAACCTAATGCCTACCGTCAAAAACTACGGCGTACCGCGCGTCGAGAACGAAGGGCTGCGCGGCGGCGAGCGCACAGCGTTCAAGACCGAGGAAGCCTACGGCGCTGCGACCGGCAAGGCGATGCAGGTATTCGGCCTCAAGCTGCACGAGGACGAGGTTCTGCGGCAAGACCAGGTCGCGCTGATGGAAGCGGATCGCAAGCTCGGCGAGTGGGAGAACAACGCTCTTTATCATCCTCAGACCGGCGCTCTCAGCAGGCGCGGCAAGGATGCGTTCTCCGCGCCCGACGAGGTCAGCAAGAGCATGAAGGCGGCGTCGGAGGGAATTCGAGGCGAACTCAGCAACGATCGCCAGCGCGCAGCGTTCGACCGCGCCTACATCGCCAGGCAGGGCGACATCAACAAGACGATGTCGCGCCACGTTTTCACTGAGGCTCGCAAGTATGAGGAAGTCGAGACCGAGGCATATGTCAAAAACGCGCAGCAGTCGGCGATCCTGAACTATCAAGACCCGGAGCGCGTAGGCTTGGAGATCGAGAAGGCGCGCGGCGCTGTGATCGGGTTCGCTCGTCGCAACGGCCTGGGCGGATCGGAGTACGAGAAGCAGAAGCTGCGCCAGGTCGAGTCCGACGTTCACGTCAACATCATCGAAAGGTATCTGTCGAACGGTCAAGACCAGTCAGCGCGCCGCTACTTCGAGCAGGCGAAGAAAGACGACCGCATCGCTGGCGACGACATCAAGGGAGTCGAGGCGAAGATCAAGACAGCCGTCGTCGAGGGCGAAGGGCTGCGCGGATCGGACGACATCTGGCAGCGGCTCGGACCGAAGAACGATGCCGATCCGGTCAACATCGACCAGATGGTGAAGGAAGCCGAGTCCAAGCACGCAAACAATCCGAGCGTCCTGAAGGCCGTGAAGGATCAGATCAAGGAAAAGGCCGCGCTGCACAATGCGTCGCAGCGCGAGCGCCAGGAAGCCGCCGCAGACGACGTGTGGAAGGCGATCGAGGGCGGAGCGAGCTTCACGTCCGTCAGGTCAAGACCGGCCTTCAGGATGCTGCCTGGCCGTCAGCAGAACGAGATCAAGACGTGGATGATCGATCGCGCGGATACGATGAAGAAACGCGCCGAGGGCGATGGCGACGACACGCTGTACTACAACCTAATGACCGAGGCGTCGACGGCTGCGCTGCAGGACAAGTTCCTGACGACTAACCTGCAGGAGTCGCGCGGCAAACTGTCGAAGCAGCAGTTCAATCATCTCGTCGATATTCAGGCGAATCTCCGTAAGGGCGACACGAAGAACGCCGATAAGCTCATGGCGAGTGAGCGCGTGCAGAAGTCGATCGTCGACGAGGCGCTGCTGTCGATGAAGCTCGACCCGACGCCGAACGAAAAGACGAGCAAGGACAAGGTCGACCAGATCAACGGGTTCCGCCGCTCGGTCCGTGAAGCTGTCAGCGCGCAGGAGGCGCGCACAGGAAAGAACGCGACGGACAAGGATGTCCAGTCGATCGTCGACGGTCTGATTATCAAAGGCGTCACGGAGAAAGGCGTCCTGTGGGACACGACGAAACGGGTCTATGAACTGAAGCCTGGCGAGAACATCACGATCAAGGTGACGGACGTGCCGCGCGAGGAAAGGGCGAAGATCGAGGACACGCTGCGCCGGAACAAAAAGCCGGTCACTGACGAGACCGTCACGGAACTGTACCGCGCCAAACTGATAAGGCTGCGCGGGTCCGACGCTCCGGATCGAGGCCGCATCAAGTGAACGAATACGATGAACTGCTGACCGGCGCGTCGAAGCCGAAAAACGAATACGACGCCATCGTTCAGGATCAGGCAGGCAACCAGAACACTGTGCTGCGCGGATCGATGCGCGCCGCGTCGTCGATGGATCCGGATCAGGCGGCGAAGGTCGTCAAGCTCTCCGAGCGCCTGAAGCTGCCGACCAGCGTCGTCGAGAGGAACTTCGATTCGCTGTCGAAAAAATACGACCTCAGTGACAGCGAGTACGAGTCGCTGATCCGCGAGAACCCGAAGCTGTCGTCATGGTTGACCGATTCAGCGAACGCCGCCGTCGCGCGGGACGACCTGCCGATCATGAAGCGGATCGAGAATACGTTTGCGTCGTTCGGGCGTGGATGGTCGAAGGCGTCGACGCAGGGCGAGCTTGCCGACCTGCTGTTCAAGGAAGTCGACTCCGGCATCGGGCCTGTCGAGCGCGCCAGGCGCGACAAGCTGAAGGGCGACATCAAGTACATGTCGGAGCAGGACGCCGGCAACGGCGTGCCTGAGTACATCGCCAGCGTGACCGGGTACTCCGCGCGCCAGATGGGAACGTCCCTGATGGTCGCCGGTCAGGGCGCAGGCACAGGCGGCGCTGTGGGCGCTTTAGCCGGCGCTCCGATCGGAGGAGTGGGGGCAGCGCCAGGCTTCGTCGCCGGAGCCACGGCAGGCGCGCTGACGGCCTCGGCGAACTACTCCTATCGCATGGAGACCGGGTTCGCGTTCGATCAGTTCCGCGACATGCGCGACGTGAACGATAACCCGATCCCGCTGGACGTGGCGAAGAACGCGGCTCGCGCGGTCGGCGTCGTGAACGCCGTGATCGAGTCAGGCAGCGACGTGCTGCTCGCGTCGCTCGTGCCTGGCTTCTCGAAGCTGACTGCCGGCCTGGGCGGAGAGGCGGCGAAGCGCGCCGTCCAGCAGGCCGCGATGGACGCGCTGAAGGTTCCGACCAGGCGCGCGGCGCTGATGTCGGCGATCGGGAAGATGGGCGGCGCAGGATCGATCGAGGGACTTGAGGAGTTCGTTCAGAACCTCGTGACGGCAGGCGGACGCGAAGTGGCGCAGGGCGCGAGCGGGCAGACGTTCAAGCCGGACGACATCACGGACGACATCAGGAAGGCGTCCGGCGAGGCGCTTGACGCTGCTGTCGGTACGTTCTTCACCTTCGCGCCGGTCGGCGGCGCTCGCTTCTATCAGCTTCACCGCCAGGCGCAGAAGGCGCAGGAGCAGGAGCAGTTCTTCCTCGCGCTAGGGCGCGGCGTGCAGGAGAGCAAGACCTTCGAGCGCCTGCCGGAGAAGATGCAGGACTTCATCAACACGACCACGAAGGACGGTCCGGTCGATAAGGTGTACGTTCCGGTCGAGCAATGGTCGACGTACTGGCAGAATAAGGGCGTCGATCCTGCTCGCGCCGCCGAATCTGTCGGCGTGACGACGATGTACGAGAGCGCGGTTCAGTCCGGCGCGGACATCATGATCCCGATGTCGACGTTCGCGACGAAGATCGCGCCGACCGAGCACGGCGCGTTCTTCGCGTCCGAGGCCAGGCTCGCGCCGGACGAGATGAACGCGCGCGAGGCGAAGGAACTCGAAGCCACGCTCGCGAAGGAACAGCAGAAGGCGGACGCCGAGACGAAGGCCGCGCAGCAGGCGAAGGTTCAGGCGCAAGACACCGACGCGGTCATGACCAAACTGAAGGACGACATCAAGGCGAAGCTGATCGCCGCTGGCGTCGAGCAGCGGACCGCCGAGGACTACGCCGCCGCTCAGGAGGCCAGGTTCCGCCAATTCGCCGATCGCGCCGGGATCAGCAGCGAGGCGCTGTTCGAGCGGTTCGTGAAGGGCGACAAGCTGCAGGTTGGCTCCGGAGAGACGCATGGCGAGGGCGCGCAGATGATGTCGCAGCGCGCTCGCTTGACCGCCGTGCCGAGCGCAGGATCGCGAGACGACGGCCAGCTTCAGAACCTTGAACTGCGCAACGCTCAGGGTCGCGTCGGCGAGGCGCAGATTCACCGGACGACATACGGCGACACTCCTGCATGGTCGATCGCCTTCATGGGACTCGACAAGGAGCATCAGATGCGCGGCCTCGGACTGCATGCGGTCGACGCCGTGATCGAGCAGATCAGGACCGTAGACCCGCAGGCGACGCACGTGACCGCCGAGGTCATGTCGCAGAACATCGCCAGGCTGATGATTCATCGTCTCGGACAGCCGGAGATGGTCAGCGACGACATACGCGAATACACCGTCGATGAGGCGCTTGAGAAGCTGCCGAAGCTGACGCCGGTCGAGAAGGATGGCATCTCTCCTGCCGCTGGCAATCGCATCTTCATGGCCTGGCCGATGCCTGAGCAGCTTGATCAGTCGGCGATAGAGGAGACAATCAACGTAGACGGTCAAGACCGTCCGACGACGAACTCTAAAGGCCAGCCGATCGCGCAGACCGCCGAGGCGCTGCAGAATTTCTGGCGCTGGTTCGGCGACAGCAAGGTCGTCGACGCGCAGGGCAGGCCGCTGGTCGTGTATCACGGATCGCCGAAGGCTGGATTCAATGAGTTCCAGCCGAACAAAAAAAGCAAAGTCGAAGGCTCGTATTTTTTCACGAGCAAACTTCCCGTTGCCGCGACTTACTCAGGAACGCAGAAGGAAGCGATTATCGACGAAGTGTTCGGAGAGGAGACCGGGCCTGGCGTCTATAGCGCGTATCTGAAGATCGACAAGCCGCACGAGTTCTACTTCGACGGAGCGAATTGGGACGGACAAAAAGACCCGCACTTTGACCTGATCAACGAGGACGGAGACGCTTTCGATTCTGTCTACACGATCGCGGAGGCGCAGGACGCCGTAGACAGCGGGAAGGCGGAAAGCTATGAAGCTGTCGATACTCTGTTCACGTCAACGGATGCAGAGGTTCGCGCCGCGATCCGAATGGGCGACGACGGAGCGGTTCTACGAGATGTCGTCGACGAAGGCGATAAGGCTGGCGGATACGGAGAGCCGTCAGACATTTTCGTCGTGTTCAAGCCGACGCAGATCAAATCCGCTGTCGGCAACCTCGGCACGTTCGACCCGTTGAGCGCGAGCATCCTGAATCAGCCTGCGTACCACGGATCGCCGCACAACTTCGACAAGTTCTCGACCGATGCGATCGGCACTGGCGAGGGCGCGCAGTCCTACGGATGGGGTCTCTACTTCGCCGAGAACGAGGATGTCGCGTCAGGCTATCACTCACGTCTCGCCGGAAATCCGTCGATCATCGAACTGAAGCTAGGCTCGATGCGGATCGGACAGCACAACGGGCTCAACTACAGCAAGCGCGATAGCGAGAGCGATGTCGAGAACATTCGCGCATCGCTCGCCGAGGATTTGCTAATCGACGAGACGAAGCTGCTCGCGCACAAGGGCGACATTCAACAGTACGTCCTGAACGTGCTCGATGACAGAATCAAAAACTACTACGACCCTAAGACCGATCCGCAGATGATCGTCGCGGCGAAGAAACTCTACTCGATGCTGGATCGGCCTGACTCGATCTCGATCAAGCACGAGGAATCGCAGGGCGGCGTCTACAAGGTCGACATCGACGACAAGGTCGTCGCGCGCATGCTGGATTGGGACGCCAAAATCAGCGCGCAACCTGAAGCTGTGCGGAGTGCTCTTGAACGCATTGTAGCTGCTGGCAAGTCGGCGGACGCTGAAGGCGCGGCACGTCTTAAGGCTGACGCCGTTGCTGATGTCGGAGATTTGGCGAACGCGATGTTTGTCGGCGGCGCAGTGGCCGAACACATTTCACGCGATAGCACTGGCGAGCAATTATATGAGGCGATGGTGACTGCTCTGGATGGAGACAATAGGGTCGCGTCGTCGATGCTGTCCGCTGTTGGGATACCTGGCAACAAATACTCCGACGCCGACAGCAGAACATTGTCGTGGAAAGTTTACGACGCGAAAGGCAATGTTCTAGGGGCGTTCGACAATCAAGGTCAGGCAGACAAGCACGCCGCATCTCAGCCGAAGAACATCAAGACAAAAATCGAATACGAAGGCACTCGGAACCTCGTCGTGTTCGACGACAAGGACGTGACGATCACGCACAAGGATGGCACGCCGGTAACTGCCGAGGAGCGCAAGCAGTATTTCCAGCCGCCCGAACAAGACTCGAAGCGCGGCTCGATCACGTTCACGAACGGGCAGAATCGCAAGTTCAAGATCGATCTCCTCGAAGGCGCGGACCTGTCTACGTTCATCCACGAGTCAGGTCACTTCTGGCTCGAAGTGATGGGCGATCTCGTGCAGGAGCTTCGCGTCGGTCCCGCCGAGAAGTTGAACGAGAAACAGCGCAAGATGGTCGAGGACTACGACGCTCTGCTGAAGTGGATGGGCGTCGCCAGTCGCGCCGACATCAAGGTCGAGCAGCACGAGCAGTTCGCTCGCGCGATCGAGTCGTACTTCATGGAAGGCAAGTCGCCGAGTCCGGCGCTGCAAAACCTGTTCGCTCGCGTGCGCTCGTGGATGCTGGCGATCTATCAGTCGCTCTCTAAGCTGAACGTCAGTCTGACGCCGGAAGTGCGCGAAGTGTTCGACCGGATGCTCGCGAGCGATCAGGAGATCGAGGCCGCGCAAGCCGAGGCGAACGTCGTTCCGCTATTCGCTGACGACAAGACGCTGCTCGAAGCAGGGTTCACGCCGGAGTTCGTCGCCGCCTACCGCGACAAGGTGCAGAAGGCATCCGACTCGGCGAAGCAGCAGCTAACCGAAAAGGTCATGCGCGCCGTCACGCGCGAGCGAGAGAAGTGGTGGAAGGAACAGCGAGCCGCCGTCCGCGAGGATGTTGCCGCCGAGGTCAACGCCAGGCAGGAGCAGATCGCGCTGTCGGTCCTCACGCGCGACGTGATGCCGAACGGCGATCCCCTGCCCTACGACATGCAGCGGATCAAGATGAGCCGCGCCGAGGTCGACGCCATGTACGGCGAGGCGGCGTGGAAAACCCTGCCGCGCGGCTCTACGGCGACGGACGGCCTGCCACTGCAGGCGGTCGCCGACCTGTTCGGCTACGGCTCCGGCGACGCGCTCGTGAAGGCGATCCGCCAGGCGAAGCCAGCGAACGCCGTGATCGAGGCCGAGACGGACAGCCGGATGAAGGAAACGCACGGCGACATGCTGGTCGACGGCACGATCCACGCCGCCGCGCAGGAGGCCGTGCAGAACGAGGAGCGCATGGCGGTCGTGCAGGCCGAACTGCGGGCGCTGGCGAAGATGCGGGCTGCTGCGGCCCCTGCCGTGGCTCTGGAACGCAGCCAAGCGAAGCAGGCTAGGTCTCAGGGAGTGCAGGCGCTGCGCGGAGCGGTCCCGCCGCTGGCGGCTGTGCGTCAGATGGCGGCGGGCAGGATCGCGCTGACACGTGTCAGCGACCTGACGCCGAACACGTACCTCGTGGCCGCGCGCCGGGCGAGCCAGTCTGCTGTCGAGGCAGCGGCGAAAGGCGACTACGAGGTAGCTCTCAGCGCGAAGCAGCGCGAGATGATGAACATCGAGTTATTCAAGGCGTCGACGGCAGCGCGCGAGGAGGTCGACAAGACCGTCGCGTACATGCAAGCGTTCGGTGAAGGAAAGAAACGCGCTCGCATGGCGAAGGCCGGGCAGGACTACCTCGATCAGATCGATGGGTTCCTCGATCGCTACGACTTCGCGCAGGTATCACAGAAGGCGCTAGATCGCCGGAAGAACCTTGCCGTATGGGTCGCGCAGAAGGAAGCGGCTGGCGAGCCGGTCAACCTGCCGGACGATGTCGTCGTCGAGACTCGGACGAACTACAAGGACATGACGGTCGAGGAACTGCGCGGCGTTCGCGACAGCGTGAAGCACATCGAACATCTCGCCAAGCTGAAGAACCGTCTGCTGACGGCGAAGAAAAAGGCGACGCTCGACGAGGTCGTCGAGGAGATCGAGACCTCGATCCGCGACAACGCGACGAGCTACAAGGGGGTGAAGATCGAGAGCCGTCTGCCGACTGACGAGGCTCTGCGCGCGATCGATTCGTTCTTCGCCATGCACCGCAAGCTCTCGTCGTGGCTGCGTCAGCTTGACGGCCTGAAGGATGGCGGCGTGCTGTGGGAATACATCATGCGCCCGATCAACGAAGCCGCCGATCGCGAGGCGACGATGAACGCGAAGGCGATCAAAAAGCTCGCCGACCTGTTCAGCGTCTACAAGGACAAGGATCAGCGCGCCCTGTACGAGCGCCAGGCGATTCCTGAGATCGGCACGTCGCTCACGAAGATGGCGCGGATCATGGCGGCGCTGAATTGGGGCAACGACGACAACCGTCAGAAGCTGATGGACGGCTACGGCTGGACGCAGGTTCAGGTCGAAGCCGTGCTCGCCGGCCTGGACGAGCGCGACTGGAAGTTCGTCCAAGGTGTTTGGGATTACATCGATTCGTACTGGTCACTGATCGAGGCGAAGGAAAAGCGGATCAACGGGATCGCGCCGGAGAAGGTCGAGCGCAGTCCGGTCTTGACCCGATTCGGCGAGGTCGCCGGAGGGTACTTCCCGCTGAAGTACGACGATCGCCAGAGCGCGCAGGCGCACGGCAATCGGGTGAAGGACATCGCCGAGCAGCAGATGAAGGGCGGCTATACGAAGGCGACGACGCGGCGCGGCCACACGAAGGAACGGGTGTCGAACGTGAAGCTGCCGATCCGCCTCGACTTCGGCGTGATCGACGAACACGTCAGCCAGGTCATTCACGATGTCACGCATCACGAGATGCTGATCGACGTGAATCGCCTGCTCGGAAACAAGACCGTCAGCGGCGCAGCGATCGAGGTCTACGGCGACATCGTCTACAAGCAAATTCAGGGAGCGATCGTCGACATCGCTGCCGGGAACATCCCTGCGGTCGGCGCGTTCGAGAAGTCGATCAACTATGCACGGACAGGAACGACGATCGTCGGACTTGGATGGAGCATGATGACATCGCTGCTGCAGCCGCTCGGTCTGTTTCAGTCGATGGTTCGCATCGGTCCGAAGTGGGTCGGCAAGGGAATAGCCAGGTGGATCGGCGACGCGGCGCAGTTCGAGAACACGGCGCGATGGATCCGCGAGAAGTCCGAGTTCATGGCGAATCGCGGTCGCACGCAGCAGCGCGAGATCAACGAGATCAGGAACGAGATCGGGATCAACACAGGCAAGCTCTCCGGATGGGTCGACCAGATTCTTCGGACGACTACGCTCGACACGGTGAATCGCCAGGCCGTCGCCGATTCGTACTTCTGGCTGATCCAGAAGGCGCAGCAGGTTGCCGACATCCCGACGTGGATCGGAGCCTACGAGAAAGCGATGGCTGATCCAGCGAACGACGAGGCCCGCGCGATCGCGCTCGCTGACCAGGCAGTGCTCGACTCGCAGGGCGGCGGACAGATGAAGGACTTGGCTGCGATCCAGCGCGGCGGACCGCTGCTGAAAATCTGGACGAACTTCTATTCGTATTTCAACGTCACGTACAACCAGTCGGTCGAGTCAATCAAGCGCACGAAGTTCTCGAACCCGATCCATCTCGGCAGGTTTGCGGTCGACTTCCTGCTGCTCTACACGCTGCCGGCAACGCTCGGCACGCTGATGAAGTCCGCGCTCAAGGGCGATGATGACGATCCCGAAAAGCTCGCGGAGAAGCTGATTCGGGAAAACCTGTCTTACATGACAGGGATGATGGTCGGTCTGCGCGAGGCCGGAAGCGCGATCCAAGGGTACTCAGGCTACGAGGGTCCGGCAGGCACGAGGTTCTTCTCCTCGATCGCCAAGCTGATCAAGCAGAGCGAGCAGGGCGAGACCGACGCCGCGTTCTGGAAGGCGCTGAACGACGTGGCCGGCATCCTACTGCACTACCCTGCCGGCCAGGTGCGGCGCACGGCTGAAGGGCTGGCGGCGCTGATCGAGGGCGACACGAAGAACCCGGCGTCTCTGCTGTTCGGAGCGCCAAAGCAGTGAATCTGATAATCTTCCGTAGGGAGAAAATATGACGATCGGCACGACTTTTAGAAGCGACGCGAGCGGCAACGACGCAGCCACTTCATACCCTTACGGGTTCAAGATTTTCGCGGAGTCGCATCTCAGCGTTGTGGTTCGCAACGTGTCGAACGGCGTCGAGACCGAACTCGTTTACCCGACGCACTTCTCTGTCACTGGCGTCGGCGCTGCTGGCGGCGGCAATGTCGTTCTGCTCGACACGGACGGAGCCTGGCAGAACGCGAACGGAACTCTGAAAACTGGCTACGCGATCTCGATACGCCGCGAGGTTCCTGTTAGCCAAGGCACAGACATACGGAACCAGGGCGGGTTCTTCGCCGACGTTCACGAGGACACGTTCGACTATCTGACGATGATCCTGCAGCAGCACGAGGACACTCTGCTGCGATCGATCCGATGGACGGAGAGCTTCGACCCTGATGACTTCGACTCGGTTCTTCCGACGCCGAGCGCGGGAATGGCGCTCGGATGGAACGCTACCGAGGACGGACTCACGAACCTCGTCAGCGTCGGAACGGTCGGCGTCAGCGCGTTCATGGAGACGGTGCTTGACGACACGACTGCAGCCGGCGTATTCACGACGCTCGGCATCAGCGCCGCTGTGCAGGCCGCGCTGGGCGAGGCGACCGGACCGCTGGCAATCAACGCTCTTGGCGGATCAGTTGTCCCATCTCCGAGGATGCAAGTCGGCGGGATGAATTTCAACGGGTCGACGACATATCTCGATGGCAATGCGTTGACCGGAATCGCGGACGGAAAAGAGTTCACATGGTTCGGTACGGTGCGATTCGCGAACGCGGCATCTGCGATCGAAGTGCTGCACGACGCTACTGGAACCAGGTTCCAGATCGCTCGCACGGCGACCGGCGAGCTTCAGGTTAGGGCGGCGAACTCTGCTGCGGTCGAGATTCTGAACCGGACCACGATCACGCTGCCGTGCGCGGCTGCAGGCACGTACCGAATTCTGCTGTCAGTCGACCTGACAGGAACCACTCCGATGGCGATGTACGTGAACGAGGTCGCGCAGACGTTCAATGCCGGCACGTTCACTAACGACACGATCGACTTCACGACGACGGAGCACAGCATCGGCGCGACCGTGGCGGGGGCGTCGTTCTTTACGGGTGACTTTTACACTCTCGCTTTCCTGACCTCCGCGCTGACGCTGTCGCAAGAGGCCGTGCGCCGCAGGTTCTATAGCATCGCCAACAACGACGACGAGTACATGGGCGAGTTCGGGGAGATGACAAACCCATCCGGCACTCCGCCTGTGCTGTTCCTTGCCTACGATCGCGGCGCTGGCTGGCCGATCAATAAAGGGTCGGCGACAGGGACGTTCGTGCAGAACGGAACGATCGCCACGGTATCGACCGCAACCATCTTCAGGCGCTTCGCCAGGCACGTCCACGGCGGCAACAACCTGATTGGCGGGACGATCGTTCACTCGCGCTCAGGTAATGCCGAGACGATAGCCGTGAAGCACAAGTCTGGAAACGATCCGTCTGCTCAGTTCCCGGTGTATGTCGTGATGCGCGACCAGGCTGCGACCACTGGCGGCTACGTGCTTCGGCCCATCACGGCGGCGCTGTCCATCACCATCGCCAACACGTCTACGATGGGAATGGTCAACAGCATCGCGGCGCGCTTGTGGTCTGCGATATTCGACGACGCCGGAACTCTGCGACTTGGCGTGATTAACTGCCTCTCGACGACAGCGGGAGTGGGGACCGGAAGGGACGTTACCGCCCTCTACCCGCTCAAAGCGTTCGGCATTGCATCGAGCACTGCCGAGGGCGGCGGCGCTGCAGATAACGCGCAAGTGTTCTACACGACGACTGCAGTCTCGGCCAAGCCTTACACGGCGATCGGGTACGCGACATGGGAGTCCGGTCTTGCTGCCATCGGCGTTTGGGATACAGCGCCGTCTAGAATCCAGCTTTTCGGACCGGGCGTGCCGTTGCCTGGTGAAGTGATCCAGATTCAGCGCAACGCAAACGGGACAATGACAACCGGAGTCACGACAGTTCCGGGTGACAACACTATCCCGCAGATCACTGAAGGCGATCAGTACCTGTCGCAAGCAATCACGCCAACATCTGCGGCGAACGTGCTTCAGATCGAATCTGCCGCCGCCCTTTCAGCTTCCGGCGCAACGCCGACCGTTATCTTCTCGCTTCACAAAGGCGGCGTTAACAACGCCGTCGTCTCCGAGATGGTAACGAAAATTACTGGCGGTTTTTCCACTCAGCGATTGATCCACAAAATGCTCGCCGAAGTTACATCTGCCATCACGTTCTCTGGTAGAGCGGGGGCTATCGCTGCGGCGACAACCACGTTCAACGGCACAGGCGGCGTTCAGTATTTGGGCGGCGTCCTTAACTCATTCATCGAAGCGCAGGAGATCATGGCATGAGCCAAATTCGCGTCATCTACTCGACGGAACCGATCTTCCCTGCGACCGATCAGCATCCCGATGCCGTTCGCTACAAGGTCGGCAAGCACATCGTCGACGCGATCGGCGGTGAGCCTACGATCGAGGAGATCGACGCAGTGCTGAATCCGCCGCCGCCTGAGAAAGCAGTCGGCAGCATGACGCTAACGGAACTCAAGGCGGAGCTTGCCAAGTGAGTGACGCCGATGTCACGGAGCCGCCGCGCCGCCGATCGAGCGACGAGCGCATCGACCATATCGAAAGAAAGCTGCAAGGGTTCCAGCTTGACATGGGCGAGAAGATGCTCGTCGTTGAGCGCAAGCTCGACGAGAACACCGCCGCGACAAAGGCGAGCGCAGAGACCGTAAGCGACGTGAAGAACATCCTCACGACGTTCAAGACTATCGGCACGTTCGCGAAGTGGGCCGGCTACATCGTCGCCGCCGTCGCCAGCGCGATCGCCGCCGTGAAGGGGATGCGCGGGTGAACTTCAGGCAGCGCATTGCAGTCTCCCTACTGACGACGAGCGCGGTCGGGTTCGTCGGGCTGATGGGGTACGAGGGCTACTCCGATCGAGCGATCATCCCGATCACCGGAGACGTGCCGACGATCGGCTTCGGCACGACCGAGGGCGTGAGGATGGGCGACCGCACGACGCCGCCTGAAGCCCTGGCTCGCGCGCTGCAGGACGTGCAGAAGTTCGAGGGCGCGATCAAGCAGTGCGTGAAGGTTCCGCTGCATCAGCATGAATACGACTCCTACACGCAACTCGCCTACAACATCGGGGCTGATGCGTTCTGCGGGTCGTCGCTCGTGAGGCGGCTCAACGCTGGCGACTACGTAGGCGCATGCGCCGAGATCAGCCGGTGGGTCAAAGCAGGAGGTCGCATCGTGCGCGGCCTCGAATTGCGCCGAGCGCGCGAGCGTGCGCTGTGCGAAGGCAAACAGACGGAGGTCTCATGAATCGACCGGCACTACAGCGCGGCTCTCTGCTGCTGATCTACGTTGTCATCGCCATCTTCGTAGCCGCCGCTGGCGGCGCGATCGTCTGGAAATACAACAGCGCGGTCGAGAATGCCGTCAAGCTGGAAGGCGAGCGCGACGAGGCGCTTCGGGCGAACCAGGAACAGCTTGCCGACAACATGTGGCTTCGAGTCGAGAACACGCGCGTCAATGGCCTGCTGACGGCGCGAGAGGCAGGCAGGCAGGCCGCTGCAAGGGAACGAGGGGAGATACGTAATGCTCTTGAAAATGTTTACCGTCTCAACAGGGAGGCTCGTTTGTGGGGCGATCAGCCTGTGCCTGGCTCTGTCATTGACAGCATGCGGCTCAAACCTGCCGAAGCCCTCGTCGACAAAAACCCAAAGGGAGCTTCCGCCGTCAAGCCTGGTCGTTGAGACCGCCGCGCCGGTCGAGAGCGTCGTACTGAACCGCGATCTCGTGAACCTGGTGATCGACTACCGGGCGGCGCTCAAGTCCTGCAACGACGACAAGGCGAGCTTGCGTATGTGGGCTGCGGGAGAAGCGGTCAAGACCAATCAGTGACGTGGATCGCCAGGCTTCATGCGCATCGAGCGAAGCTGATCGGCCATCTGCTGATTCTGACGTAGAGCTTCCATCAGCATCCCGCACACAGCTACCGAGAAGGCGCGCGTAGGCTCGAAGCAGGCCGGCATCTCGTTCTTCGACATCGACTCGATCATCGGCAGCGTCATCGCTTCCTTGATGCGCTGCATGTCGAGCGCGAACTCGGCTCGATCAGCGGAGCACTTCTCCGCCTGATTGCAGTTCGTCATCCCGAACTCGTCGAGCGGGTTCCCGCAGGTTTTGCAGGTCTCCATCAGAGACCTCTCGACGGCGGCACGTAGATCGTCGTCGGTCCGCCCTGGCGCTTCGACTCCTCGCGTAGCTGCCGGCTGACGAACAGGCAGTATGCCTCGGCGCTGGTCAGGGACTCCGGTCCGTGGCTCGCGATCTTCTGCAGCAGCGTCTCGTTCGATGGCTCCGTGACGACCCTCACCCTGTTGCCAGGTTCGTCCTCGATCGTGATGGTGATCTTGCTCATGATGGTTCGCTCCCCGCGCGGATTGTAGCATTGGCTTCGACGGCCAGCTTCACTGGATTGCAGAACGCTCCCGGCCTGAGCCGGCGCGCGACCGTGAGATGCAGGCCGTCAGGTTTCACTGCGATCGGGACCGGATGCTCGACCCATCCGATGTACCGGCACTGCCAGGCTCCTGTGATGCCGACGCCTTTGAAACTCGGCACGCCAGGTCTGAACACGAGCACCGCTTCGTAGAGCATGCTACCTCCCCGTTGATTGCTTGATGATGGACTGCGGCGACCGGAGCAGGTTGATCTCGCTGATGACGTGCCTCAGTTCTTGACGAAGAACCTGAAGTCGCATCGTGTCATCGACCACCAGGCCGGCGACGTGAATCTCCTCCTCGGCGAGCTTCCACTTCCTGCAGTGCAGGATGATCAGCCGCCACCAGCGAGCGATCGCCATCAGAGCACGTCAGCCGGTGGCTTGCCTGCTCCGGTCTCAGTGCCGGTGACGACCTTCTCGCCGCCGTTAACGACCCTCTGCAGCGGGTCAGGCCGAACTTCAGGCGGCGGCAACAGCGCGGTCGATGGCGCTGCTTGCGCGCGATCGGCGAACGGAACGAACGTGTCGTCGTCGCTGTCGAGCACGTTGTCGAGGTCGGTCGACTTCGGCAGCTTTTTCGAGTGACGACGGAACACGGTCTTGCGCGCCATCTCGTCGGGGTCAGTTTTCCACGGACCGTAGTCCTTCGACTTGCTGCGCTCGCGGATCGCATTGATCTCGTCGATGCTCATGTACTCGCGCGACGAAGCTCCGTCCTTGAACCTGACGATCGAGTACGCTCCGACCGTCGCGCCGCGATCGGCGAGCGCCGGCTTGTGAACGATGCGCTCCTCGTCGCCAAGCTGGAAGTCGAAGTGATCGTTCGCCTTCACGACATGAACGCTCGGCGCTCCGCTGATCTCTCCGGAGAGTCTGAGCTTTTTCATCATGCCCTCGACCATCGGCTGATACTGGCACATCGACTTCCATTCCGGCTTGTCCTTCGTGCCGACGTTCGTGTTGTAGACGGTCAAGACCGCTTCCTTACCGTCCGGCAGCAGGCCGTCCTGCGCGGCCTTCATGCACGCGGAGTAAAAGCTGTTGCGGTCGGCTTCGAGGAGCTTGCCGTTCTGCTGGACCGCCGTGACGGTGATCCTGATGAAGCGGTCGACGTGCTCCTGCGTCGGCATGACGGCCTTGAACTGCGATGCCATCTTGCCGAGGGCGCTGCGGACTTCGTCGATCGGTTTCTGCTCGCTCATGTCAGTCCTTTTTGATGATTATCGCGATGTCGCACGCCGGGATGGTCTCCGGCAGTACGGGTGTGACGTGCTGGTCGTATCTCCTCACGACCTTGCCGCCAGTGCCGAACATCGTGCCGATCTTGTTGGCTGCGTCCAGCGCCTCGCGGCGCTGGCCGGTGATGACGATCGTGATCACGGCGTCGTGCCGGGCAGGTTGTCGGTCTGTCCGTCCGCGCTCGCCTTCTCGACCTTGCCGCCAGCTTCGTAGAACGCGGCGACATCGGACGCGCAGGCCGGCGTGATCTCGTACAGGTTCCGCGTGACGTGGAGCCTGGCCGCTGCCGGCGTGCCGGCCATCACGAGGCGCTTATCCTGCTTGCCGTCGATCGGCTTGAGCGGTGTTGCAAAGTACGGTCTCTGACTCATGGTGATTCCTTCCCTTTGATAAAGCCATCTTCGAGGACGAAGCCTACCTTACCGCTGCCGTCGACGCGCTCGATCCAGACCTGGTAGTCCTGGGCCGTCGCCATCTCCGCCAGCATACGCATCGAATCGTCGTCCAGAAGCGATCCGTCGCGGACCCTGATAACGCGCAGGGTCGGGTTCATTGCCATCGCCATCGCGATCGACGCGCGAAGCTGCTCGGCGTCAGATGCCTGACTGAAGGGTTCTCCTGCCATCGTCACGAAGCCGTCGCCGAACGCGAGGCCGTCGACCGGCAGCTTGGCTGCGGCGACGGCGGCTCGCTTCGCCTCGTTGCGCTTCTCGATCTCCGCCGACAGCGTTGCCGATTCTTCCTTCAGTTTGTTGTAGACCTCGACGTGCTGAAGGTGCAAGTCCTGACGGTCGGCGATCTTGTTCGTCGCAGCGGCCTGGTTGATGCTGGCGCGGATCGCCGTCGTGTCGATCGGCTCCGGCAGTGGGCCGGCGCTGTTGAGTCGCAGCGTCTCGGCGTTCATCGTCTCCCTGTCGCGCTCGATCGACCCCTCGATCGAGGCGATGTCGGACCGCAGCCTTTCGATCTGAGCGTACCTGTCAGTGATCGAGGTTCCGATCCTGTCGATCTTGGCGCGGAGGGCGTCACGGTTCGCCTTGCGCGTCTCGATGTCAGTGTTGTGCTGGCCGGCCTTCTCAAGCTCGGCGATCAGCGCCGTCACGTCGACGCGCTGCGGCACGAGGCTCGTCGGCTTCGTCGAATCTGCCAGCGCCTGCGCGTCCTTCATGCGCCGGTTCACGTTCGCTCTCTTGTCGAAGTCGGCGGCGTTCATCATGTCCGCCTTCTGGAAGTCGTAGTCAGGCACGAACCGGCGCAGCGTCTCGAACTGCTTGCCGGCGTCCATGCGCGCGAACGCGAGCGGGTCGAACGCCAGCGATCCGAGCAGCTTGTCGAGCACCGACTGCGGCGAGGAGAACTTCGCGCCTTCCTTGTTCTCGACGCGCAGCGTGCTCGCCTTGCCTTCGCGGAAGATGCGCGTGACGACCAGGTCGCCGAGGTCGAGCATGACGCGCGCCTCGTCCTTGCCGGTCCGGATCGGCTTCTGCGGTGCTGCTTCGAGGCCGGCGAGCGCGACCCATATCGCGTCGAGCACGGAGGTCTTGCCGTTGCCGTTCTTCCCGGTGATCTCGACCATGTTGCCGGTCGGCGTGATCTCGACGGCGACCAGGCGCTTAAAGTTCTCCGCCTGCAGTTTGATGATTTTCATTTGACTCGCTCCTGTTGATATTGATGTTTGCTGATCTGCTCGAACTTCGACTTGCCGCCGATCTCGGCAGCGCGCTCGTGCGCCATGCGAACGAACCTGTCTCGGTTCCATACGCGATGTTCCTGCACGAACGTCTTGCCGTCCTTGTCCGTGTGCCTGGCGTACAGGTCTGACGGAAGCTCCATCCGGTCGATCATCGCTTCGCGCCTGTCGGGTTCATCTTGAATCTGCGGAACGCCTCGCGATCGAACGAGACGTGACCGGCCTTCGTGACGCCTAGATCGATGTTGTATCCGTCGACCATCGCGCGAGCGGCGTCGCCGGCCTTCATCAGCAGCTTCGCTCTGGCGATCTGCTTGTCCTCTTTCGCAAGCTCCTCGCGATCCTTCGCGTCCTGGTAGGCGACGACAAGCTCGTTGACCTCCGAGTCGCCGCGCATGTCGGCGACCTTGCCGGCGACCGCGCTGCCGTAGAGTTTGCACACAAAGCTCTCGTCGCCAGGGAAGATTGGCGGCGGCGGATTGTCGTCCGCGATCGACTGCCAGAACGCGCGAACCTTCGCCTCGATCGCGTCGCCGACCGCTTGATCGTACCGGCGCATGATCACGAATCCTTTGTTGCCGCCGACCAGCACTCCGATCGCGCCCCACTGCACGCCTCGAACGTGCATCTGATGCTGAAGCTGAATCTCGATGTGGCCTGGCGCGGTGCGCTGACCAGTTCCATCGTCGATCGCCCACTGATCGCGGAACACGCCGTAGTCGACGGCCTTGATCTCGAAAATGCCGGGACCGAACTCGTTGAGCATCGCCTCAAGGATGCCATTGTCTGCGGCGGGAGCGCCTTGCTCGTGTATCTCGTAGTCGAAGCTCGCGCCCATGCGCGCGTCGCCGAGGCTGATGTACTCAGGGATGCGCCGGGTCTTGACCCCGTAGCGCCTGCCGAGCACGGCGGCGATCGAGTCCTGAAGCTCGGTTCCCCACTCCATGCGTTCATTCTCGTCGATCGTGACGTGAACGCCGTCGCGCTTGCGATGCCATAGCTCGAACATCGTCGAGTACGGAGACATGCCGAACAGTGCCGGCGACTCCGTGCTCGTGATGTCCTGCAGCCTGAGAGCGTGCCAGGCGGCGTCGTTCGGCGGGATCGTTGCGATGCGGTTCATCATCATCTCCTGTTGAGGTCGTCGGCCTGGCCGCGACGTGGGTCGTCGAGGTCTCGGTCTCTGGAATCTTTCCATGCCTGAATCCGGCGCTCGTTCAGGCAGTCGACGCATACGAGATCGCCATCGTCCATAGCGGAATCTCCGAGATCGTCGTGAACCTCAGTGCCGCAATCCTCGCAACGGTCCGGCGTCATGCGCGATCCATCGCTTCAGCGGCCTGCCTGGTCTGCGTGGCCTCGACGATCGTGAACCTGTTGCGCGTCATGCTCTCGATCTCCTCGGTCGAGCGTCCGGCGCAGAAGTTCACGCACGCGACCGCGCGCCTGGCGTTCGCCTTTTTCTCGTAGTCCTTGAGCACGACGCTCGTGTTGAACGTCGCGATGATGACCGCTCCGAGGATCGGGTCGTGCGCCCATATCCGAGCGCCGCCGCCGTTGTCGGCGTACTGCCAGGTGTGCGTCGTGAATTTGTCGCTCACGACGGAATCTCCTCGCCTGCCGCCTTGTCGATGTACGTCCATCCCATCGCCTCGACGACGCGACGGATCGAGGTCTCCGGCCCCATCATGGAGAGCACGCAGATCGCGCGCTTGTTGACCTGGTCGACCACGATCACGGAGCCTGAGCGCGGCACGAGCCAGCGTCCCTGATCCCGCAGCAGGGCGAACTGCCGGCGCTGCCACTCGACGGCGTTCGCCATCCCTTCAGCCGTGTCGAGGTTCCAGTTCGCGGCCTTCGGCATGCCGTGCAGCATCGGGCCGGTCATGCGAACAACCTCCGGCGCGCGGCGATCCCGGCCTCGGACGGCTCGCCCTCCGGGTCCGCCATGAACGTGTCGAGGTCGCGATCGATCTCGGCCTGCGCGCGGCGTGGCGCTAGGCTCTTGACCGGCTCCTCGCCCTCCGCGTTGTCCTCCGATGTCGGCAGGATGTCCGCGTGCTCGCGCGCCTCGTCGACCGTGCGCGCCTTGGCGACGCCTTTCATGACCGACCTGGCGTGCGCCATGCTGCCGATCTCGATGTGCCTGCTCGACGGCTCGTGCATCACGATCCAGCGATGGTCGGCGTCGATGTCGCCTGCGCCGTTCTCGCGATCGTAGATCACGATATGTCCGCCGAGCTTGCACTTCATCTCGCAGACGTACCCGGCATTGCCGCGATGCGGCTTGCTGTTGGGTCCGAGTTTCATGACGTGGCCTTCAGGATTTTGGCGATGACGACCTCGATCGCGTCGTCGCTGTCCATCAGCAGCGCGCCAGGATGAACCGGCGTGCCGTTTCGCAGGAACTCGTGCATCGCGACCAGGATCGCGTGCATCTTCGGAGCGGCGTCCGCGATCCGCGCCTGGCGCTGCGATTCCTTGGCCTTCTGGATCAGCGCGGCGTCCTCGATCTTACGCTCCGCGAGCGCCTTGGCGATCAAGTTGTCGCGCTCGATCTCCGTCCAGACCTCGGCGACGATCGCGACGTTCCTCGCGACCGTGGCGTCGAGCTTGCGCGTGTTGAAATATCCCGGCATGCGGTGATCCATCTCAAGGGAATTTTTGAAGATGACCGGGAAGCCTTCGCCCAGGAACGAACAACCCTCGATCTGGCGCGTCTCGATGTTGAACCAGAAGTGATAGCGCGCCTCGCCGTCCTGCCAGCCTGCGGCGGCGCGCTTGAAGTCGCGGCTGACGTTGTCGACGTGGATGTTCGTGATGTGGCTCATGACCGCGCCTCGCTGTTCGAGAGGTATTCCGCGTATGCGTTGATCGCGGCGTCAGCTTGGCGAGTCGTCTTGATTGTCGCGACCGGGAGGGTGTTCGCGATCGTGTTCGCGCCCTCTCCGTTCACGGTGTTCTGGAAGTGCGCCATCTTGCAGGCTTCGAGGCCGTGCTTCGCTATGGCTCGTTGGGCGTTTCTGCTGAGTGTCATTTGCGTCTCCGTTGTTCCCGATGCGGCGCATCAGGTGATGTAAGAGTAGAGTAAAACTCAACACCGTGTCAAATTTATTTTTCGGCTTTCCCGATCAAGGACTTACTTCAGCCTGGAACAGTGGCCGACGTAGGCGCGAGCGGCCATCCAGTACGCCGCCATCGGTCCCTTGTTTTTCTTCCACGACTGAGCCGCGTTGACGTGGCACTCGGCGCGCAGTTCCTTCAGCATCTCGCGGAACTGCTCGCGAAGCTCCGGGTGTGCGTCGAGGAAGGTGATCAACTTGCGCGCTGACGAGAGCTTCATCAGCGGATTGCGAACGAGCAGGCTGTTCGATCGCATTAGAAGCTCGGATTCTGTTCGTAGCGATGACCGCGCGTAAGGGACCACGTCCCGCCCTTTTTGATCCAGCCGCCAGTGAGCTTGCGACGGTAGTAGACGCTGCCGGTGTCCGTCGTGATGATGCGGAAGTTTGGGCCGCTGACCTTGATGATCTTGCCGTCAGGGTAGCTGTCGCCATTGAAGCCGTAGCTGACCTCGTCTCCTACCTGGGGGCGCTCGATCACGTCGTAGCGCGGCGAGACGTTCGGGCCGCTGTCGATCGCGATGTACGGGCAGGCGACGGTCTGGACTGCCGCCTCATTCAGTTCCTTCGCAACCTGCTCGGCGCGCTCCATCGTCGGCCAATCGTTGCGGCTCTCGTGGCCCTTCCATTCCTGCGGGTACTGCGTCGTCGCCGATACCGCCTTACCGTTTTCGATTTTTACGATGAGCATCTTCATCTCCTGTTATCCCGATGCGACGCATCGAGTGACTCAAGTGTCTACATTTTTTCAACGCCAGTCAACAACTATTTTCGACCCTTTTGGATCAAGCACTTACGATCGCTTGCGGACTGTTGAGTTTTCCGATACGCTCGACGGTCATGAAAACTCCGAAGCAGATCGTCGTCGAGATGTTCGGCGTCCGTGGCACGGCTCGCATCCTGAAGCTGTCGCCTGGCGCGGTCTCGAAGTGGAACACGGTTCCGTCGTGGCATCATAAGCCGCTGCTCGACGCTGCCAAGGCCGCGAAGAAAAAACTCACGCCTGACATGCTAATCCTGGGAGCGAAAACATGATTCGAGCCATCGAGATTTTCCTGATCGTCTGCGGCATCGCAGGTGTCGCCGATGTCCTGCTGTTCAAGGGGATCATCGGCGTGTGGTTGAGCAAGTATCTCGACGTGAGCAAGTTCCTGCCGAAGTGACGCTCGCGCTCCGCCCCTACCAGGTCCGCCAGTACGACGAGGCTCGCGCTCTCGTCGCGTCCGGCGAGAACTCCGTCCTGATCCAGTCGCCGACCGGCAGCGGCAAGACCGTGCTCACG
>Ga0137426_1000029_pt1 | contig 44465 bp, 62 predicted proteins | sample EasRivERMZT660_2_FD_102308 | JGI IMG/M metagenome (GOLD analysis project Ga0137426, IMG submission 102308) | Soil microbial communities from meander-bound floodplain in the East River, Colorado, USA - East River MetaG ERMZT660_2 | ecosystem: Environmental > Terrestrial > Soil > Floodplain ...
ACGCCGCGCTACCACTACCGGGTCGTGGACCTGGAGACGGGGCGCGTCGTAAGTGAGCGTAAAAGTAATAGGCGCTACGTAGCTGCCACCCTGGACAGCCGCCACTACTTTAGCCGGGTGGACCTAATCGGCAAAGGCCTGCACGGGAAACTAGTTAAAATACTCAGGGCGGCTGGTCTGGAGCCTGCACTAATAGCCTACCTGGAAAAATAATTTTATTTTTATTTGGTGGTTACGTTTCCGCTACCTATATTTGTGGAACAAAACACAAACAAAATGACTTACACACTAAACGTAAAAGAGACAGGAAACAAAAGCGCAAAATTTCATTATACCGTAACCGACGAAAACGGCGTGGTAATATCTGAGCGCAACAGTAATAGAGTATACGAGGCCTGCACCATTAACGGCGCGTACTACTTTGGCCGCCGCGACCTGGTAGGCAAAGGCGACCACGGCAAGACGTTAAAAATGAACTCGCACCAGCTGGCCGACGACCGTATGGTGGGCTACGCTACAATAGCCTACAAAAAATAATCTTTCACCAGGTCCAGGCCTCCAGGCCTGGGCCTTTAACCAATATCTATGCTGGAAAAATTACTAGCTGAAAAAAAATCTTTGTACGTGGTGGCCCTGGAGTTAAATAGCGATATGACCAGGAAAATAACTAAGTTCCTTTTGACCCAGGAGGGCCGCCAGCGTTTCCTCTACCGCCACCAGCATAAAATTAGAGTGCGGACCCTGGACGGGCTGCACCTGGACACACCAGCAAACCGTAAACGCTTAAGACGTAAAATTTATTAACATGAATATAGAACTATTAGCAGGACCGCACGACCAGGTAACAGTAAGGCCCAGAGAGTTGGCCGTGGGCGACGTAATAACGGCCAGCTTTGGTATGCGCCGGGCCGTGGCAGGGCACCCTATTAGCGACGGTAGCAGCCACCTTTCCCCGATTAAGTACTGGCGCGTAATAGGTAAGTATTGCCGGGGCCGTAAGTGGTACATTAACATAAAGGCCGTAACGGTCCCCAGGGACCACCCGTACTATGGCCAGTACATTAACCAGGGCTGGAGCCTGGGCTACCAGATACAGGACACCGAATTTTTAAGCATAGCCACGCCACGGTCGGCCTATAAAAAAATAGTTTTAAAATAAATTTGGTGGTTACGTTTCCGCTACCTATATTTGTGGAACAAAAGCAAACAATATGACCGCAAATTTAGCCGCCGAAATAGCCGTACAAACCGTAATCCTGGACGCACTGGAGAAAGGGCACACCAACGTAAACGAAATGGTGGCCTACATGGAAACAAAAGTTTTTAACGACGCAGTAGCCCGCTACGTGCTGCTTTTAACCCAAACCTTTAACTAATATGGAAAACCAATACTTTTTCCACTATCGCGACGTAAAGGTAACGGTAGAAAGGGTCCAGGAGGGCACAGACGCACCTACCTGGGACCTGGTAGTAGAAAACAAGGGCCGCGAACTTTACTGCGGCTTTGACTACCGCAGCCACCTGGAGGCCGAGGAAAGCGCCAGGACCTTTATAGACTCATACCTGGTATACCATTATTTATGAGAATGACTATTTACGCCAAAACCGAAATAAACCCAGGCCGGGGCCTACGCTCCTACACCAGAACCAGGCTGCGCGGCAGCGACGGCCAGCTATATTTCACCGACCAGGGCCTGGAGGAGTACACCAAAAGCCTGGACGAGTACGGGGCCATAAAGTTTACGCCTATACCCACCTACATAGGCCAGAGGCTAGAGGCCACCCGCTGGCACTCGCACAAAGTAAAGGGAGCAAATAAAATATTTCTAACGCACTTTAATTTGATACATGAGACCGACGCACAAAAATAAGGTAGGCGAAAAGGTTTGTTTTATTAGCGTTAAGTTTTACGTAGACGTGGACGCAATCGAAACGGCCATAATGTATTTACTGGAGGCAGACTACCAGGACAAGGCAAAGAAGATAACCAGGGCCAGGGTAGAAAAGGAACTGCGGCACCGCCTTTACAGGGGTGGGGACGAGGAGGTAAGAGGCTGCGGTATAATGGACCCAGGTAACTGGTTTACTAACCTGGACGCACTAGTAAAGCAGGCGCAGTACTACGCTAAAAAACTATTTCCTGAATTTTATAATTAAATCAAAATGCAAAAAGACTACTACGCGCTAAATATTAGCGAACCGCAAATAGACAAAATGATACAGCTAACTGAAACAGAAATGGCGGGCCAGATGGCCGCTATTTCCGTTAAGGAGGGACCGTTTAAGGAGGCCCAGGAACTCTACCAGATTTATAAGCGCGAATTTGACGCACTAACCGACGGGCTAGAGGCAAATAAATTGCTCCTGGAGAGTCTGAGCAGATTTAAACATAATACCAAAGCGTCTAAAGAAATTAGAGTTATGCGCACCACCAGCCACGTGGACCAAAAACCAGCTAAAAAACAACTTAGACAAATTAAGTGGGTTAAAATCATTATTGAGGCCCTCCAGGCGGAAAATAAGTTTTTGAGTTTCGAGGACCTGGTGCGACTACTGCCAAAGTACGGCGCACCGCAGCCCGACGTCCACCAGCGTAATAGTTTGCGAAATAATATGCTGCGCTCGGTTAAAATAGTAATGAGCGGCAACCAAAAGAAACAGTTTTTTAACGACAGCCTGGTACTGTATAAGGAGCGTTTCGGCCTCCTGAGTTGGTGCCTGGACGACTACACGCCAGACGCTACGCACATAAAAGAGTTTATGTACGACCGGGTAAAAAAAATAGTTTAAAATAAATTAGGTGGTTACGCTAGCGCAGCCTATATTTGTGGAAACACAAACAAAATGACAATTTTTCAACAACTCGAAGCAGCCGCAAAAGCAAAAAATATCAGATATTCAATAATTGGCGACCAGATAGGCCTAGCCCTTAAGGACTGCGTTTTTTACTGGTTTATGGACCTGGGCGCGGGTGGCGTAATTTTCACGCATAAGTATTCGCAAAATACTGGAAAATCCAGCCGGGCTGGGCGCTATAAAGCCTATGAGTTTTTGAAACGCCGCACAGGCGTAGACGCATAAAAATAACCCGGCCACCAGGTCGGGTTTTTTATTATATTTAAACCATGCAAACACTAGACAAAATAATAGACGCCTACCCAGAGGCCACGTTTTTAAAGGCCGACGGCCTGGACGCTGCCATTATTGGCGTGGAGGCCGTGGACCTTCGCCTGGTATACGACGTTAATAAGGTTATCCAAATCCTAATGGACCGCGACGGCATGGAGGAGGGCGAGGCCTGGGAGTACTACACATTTAACATAGAGGGCGCGTTTGTGGGTCCGCAGACGCCTATCTGGTGCCAGGTATTTAAACATTAAATATTTTTTTACCTTAACTTCGCTGGCAAACTTTACCTTTTGTCCTGGTTTTCCAATTTATTTGGCACGGCATACTTAAAGGACAGCATGTACCACCAGTGGTACCCCTACCACGTTTTCGGTGCTGCTCCTCAGTTTAATGACTACCACCGAGACACCGAAAAGCTGGCCGCCATTTTCTCAAACCCGGCGCTACTCAAAATTTTTTCTATCCAGTGCGACCTTTTCAGCCTGGCGCGTCCTTATGTGTATAAGAAAAACGGCAACACTGCCGACGAGGACCCAGCCCTGGACCGCCTGGCGCAGCCAAACCCGCTACAATCTACGGCAGATTGGCTCTGGTGCTATATGTTCTATAAAATGCTGGGAAATGCCTACCTATACGTAGATAGCGACCTGGTGGAGCGTCCAAACGCGCCAATGTACTGGCTGGAAAATCATAAAATAGAGTGGCCCCTGGAACTGGAAAAGCAAAAGGACAAACTTTTTTTATCTGAGTCAAAGTTAAACAAGGTCCTGGGCACCCAGTTATTCTACCGCTACGAGGACGGCACCCGGTTTGAGTTTCCGCTAAAGCAGCTGGTAATTATAACCGACCTGACCAACGGCACGGGCAACTGGTTTAAAGGGTTTTCCAAAATAGACGCACTTTACAAAGTTATTTCTAATAGCGAGGCCAGCCTGGACTCAAAAAATATTAACGTGCGCTACGCGGGTAAGTTCCTGGTAGCTGGTACCACGGACCCCAACGACGTTACCCGCAAAATTATGGGCGAGGACGAGAAAAAGGACATAGAGGAAAAGACCAACGGCCCTAAACAGGTGCACGCCGTAAAAAGCATGGTAGACATAAAGCGTTTTGTGGACGACCTAAAGGTGCTGGAACTGGACCGCTCCTACCTGGCCGACTATTTCCTAATCGGTAATATGTACGGCATACCCAGGGACATACTAGAAGCCTATCAATCAAGCACTTACGAGAACCAGGAAAAGGCCCAGGCGCGGCACGTGGCCTATACTATGGAGCCAGCTGGCGAAATGCTGGGCGCTGCACTGGCTAAACGCTGGGGCTACGCTGACAAGGGCAAACGTATAGCCTTTGGCTGGGACCATTTACCGTTTACCCAGGTATTTGAGAAAGAGCGGGCAGCTATCCAGCAAACCAGGGTGCAGACCCTGGCAAACTTGTTAAAAATTGGCGTACCGATAGAGCAGATAAACGCATTTTTAGACACTAATTTTACGATAAATGCACCAGAAACAGAGCCAGAAACAGCAGGAAACGACTAAAAAGCTGCAAGAAAAGGCAAAAAAGCTGGACCCTAAGCTAAAGGCCCAGGCCCAGGAGAAAATTAAACACCTCGGTAAAGACTTTAAAAAATGACCTGTAAAGAACTAAACCAGCAGTTTTCTACCCAGGGCCAGTTATTTGCCGCGCTCAAAGCCAATAAGGCCCAGCTTATAAACCTGAAAAAGGCCGCCATTAAGTGCTCGGACCCCGTAGACTTTACCATAGTGGAGGCCACGCTGAAAAACGGCGAAGTAATAAAAGGCGAACCGGGCCAGACCCTCAGCTACGGGGACTATATCTACCCGGTTATAAATACCACGGGCTACCTGGACAGCCATAAGGACCTCCACCTGGCAGGCATTTGGGACAAGAGCGCCACGGAGCAAAACGGAAAAACATACTACTTAATAAACCATAACCTGGCCATAGGTAAAGTAATAAGTTACCCCAACGAGGTGGAAATTATGTTAAAGACTATGGACTGGCGGGAACTGGGCCGCGACTATGAAGGGAGCACCCAGGCGCTAATCTTTAAAGCCAGACTTACTGAGAACTCTAACCAGGACGCCTACCGCGCCATAAAGGCCGGGGCACCTATCCAGAACTCGGTGCGCATGGTCTACGTAAACCTGGACCTGGCCATTAACTCAAAGGATAAGGACCTGGCAGCGGAAAAGAAACTTTGGGACACTTACTACCCCACAATAGCAAATAAAGAAGCTGCCGACACAGACGGCTATTTTTGGCCAGTCTACGAGGCGAAAATTTATAAGGAGGGCAGCGCCGTGCTCTTTGGCTCCAATGACGCCACGGGCATTTTATACGACGCACCCAAACAGACTGAGCCGCCAGCTGGCACTCAGAGCCGGGCCGCTACTGACCGCACCCGCGTTAAAGAGGAATTACAAAAGTTATTACTAAAAACCAAAAAATTATGAAACGTAAATTTTTAAACTTTCCTGCGCGGTCCGTCAGCTATCTGCCCAAGATACAGAGCCGCCGCCAGCGTATTGGCACCAGCCGCCATAATATCGCGTACAAAACCGACGCACCGCCAGCCGACGAACTGACCGAGGCCGAGGCCATAGCCGCCATAGGTAAACAGGTGGACGGCTTCCAGGTTATGCTCGGAGAAAAGGCCGACAAGGCCGAAATAGACACCTTAAAGGCCGTTATTAACGACCTCCAGGCCAATATCGGTAAAATGGAGTCAGACAAGATAAACCAGGCCCTTAAGACCATTAACGACGGTAACGAGAGCCTGCACCGCCAGATTATCGAAATACAGGAAAAGCAGGCGGCAAATAAAGAGGGTGGCACGGGTGCCTCAGCAGGCCCCAGGATAACTACTAAGCAAGTGCAGGATTTTATTAAGGCGACCTTTGAGGACGGCAGAAAGACCAATAACAAAGCCGAAATAGAAATAGAGACCGCCAAAGCTGCGGAAATTTTCAGCACTGCCACCTTTTACATGGGTGGCGCGGGTACTGACATTAGCGCAGTAACTGGCCGGGTGGTGGACCCAGAACTACATTTCAGAAAAAGAAAAACCAATATAGTACTGGACTACTTTAATATTCAGGGTATAGGCGTACCTACAATAGTTTACCTTATTAAAGTAGAGGACGGCACGGACCCCGACAGCCTCAGCGGCGACAGCGGCGGAGCAGCCTGGATAACTTGCGGGGAGCAGAAACCAATGCGCAGCTTTAGGGTAACCACTGGCACGGCAACGGCTAAAAAGGTGGCCATTTTCGGCACCGTGGAGGATTGCCTTTTACAGGACGTCCCTAGCCTGGAGCGGTGGATAAGGGAGGACTTTATGGCAGAAATGAGGGAAGAAATAAACAACGGCCTTTTAAATAATAACCCTGCCGTAGACCCCGACGCGCCCCTGGGCATTAAGCAGAACGCCACCCAGTACATAGTTACGCCTGGCTATAATAATAAGTTTACGGCCAATACGACCAATTATATTGACCAGCTTATTGCCGTTTTTGCCATGATGCGCTACCGCAAAGAGGAGGCAGGCGTGGCCTTTGTTTCCTCAGACGTTTGGTACCAGATTTTACATTTAAAAGATACTCAGCAGCGTTACCAAAACCAGAACCTGGTTTATACCTCCAACACAGGCCGCATTTATATTGCTGGCGTGGAAGTGGTGGCAGTAGACGAGGAGGACGTGCCTAGCACCCACGTTTTGGTAATAGCTAAAGAATTAGGTTTTAAAATTTATGCGTACGGGTCTATGGTTTTCGAGCGTGGCCTAAATGGTGAGGACTTCCGCTATGACCGCACCAGCTTTAGGGGCTACCAGCGTTTCCTTTCCTTTATTCCTGAGAATAGGGAAAACTCGGTGGTATACGACACCTGGGCCAACATTAAGGCGGCTATTGAAGCATAACGCCGTCGTTTCTATGCCAAAAAATTAAACATGAATAACAAAGAAAAAAACACCCGTATAGTCGTCTTTAAGGAGGACTATATGAGCGCACCAGGAAAAGCAAAGGAGCCGCAGGAAATAATTTACCGCAAAGGGTCCACGCACGCCATACACTATTCGATAGTTAAAAAACTGGAGGCAAAAGGCGTAAAGATGGAAGTTAAAAAACATGACCCGGAGCCAATAATAAGGCGGCTAAAGGCTGAAAAAAAGGCAAACCTAATAAACGCCACAGGCAAGTAAATGTTAATAGATAGCACATACTTTACCAATAAGCGAAACCTACCCCAGACGGGTAACACCGAGGGACTGGCCGACGTGGACGCATTTATAGAGGAGTACGAACCCCAATATTTACAATGTGTTTTAGGCTATAACCTTTGGCAGCTTTTCGACGCTGCCACCTCTGGGTCGGGCCTGCCAGCCGAGGACAGGTACCTGGCGCTGCTAAACGGCGGCACCTTTACCCAAAACGGCTGCACTTACCGCTGGCCTGGCTTTATGGCTAGGCCCAGCCCGATAGCTTACTTTGTTTATTACCAGTACGTGGACAACAAGGTAACCGACTTCGCCCTAACGGGCATGGTCGTTTCGGAGACTGATAATAACAGGCGCGTGGCCAGCGTGGACCGCCTGGTGGATAGCTGGAATAGAATGTGCGACCTCAACAACTTGCTAAAAGGCTATATGACGGCAAACGCCAGTATTTACCCGGAGTGGCAGATATGTAACTACCCAGGACACTGCGAATGTGGGTGCAGCTGCCACGACGAGCCGCCAGGGTGCGACGACCTGTTTAAAAAAATAAACTCGTTAGGATTATGATAGCCCCCGTTCGCATAGTGGACCTAATGCGCGGCCTGGTAGCAAAAACCAGTGCCGCCGTTTTGCCCACTTTGCAAGCGGTGGACCCTGGTATAACTGGCGTGCATTATGAGTACGGGCACTATAACGACGTAAAGGAGCGGCTAATGGCAAAGGGTAAAACCGATAAGCCAAACCGCTACCCGCTGGTGGTACTGTTTGAGGACTTTGGAGTAACCAACGGGGCGCTGGGCATTTACGGGGTGGTGGACGTTAAGCTAATGGTTTTGCACACCAGCCGTAAAGACATTACCAGGCCACAAAGGGAGGCCAATGTTTTTAACCCCGTGCTGGTGCCTATCTACGACGAGTTAATGGCGCAGCTTAAATTTTCTGGTTTATTCATGCAATACGGGCCTTTTCAACACAGGCGCATAGACCGCCCCCACTGGGGCGACCCGGCGCTATACGGAAACGCGGGCTATTTATTTGACGACATACTGGACGGCATAGAGATAGCGGATTTACAGCTGAGAACTTATTTAAATAACTGCATAAATTTTAAAACATGGAAGGCTTAAACAAAATTTTTTGCGGGTCCGACGTCAAAAATACTGGCATTTGCGAGTGTTATTTTGACCCGCGTTTAATTATCGGGGCTATTTACGTCCCCAAAAACAAAGTATTTACCGAGGAGGAGTTAAGCGACGCCAACATAGCTGAAACTTTAGGCGACGCGGTTATGGCCCCAGAGGGCCAGCGAATTTACCCTTTTCAGCCTTTCGAGGCTATAACCGATAACACCGAGGACCCAACGCGCCAGACCTTTGGCTACGGCACGGTTAAAACGGTGCGGGAGGGTAAATATAACTGGGCGTTTCAGTTTATCCAGGGAGGGCTGAACCTTTCCAATGCGCTGCGCTCGTTTAACGGTTTAATCGGTAAATTTAACGTCATTTTTATAGAGAGTGCCAACACGCTACTGGGGACCAGTAAACGAGACGAAAACGGGGCCTGGGGCCTGGCTGGCGTGCCAATGAGCGATATTTATACGCGCCCCTGGAGGCCCTCAGACGGCACCAATGTAACCAATTACACCACGGAGTTTTCGTTTGACCCGGTTTATATTAACGAGGCCATAGCCTTTAAGCGTGTAGGCACTGACGCCTACATTTTACACCAGCTGGCGGGCCTGGAGGATATTAAACTAACCGTACTGGCCGTGGCAGGCAGCACTGCCAACGTAACGGCTGCCACCGACTGCGGCAGTACAGATATGTACGACCTCTATAAAACCGAGTTAAGCGGCTTAACGGCCTGGAAAGCCTATACCGCTGCCGGGGCAGTTAAGACCATTAGTACGGTAACGGCCAACGACACGACCAAAAGCTGGGCGCTGGCAGCTGGCACACCGTGGGCCGACGGCGACACCATAGAGTTAGCCGCGCCTGCCGTGCTGGCGGGTCCGCCTATAAACCTGGTGGGCTATGAGAGCGTAAAGGCTACCGTAGACCTGGGCAGCTAAATTTTTTCGTCAGGGTTTTGCGGGGCGGCCTCAGTAGGGCGGCCCCTTTTTGCTTATTATGACTACGTGCCAGGATATGCTAGATAAATTGGAGCGTTTGGACCTTCCAAAGGCTATGGCCCAGGCCGTGGCCGACACCGACGACGACATAGCCGCCTTACAACGGGGCCAAATGTTTAAAGGCGTGCGCTCAGACGACAGCATAATGCCAAACTATGCGCCTATATCAGTTACGCAGTATGGTAAACCACCTGGGCCTATTAAACTTTTTGACACTGGGGCCTTTTACGCTGGTATTAAGGTAGACGTGCGCCAGGATATTTTTATAATAGATAGCAGCGACCCAAAGAGCACTATGTTAAAGAGAAGGTACGGCGGTAATATATTTGGCCTGGGCACAGCTGCTACACAGGCCTACCTTTTAACCCTGGAGCCTGTTTTTATACAAACGGTAAAAAATGACCTGCTATAATACTAAAATGGTGCAGTTTATGGCCTGGCTCCTGGAGGAGGAGCCGCTGCCGGAGTGCTGGAACGACCTTTACAGCGAGTACATAAGCCTACGCGAGAATAAGGGCAGCCAGTATATTTTAAGCCTGGTAAAGGAAATAGTTTTTTTAAAAGCAAAGTACCAGATAGTAGAACAGTGCTGCACCACCCTGCTAATATGTTTTAAAAACGTCCTGCTACCCTCGTACCAGGAACTTAAGGAGGTCCTGCGCTGGTATAATTTCCGCCAGGCGCTGCCGATGGATAACGAGGCCCTTTTTACTCGCGACGTGCGGGCCATACTTTCCGCAAATAAAAAAATGATAACCACCTGGCAGCGTAAAGAACAGGAGTTAAAGGAGTACCAGGAAAAACACAGCGGCAAAAGCTGGGACAGAAAGGCCTTTTATGTTTGGGCCATTACCCTGGGAGAGCACCAGGGTTACCGGGTGGACCTGGACGTAACGACGGTGGCCGAGTGGTGCCACTTACTAAACAATTACGAAAAGTACTGCGAGGTAGTGAACGCGCAGCAAAAATCTAAAAACTATGCCCAGCGCAAATAGGATAGACAGTATTTACGACGTGGCGGCCATAGCTGCCGAACAGGCCAAAGTAGAGGCCCTGGTGCGCGATAGCGTGGAGCAAATAAAGGCGGCACGGTCGCAAAATATTTCCTTTAATGTAGACACTAAAACCATATCGGATTTAAATACTAAGGTGGCGGAGTTAGAGGCGGCGCTAAAGAAATTACAAGCCACCACGACAGCCGCCACCCAGGCCACCGTCGCACACTCGCAGGCCATAGTGCAGGAAAGTAAAACCCTGGAGGAGAATATAAAAACACGCCGCGAGTTACAGGGAGCCATTACCCGCCAGACCAAAGCGCAAAAGGAAAACATAGAACTCTATAAAAAGGGAGCCATTACCTACACCGAGTTAAATAAACGGCTAACGGAGAGCCAGGTAAAAATTGAGCAATCAAAGGTTAAAATCCAGGAACTAAACCGGGTAATTAAGGAGGACATAGCACTAAGCGGCAAGGCTGGCGACGCCTATAAACAACTTTCCGCACAGTACAATAAGGCCGCCCTGGCAGCTAAAAACTACACTATCCAGCTGGGTGCAAACCACCCTAAGACCATACAGGCCGTTAGCGACGCCAAAGCATTAAGCGACCAATTAAAGGCCGTGGACGCCTCAGTGGGTCAGAACCAGCGAAACGTCGGTAACTACGGCAGTGCAATAGCTGGAGCCTTTAAAAGTATCTGGGGCGGTATGCGTACAGCTGCCAACCTAATACCCGGTCTGGGCATAGGTGGAATAGTGGGCGGCATAGCCACCGCCATAGGTACGCTAGTTTCAGCGGTAGCCAATGCCTCGACGCCTTTTAATAAGCTGGCCAGAGATATGAAAATAGTTAGCGAAGTACAAAAGGAGGCCACCGCCAACTCAAAGGCTGAGATAGTTACCCTGGACGGTTTAATAGCCGTGGCCAGGGACGAAACGGAGAGCCGGGTAAACAGAAATAAGGCAGTAACGGCGCTGCAAAATATGTACCCCGACTATCTAAAAAATATTAGCCTGGAGACCATTAACAGCCAGGCCGCCCAGCTGGCCATAGACGAGTTAAAAAACTCTATTTTACAGAAAGCGGTAGCCGAGGCCTACGCCGACAAAATAGCGGCGGCAAGTATTAAAAACGCCGAAATAAAACAAAAAATCCAGGACCGGGAAATAAAGGACTTAAATAACGCTATTGCCTTTAGAAACCAAATGACAGAGGCCCAGCGCAAAGGCGACCAGGCCACTATATCGGCACTTAATAAGTATGGACTGGCTAACGACCAGGCTAAAATTGATATGCACGGTTTAAACGAGGAGTTAGAGCAATCCAACTCAGAACTGGAACTGCTACAAAAAAATTATACCGCTGCCGTTTCTGCTACTCTCAGCCTTAACAAAGCCACAAAGGAAAAAACAGTAAGGGAAAAGAAAGAGCCAAAAGGCCGCGACCTGGAGGAGGCAAACAGAAAGGCCGTTTTTGATGCGCTAAAAGCCACCACCGAGGCCCAGGCGGCTGCGCAAAAGGCGGTCCTGGATAACGACCAGGCAAGCTACGGCGAGCGTATAGCCGCCTTTACAAAGTATATCCAGGAGCGTTTCGACCTTATCAACATAGAGGCCTATTACGAGAAAGGGAAAAAAGGCGCTACCACTAAGGAAATACTGGCCATAGAGGAAAAGGCCGAGGCTGACCGCATAAAGTTACGCCTGGAAGCAAACAAGATAATAAACGACATAGAGATAAAAGCTATGGATGCGCGGCAAAAAGCCATAGACGACGCGCAAAAGGAAAAGGAAAAGGACGACGCCAATATGCGGGCCATATCTGACGAGGTGCTGGACGGGCAGATAAAAAAGAACGAAACCAGGATAAAAACCGACGTAGAAAAGCAAAAAGAGGCGGATAAAAAACGGGAGGAATTAATTAAAAAGCGCCACGAGGTAGAAAAACAAATAGCCGAGGAGGCCCAGGCGTTTTTATTTGACATTTTCGAGAGCCGGATAGAAAAGGAAAAGAACCTGGTACAGGAACAAATAGACGCGCTGGAGGTCCAAAAGCAAAAGGACATAGAGGTAGCAAACCAGACCATAACAAACGCCCAGGACAAAGCCAACGCCATAGCCGTTATAGAGGCACGCGCCCAGGCCAAACGGGAACAGCTGGAAATGCGCCAGCGGGAACTGGACCAGAAAAAGGCCAGGTACGAGAAAGCCAGGGCCGTGGCCGAAATAACGCAGGGTACGGCCATAGCCGTTATAGGTGCCCTGGGTGCAAAACCCTGGTCCCCTGCCAATATTGCCCTGGCCGTGGCGGTCGGTGCCCTGGGAGCCATACAAATAGCCCGCACCCTGGCCCAGCCTATACCAAAGTATGCGGAAGGTACAGCCAACCACCCAGGCGGCGCGGCCATAGTGGGAGACGCCGGACGCTCAGAGGGCATAGTGCTGCCCGACGGCACGGTATACCGCACGCCAGCCACCAGCACCCTGGTAGACCTACCACGGGGCGCAAAAGTTTTCCCGGATTATAGCACCATGCCTACCTTTAACGTAAAGGCGGTGGACACCACCGACGAGTTAAAACGAGGCTTTAACCAGGTAGTGGGAGCCATTAAACGTATACCTCAGCCAATAATAAGAGCAGAAAGGGCCTGGACGGCAGCGCATAAAATAGGGTCAAGTTATAGAACGTATTTAAATAGGAGCATTTGAAAAAGTTTTTATATTTCCTGACAGAAAAGGACGGCAGGAGCCGCACGGTAATAAACGGGGTGGTAACCTCCACCAGCACGCCTACGCCGCTGGCCCAGGCTCCTGACGGTAACCAGGAAATAAGCATAGGCTGGGAGCGGTCCCCGGTTTACTACGGAAACATTCGTAACTTTTCCCTGCCCCTGGGTTTTTTAATGGACGGGCGGAAAATACTAGCTAATGACTGGTATAAATTCAATAACGACCGGGAACTATACCTACTAATAAAAAGGCTGACCTACGAATTTACCCCAGTTACATTTAAGGAGTTTTATAAACAACTATACAAGGGTCAGCTGGATTTTTCCACCAGTGCAGACGACCAGGGCGGCTACCGTTTCAACATTGGCATAATGGAGGGCGGCACCCAGCGCCTACTCAAAGCAAACGAGGGTACAAATTATGAGTTTCCCTTTGACACCGACGCCAAAAACGTGCGCATGGACGGCCTGCTACTGCACGGCGTCTACGAGTGGATAGTGGCGGCGTATGGCGGACCCGGCCAGGGCTACCCAGGTATGTTTCAGTCTACCACTGAGAACACCATACCAGGGCTGGCCGTTTTCAACGTAACGCAAACCACAAACCTACTGCCCGATAGCACGGACGAGACCTATTTTGCCAGGGCCACCCAGGATATACCAGGCGTAAAAATTACCGGGCTGCTACCAGGTTTTAATAACGCTGGCTCGGCTGGTCCTTTGTTTGTGGCCCTGTATGTGTTTAATACTGTATCTAACACGCTGCGCCTGGGCATAGAACTGACCCCGGCGGACCCTTACCCGGAAAACTATACCCTGGAAATAGACCAGACCATAGACGTACTGGCAGGCGACCGCCTTTTTTTGCATACCCAGAGCGCATTTACTGGCGACGGTAATTTAAAAATGGTGGCCTTTTCTAAACCACTGGATAGCACCATATCGGGCTTTACGGTCTACGACCTGGGGCGTAAAATAGTGGAGCGCATGACAGGCAGCGCCGAAAATTTCCAGTCAGATACTTTGCAAACCTTAAACATAATACTTACCTCTGGCGACGGCGTGCGGGGTCTAGCCAACGCTGCAATAAAAACCAACTGGCGCGACTACTTTAAATTTGTGGACTCTCTTATAATGGCCGAAATGACCATAGAGGCGGGTATTATAAGGGTAGAGGGCAGGGTCAGGGCCTTTACGCCAACGCCTGCCGTGCCGCTCGGAGAAATTAGGGGCCTTAAAGTTACTGCCGCCCTGGACCTCCTGGCCACCCGCGTTAAGGTAGGCCATGCAGACCAGGAGGTGGACGACCTTAACGGAAAGTACGACTTTAACGGCAATATGATTTTTAACACGCCGCTAAAAGCCATACCAGAGAAAGAGTACGACATAATGCACAGCTACAAGGCCAGCCCGTATGAGATAGAGCACACCAGGGCCAACTACCTGGGCAAAACTACCACGGACAAAAGCACGGATAACGACACTTTTGTACTGGCGGTCCTGCCAGACGCTGCCAGTGATAGCTTTAACACAGGTGCCGTTTTCCAGGCCGACGGTGCGCCCCTGGCACCAGGCTACCCACTTATGGCCATAGAGGCCACCGTGCCGCAGCTGCGCCCAGGCCAGGTTATACAGGTAACTGGCAGCGCCTCCAACGACGGCCAGTACAGCATACGCACCGCCCAGGGCTGGATTTTCGGCCAGCTTATAACCTTTAACGAGCCAGTGGTGGACGAGGCCAGCGTGCCCGTAACCATTGAAATACTGGAGGGCCAGTACTATATCCTGGACCGCAGTATAGCTATTGACCAGCTGACGGCACCCGACGACGCACCAGACGAGGTAAAGGCCAGCGTTTTTAACGTGCCGCTGACGCCAAAACGTATGCTCCTGGCGCATGCGCCCTGGCTGGCTGGCATTTGCTACAACTACGCGCCAGGCGTTTTAAAATTCGGGTCCGCTAATAGAAACAAAGAGTTAATAGCTGGCGGCATTGTGGAAAAGGCCGACGTGCCAGTGGCCGACCTGGGGCCGCCAATGTTTCTGCCGTTTTACTTCGAGTTTGACACCACTACGCCAGTGGATATGACCGCCACGCTAGAGGCAAACCCAAACCCGGTTTTTAGCTTTACATGGAAAAACCACGGCTATACCGGATTTTTTTACCGGGGCGGCATAGCACTAAACGACCTGGAGGAGCAGACGTTTAAACTTTTAGCGTGCCCAGATAATAATTTACTTTTGCTAATCTAAATAACATGCCTAACGTCTTATACGACCCGTTTTTAAACCCAGTAAAATTTCATAAACTGGATAACGTGCAGCTGGATAGCTACCTTTCCAGGTTTATGGACGACTGGGCTTTTCGTCGTACTATTCAGCCCTGGGAGCAAAAGGTTTGCTTTTACCAGCCCTGGCTACCCAGCGACAGCGTGCGGCTGCAATACACCAGTAACTTTGGCCCTATCACGCTGCGTATGTACGACCAGGGCGGCTACCTGGTACATACGCAGGCCTTTGTTACCTTGCAGCAGGACGAACTGCGGCCCACTTATTATATTCGCCAGATACAGGTAAACCTAAACCCGTTTAGCCCAGGTAAGTACTTTTTTACCCGCGACACTGGCGGCAGCCTGACCTACTCAGAACCTTTTGAGATACTGGAGCCGCCACTGGACCGTAATAGCGTTTACCTGGAGGACGAAAACCCAACGCTTTACCTGGAGTATACGCACTATGAGAGTAAGGAGGGTATAAAATTCTTTGCGCCCTTTGCCCCGACTATGCGCGTGCCAGCTATACTACGCTACAAAAACCCGGCAGCTAAGGACAACGTATACGAGGACCAGCTGCTAAACCAGACCCTTATAAATTCGGTGCCTTTTAGAGTTTGGGAGTTTGTGGTAGGCGGCGCGTACGGCGTGCCGCCTTATTTTATTGACCGGGTGGCCAGGATATTTGGCTGCTCAGACCTTTCCATAGACGGTAGGCTATACACCAAAAACGAGGGTGCCAACTTTGAGGCCGCAGGCCTGGAGGGCTACCCAATGGCTGGCTGGGCCATAGAACTGCGCGAGAAACTCAACAGGGACAGCATTATTAACGAGGACGAAAATATTATAGAGGGCATAGCCGCCGCAGCCCTTTTGATAGATAACAAAGGTTTTGGCCTGGAGGGCGGGCCGACCACTTACCAGGAAATTAATTATTTGCAATAAACTGATTATCATGGGTTTAGGATTCTTAAATATTTCGTCCAACTTTACTGGAGAGAGCCAGTTTATAGTCGTGGAGTGGGTCCGCTCCACCGCCCAGGGTACCCCAGTTATTGGCCACGTGGACGGCCAGGGGCTGGGCGCACAGGACGACACAAACCAGACCCAGATTTTTTATACTGCGCCGCACTCAAACCGGGCGCTGCAAGTTACGCAGCTGCCAGAGGTTTGGATGGTGGTAAGGTTTTGGCGGTCCTCGGACGGCGTGGCAAAGGACACGCTACTACTGGAACTAGCCGGAAACGCACGCACTGGGGCCTTGTACCCTTTAACCAGGTTTGAGTACGTGGTGGACCGGGGCATGAGCGACGGGGACATTTGGGGCGACCCAGAGGACGGGGACCACGGGCTGCGCGACCAGCGCCTGGAGGGCGGGGAGTACTGGATAGAGGAGCGGGGCACGGGCACACTGCTAACCACCGAAATAGTGGACCGTTCGGACGTGGGCGGCGGGTTTGACTTTGCCGACCCGTTAAAAACCATGAACAGCGGCGCGGTTTACATAGCGTTTTTAATTACCCGCATGGACCTACCAGGGGAGGACAGCGGCAGCGCACCGCCGCCCGCTGAGGTAGTGGACGACATTTTTATACTGACCGTAAACCAGGACTATAACCCGGTTACTATGGGAGGTAAGACACTTATAGCCAACTACGCCGCGACCATAGGCACGTTATTTATACAGGACCTGGCCCTGGTGGCAGATAGTCGTTTTAAACTGCAAAGCCACTACGGGGCGCAGCGTAATGTAGTTATACAGTTCTCGGCTGGCAATACGATAAGGTTTTACGGCACCGACGTAAACGCTATTGTCCTGGGAAACTACGAGGACATAGAGATATTATTTAAAACCGGGGTGGCCTACGTTATGCAGAGCCGCACGGCGCACGGCGACCTTGCAAAACTGGTCTGGAGTTATAAGGACCAGGCCAACACGCTACCAGCCGACGGTGCGCTGCTATCAGAAGCTAGTTACCCCAGGGTGGTGCAGATACTTGACAGCCTGCCAGCGTCCAGCGTGGTGGGGTCGGTGGCCTGGTCCACGTCGAGCGTGGCAGCCGACGGGCAGACCGTTTTTGCAAATAAGGGTAAATGGATGCGAGAGGGCGGGAACTTTAGACCGCCAGACCTACGCACCAGGGTTATAAAAGCCTTATCTGCCCTGGACGGGTCGGTGGCAGCTGGGCGCTACGAGCACCAGGAAACTATGAGCCATGACCACTGGATGGCAAACGCCACCGACAACGGCGGCACGCCGTACCTGAGCACAAACCACAGCACGGGAGGAAATACTGGTTATGCCCTTAACGGGTCCAGCGTCCTGCCAGCGCAGTTTAAGACTGGACCCAGTGGTGGGTCAGCCAACATAGTTAATAATATCGGCTTATTACCATTAATAAGTATATGAAAAAAATACTATTGATAGGGCTATTACTGGCCAGCCTGGCCACGAGTGCCCAGACCTACACCTACATAGCCCAGCGTAACGAGTGGCTGGCTGGTATGTTTAGAGCCTTTAATTTGCCTGCCGGACCGGGGCCAGCTGCGTTTCAGTCGGGGCAGATTGTACGGGCTGGTGCGTTATACTACGATAGCAGCGGAGTGGACGCTGGCCTATACGTCTGGGATGGTGCGGCCTGGGTGGTCAGTGGTGGAGGAGGTGGCGCAGCGGTTTGGGGTGGTATTACGGGAAGCCTGCCCAGCCAGATAGATTTATGGGACAGTTTAAAAACCAGAGTAGACAACAGCCGAAACCAGACCGCCCTAGCCGGGACAAAAAGCTGGACGGCAAAGCATACGTTTACAATCGGGGCTACGTCTGGCGTGGCTATGGAACTAAACACGGGAGGCTTTGGCAGTACAAAATTTATTGAGTTTAAAAATAGTGGGTCGGCAACAGGAGAAATTTTACGCCACTCGTCTGGCGGTTTAACTATTAGTACTACGGCTGGCGGTGCAGCCGAAATGAATATAACTAATAACGGGTCGGCAGGCATAAGAGTAAATTCGTCCCACGCCTCTGGACTAATTGAATTTATGACTAATACCATACGACGAGGCATATTTAACTCTAGTGGTTTAACACTCGGACAGTCTGGCACGGCAGTAGGTTTATTAAACCTAGCAGGGGCAACCAGTGGCACGGTAAGCCTGAGAGGACAGCCAGCCGCAGGAACGTGGACGCTGCAACTACCCAACGCCTTACCAGCGGCAGACGGTTACGTGCTAAAATCCAGTACGGCAGGCGTAAGCTATTGGGACGTGGACGGGGGAGGCACACCTGTAAATATTTACACCGCTGACGGTGCGCTACCTACGAGCGCCAACCGTTTTATAAACTTAGACCTCGGTAGCACCCAGTGGTATAACGGTCGTTTTGGTATAGGGTACAGGCTACCAGAGGATTTATTTGAGGTTACCAACGAGGACGCTGTGCCGTTAATTGTAGCGCACACCACGGCAGGCGAACAGTACACCGCCATAGGTGCAGCCAATACAACGGCAGACGGCTGGGGCCAGTTTTTCACACAGAGCACAGACGACCATACCGAGGTAAATATGTACGCCACCTACGGCACAACACCAGACCCACAGTACACCGTGGACATAGTGGGCTACGTGGACGCTGATACCTCGTATGTAACCTACCAAGCAGGACAGCATATTTTTGCCGGACCCGTACGGGTGGACGTCCTTAGCGGTGGTAGCGGTGGCGTGGTGGTAGCCGATGGCGTGGGTAATATATCGGTAGCACCCGCTGGCTCGGCTGACGTGCCAGCCTCGTTAATTATACCAGTGGGCGACGAACTAACCAGTATAAGTACGGGCACGGCAAAACGTACTTTTCGCATACCCTACGATATGGCAATAACGGAAGTTTTCGCCAGCCTTTCCACGGCCTCCAGTAGTGGCCTGCCCACCATAGATATTAAACGAAATGGCACTACCATACTGAGCACGTTAATAACACTGGACGCCACCGAGAAAATAAGCACCACCGCAGTTACGCCTCCCGTTATTTCCACCTCCACGCTGACCAAGTACGAGGAAATAACCATAGATATTACCGTGGCAGGCACAGGCGCAAAGGGACTAGTTATTTACTTAAACGGCACACGATGAAATTATTTTTTTTAATAATACTACTACTCGTTTTTTTCTTCGCCAGTGCGCAGGACGTGGCCTACGTGGGAGAGCCAGGCCAGCGCCCTGGAGACTTAGACAGCTGCAAGGTGGCCTTATCCATGCGGCTAATTAAAAGCAGCTATACGGGGCCGTGCGTGAAGGTGCGAAGGTCTAGCGATAACACCACGCAGGATATTGGTTTTGTGGGCACAGACTTTGACGTGGACGCCTTTAACACCTTTGTAGGTGGCGGCAGCGGGTTTGTGGAGGTATGGTATAACCAGTCTGGCGGCATAGTAAACCCAAACCAGACCACGCTAGCAAACCAGCCACAGGTTACCCTAAACCAGAAAAACGGCCACCCTACGCTTTACTTTGACGGCACGGACTACTTAGAGTTTGCCGCCAGTACCACCACCTTTAACTTTATACACGTAGTGGGTGGTACTATAAACGTGGTGGCGCAGGCTGGCACAACGGCAGACCCTAATAACTTTTATTCGTTTTTGGGCAGCAACGGAGTTGCAAGTACAAAGGCTGGTTTTAATGTTTCTTATGATGACCGTGCAGCGTCCTCTATGAATAACGCGCACGTTTTTCAAGCGTCAAAAGCAGTAAGTGGGCGGCTTGTTTCTGGACATACTTTACTCAATTCGCTAACACCAAACGCCTACCACTTAATACAAAATTTTGCGTCCTCGTCCTCGGCCATAGTGGCCGTAGGCTGGACAAAGTGGGACGGGGTAGTAGATAGTGTAAACGTAGTGCAGACAACGCCAGCTATAACATTGGAAGCAGCGGCAAACGTAAACGCTACGCATAACCTTTGGATAGGCGGTAATGGCGTGGCTGCAAATTTTCCGCTTGTCGGCTATATTGCAGAAATTACAATTTTTGGCGGCATAAACTACTCGTGGCAGCGAGAAACGGCCATTAATACAAACCAGTACTGGGGCCTATGGATAGGCAACCAGATAGACCAAGACGCACAGGCCTATATTGACAGGGTGGCAGCGGCAGGCTACGCTATGACCGAGGCCGAAAAGGTGGCCGTAAATAAATACATTATAGCCCTAAAGGACGCAAATATTTGGCTTTTCATTATAGACCGGGGCCTACCTATCTGGGGCACTACCACGCCAGCGGCTGCGCTGGTTACGTTTAAGGCGTCCACAACTTTGGCAGCTTTTAACTCGCCAACATTCAGCACGGATGGCGTGGACTTTAACGGCACAAACCAGTACATAACCACCACCTATAATCCCGGCACCATGTCAGGAATAAATAGCCAGCATATTGGTTTTTATTGCACCGAAAACCAAAGTTTGGGTAATATTGATATGGGGTCTATAACGAGCGCACAGTGGGGTATTATTAGCCTTTATAGCGCAGGGTCAGCACTGGCCAGAATGTGGAACAGCACCACGGGCGCAGTGAGCACAACCGCACCAGCTGACCTACGGGGCTACATGATAGGAAGCAGGACAGCGGCAGCGGATTTGCGTTTATTCTGGAACGGTGCGCAGCTAGGTGCTACCCAGACGGGCGCACTGGGCACGAGGCCGACACACGCCTACTACATAGGGGCACGAAACAACGGTGGCACAGCGGACGCCTTTAGCGTCAGAAAGTGCGCCATGTGGAGTATTGGCCTGGGCCTTACTGCCGCACAGGTAGCGCTGGATAATCAGATAACAGAACAATTTTTTGACGACCTCGGTATAGGGGTACAACCTTAAAAATGTATGAAATATATTTTTTTATTCTTGTTTATGGCTTTGGCCATAACTACCAGCGCACAAAAAGGCAAACGGGTAAAAGCCGCAGTAAAAGAAAAAATAGAGAGCAGGGACACCGTGCCCAACAAACGAAACTGGATGAAAAAGGGCACGGTGCGCACCGAGCCAGTGGACACCGTAGGCGTACCAGCACCACAGGCTGGTAGCCCTCCGTTTAATCTGGACACGGCAATAATAAACGGCCTAACTTTAAAGGCCAGAGACTGGGCATACCTGACGGCCAGCGTGGATTTAAACCGCAGAGATAGCGCCACCTGGAGCCGTCTCAGGATTATGAAAAACCAAATAGAGGCGCAGGCCATTAGCGGAGGGTGGAACGCCAACATAACTGTAAACGGTCTGCCAGCCGAGTGGATAGTGAAGGTTTACGAGTTTTTGCAGTTAATGACCGTGGGTATGTCAAAGCAAATGGACCCGGCAGCTATTACGGCAATAAGGGCAAAAACAAACTTGCAGTTTTGGTTTGACGAAATAGACGCGGCATTTCCGCTAAATTATACCCGCGACCGAGACATAGGTAAGCACGTACTTTTAGAACAATAAAAACCAGCACCATGCCAAATATAACACTACAAACGCAAGACTTTGACACCGACAAAATAAGGCCTGGGGCAGGCCCAGAGCAGTGGCACAACTCTACTGCACGCATACCTTACCCGACCGACGACCAGGACGTAAACCAAGAGAACAGCCTGGAAGTTTACTACCGTTTCCAGTGGGCCAGGATAGGCTCGGCCACCGAGGGCCAGTACGATTTTGACTACCTGGACAACCTGGTGCGCGACGCCATAGACCACGGCCAAAAACTCAGCTTTGGTATTATGCCCTACAACAGCGACGGCGGAGACGCGCAGTACGACGGGGCCAGTAGTGCCTACCCGGAGTGGCTGCACAATAAAATGCAGGCCGAGAGTAACCCAGACTGGGTTTATAACGGGGTCTGGATAGCCAACTATAACAGCCAGCACTACATAAAGGCACTGCGCGACCTACATACAGCCATTAAGGAGCACTTACTAACCAGCGAGTATAACGGCGTAAAGTACGCAGACGCCATTTTTGTTATAGACATTAGAGGTTTTGGCGACTGGGGAGAGTGGCACAGCGGCACGGTGCCCTGGGTAGATTTCCCCAACGGACGCCAGCCCACAGTTTCGGCCCTAAAGGCAATAGTGGACGCACACACCCAGATATTTGACCGCTGGCCCCTGGTGCACATGGTGGCAATTTATGACGGTGGTTTTACGGGTATAAACTCGTTTCCACCTTACCCGGAACTGGCCCACTATGCCCTTAAAAGTAAAAACGACTGGGGGGACACAGGATTCAGAAAGGACCAGTACGGCGACCCGTCAGAGTACCTGGGCCGTCTACTGGAGAATAACGAGCAAACGTACGCCGGGTCTGCACCGTTTAAGGAGTACATACTGGCTAAATGGAAAACGGCCCCTATAACTGGAGAGCCTTTACCAGGCGGGCTGGATATGACCGACCTAATGCGCCAGGTACAGACCTACCATACTACCAGCGTGGGTAATGGTAACTATGGTCCCTACCCGTCGGACCCTAACACCAGGGCACGCATACGGGCCGCCTTTGCAGCCTGCGGCTATAAGCTGCGCGTAAGTGGCGGCACCTTCACCAATACGGCCAGCGCCTTATCGCTGACCCTTAACTGGGAAAACGGCGGCATAGGCGTACCCCTGGAGCAGTGGGACGTCGAGGTGCTGGTTAAAGACAGTGGCGGCCAGGTGGTGGAGACTTTGGTTAGTGAGTTTACCCCGTTTTTAATGCTACCCGGCACCGTGGCAGCCGTGGACAGCCTGCCGCTAACGCTGCCAGCTGGAGACTACACGCTGGCCGTACGGGTAGTGGACCCGGCAGGCTACCGTGCCCCTATGCCCCTGTATAACGAGGGCCAGGCGGACAGCTACACGCTGGGCAGCTTTACCCTGACCGGGGAGCAGCCTGGACCTAACGAGCCGCCAGTGGTGGACGCCGGGGCGGACGTGGAAATAACTTTACCGCTGAACGTGGTGCAGCTGGCCGGGTCGGCCACTGACGCCGACGGCATGGTAAAAACGGCACGCTGGGAAAAAGTCAGCGGGTCGGGCTGGCTACGTTCGCCGCACGGCCTGGCCTCAGAGGTGCGCGGCCTGGCGGCTGGTACCAGCGTCTTTAAGCTGGTCGTTACCGATAACCAGGGAGCCGCTGCCGAGGACCTGGTGGAGGTGCACGTGGCGGCTGCACCAGTTAGCACCCGGCAGCTGGTAGACGTCCAGGTGAGCACCGAAACCACGACCATTAAAACCTACTCAGATGGCAGTAGTGAAACGACTAAGGCCTAAGCCGTGGCCAAAGCTACTGGTGGCCGCAGCGGTGCTGGTGGTTACCTTAATTTACTTTAAAGCCTGTAAAAATGAAAACATGGGTCTGGCTGCTTATAATAGCGTTTTTACTGGGCGCTACCTGGTGCCTGGTTAAGCATTATTTTCTATGGCTGGAGTACAGGGCCAGCACCAAGCCAGATAAGGCGCTAGATTTTAGCTACCTTACCGTGGGCCTGGGCCTGGGCCTGGTGGTGGCGGCGGCTACAATTATCTACACAGCATTAAAAAATTAAGACTATGAGACAGACAATAATTAGACTTTTATTAGTGGTCTTATTCTTTTTATTACTTGAGTACGTTATTAAGCGCGGCAACGTGGACAGCTTGCTACTGGCCTTTGTCCTGGCCTGGATTTTAGAGGGCGCAGTAGGCGCACTATTGACAAAGGGCGGCGTGTAGCCAGTAATAAAAATACGTAAGGGGTGGCGGCGACGGCGGCCAGGGTAACGACTAGAGAGAACATATTTGATTTAATAATTGTTTACCTAACTGAGTTTCGAGTTTTTCGCGGTGGCCATTTTTTACCTGGTCCTTAATTTCCTTTACCACCTGTTTTACCAGGCCCGTTTCGCAGGCCTCCTGCCAGGCCTTAATCTGCACGGACTGGCTTTTTACTTGTTGCAGCTGGACCGATACGTGGAGCAGGCCTAAATATATTTGCATAGACGTTCTACCCATTTTTAGCGGTTAAAAATTCCTTTACTTTTTTCTCGTCTACGTGCAGCACGTGGGCACGGCCAAACTTTTTACGGGCAGTTACGCCGGGTAACTTGTGGCCCTTTATAATAGCTTTACGCACCGCTGCGTCGGAAATACCGCGCATGGCTGCGTATTGCTGGGTGGTTATTATCATTTTTAAAGTATTTTGACAAATGTATAAATTAATTTTGGAAGTTACGCAAAAGTTTCTATTTTTGTTTTCTCAAACGCTAAAACGCTAAACGATGGACGAAACCCACCTTTACCTTTTCAGCGCATTTTTTAAACTTAATAATTAAATGTTTATGCAAGTAAATGTAACTGTTACACTTGACGCCAGCCCAGCCCTACTGGCAGCTTTACAGGCCCTGGGTGCTAGTATTAAACCAGAACCCGCAAAACCCACAAAACCCACCACAAAACCCGCTAAGGTGGAGCCAGTGGAAGTAATAGAGGCGCAGCTGGAGGCTGTGGGCGCACTGGAGCCGAGCCAAAACGGCCAGGCCCTTACTATGGAAAAGCTGAGAGCCATAGCAGTACCTAAAAGCAAAGCAGGCCACAGGGACACTATTAAACGCTGGCTATCTGCCAGAGCCTACGCCAGCCTCCAGGATTTACGCGAGGAGGATTTTGGAGCCTTTCACGAATTTATAAATAGCTTATGAGCCACGCCATACTTTCCCCGTCAAGTGCCCACAGGTGGTTAAAGTGCACACCTTCCGCTCAGCTGGAGGCGCTGGAGCCTTATAGTACCTCGTCGTATGCTGACGAGGGCACCCTGGCCCACCGCCTGGCAGAACTACTGATAAAAAAGCAGCTGGGGCATATTACTACACCTATTTATAAAAACCACCTTTTAGCTATTCAGCACGACGACCTTTACACGCTGGAAATGGCAGACTACTGCCAGAACTTTGCCGACTATGTTATAGAGCAGTTTAATACCCTGGGCCTGGACGCCATGATTTTTACCGAGGACCGGGTGGACCTTTCGGAGTTTGTCCCTGGTGGCTTTGGTACGGTGGATATTAGGATAGTGGCCAGCGGCGTGCTGCACGTAATAGACCTGAAATACGGTAAAGGCGTGCCCGTTTTCGCTGACGACAACCCACAGTTAAAACTCTATGCCCTGGGCGCAGTGCTGGAAATGGAGCATATTTATAACATGGCCGACGTGGTGCTGACCATTTACCAGCCCAGGCTAGAAAACATAAGCAGCTATTTACTCAGCGTGGAGGAGTTAAAGGCCTGGGGAGAGAGTGAACTGCGGCCACGTGCCGCCCTGGCCTGGGAAGGAAAGGGAGACTTTGTACCAGGTACGCACTGCCAGTTTTGCAAGATAAAACACAAGTGCCGCGCCCTGGCCGAGTATAACCTGGCCACTGTCCGGGAGGCGTTTAAAAACCCAGCCCTCCTGGAGCCGGACGAAATAGCCGAAATAGTGCAGGGACAGAAAGCGTTTACTGACTGGATAGGCTCGGTAGCAGACTACGCCTACGACCAGGCGGTAAACCACGGGGTAACCTGGCCAGGCCTAAAGCTGGTGGAGGGCCGTAGTAACCGGGTCTACACTGACGAGGTACGTATAACCGAGGTACTACTGGCGCACGGCCTGAGCCTGGAGGAAATACACACCTTAAAGCTAAAGGGCATAACGGAAATGAGTAAGCTACTGGGCAAGGGAGACTTTGAGCGCATACTAGGGGACTTTATAACAAAACCAGCGGGTAAACCCGTGCTGGTGCCAGAGGCCGACAAACGCGCCGCCTTTGGTGCAGCTGAGAGAGCAAAGGACGCATTTAAAAATTTTTAATAATCTAAAACGAGTAAAACATGGAAACAAAAAACTTAACAAAAGTTATCACTGGCACAGTACGCTTATCTTATCTGCATGTATGGGAGCCTACAAGCATGCAGGACGGCGGACCAAAAAAGTACAGCGCCGCGCTGCTTATCCCTAAGAGCGACAAAGCCACAGTAAAGAAAATTAAGGCCGCCGTGGACGCTGCCGTAGAGGCTGGCGTGCCGAAGTGGGGCGGTAAAAAACCGCCAGCGTTAAAGCTGCCGCTCAGAGACGGGGACGCCGAGAGGGCAGACGACCCGGTATACAAAGGGCACTACTTTTTAAATGCGAGTAGTAACCAGCAGCCAGGCGTCCTGGACCGCGATAAAAACGAAATGCTGGACAAGGCCCAGCTTTACAGCGGCTGCTACGGCCTGGTAGATATTAATTTTTACCCGTTCAATACCAACGGAAACCGTGGGGTAGCGTGCGGGTTAAATAATATTTTAAAGGTGAAGGACGGCCCAGCCCTGGGAGGTAAGGAGGCCGCCAGCGTAGCCTTTGCCGACGTCCAGGTGGACGAGGACGAGGACATTTAACTTTAATGTTTGGATTCATAGTACGGGCTGCGTTTCTACGCGGCCCTTTTTAATGTGGATAACTTATATTTGGTGGTTACGTGCGCGTAGCCTATATTTGTAAGACAAAAGCAAACAACATGAACCTCCCAAAAAACATAGCCAGCCAAACGACCTACGAAAACGGAGTTATTTTAATTGTAGCCTACGCGCAAAAGAAAGGAGGCCGTGCACCTTATCCAGTTATCTGGGGCTACGTTTTCAACGGCGTTAAATACACCTCTAAAAAGAAAGCCGACGAGGCGGCAAAATAAATTTGGTGGTTACGCTGGAGTAACCTATATTTACACTTCAAACGACAACATTATGAAAATCGAAAAGTTAGAAAACGGGTACTACGAGTTACATATCTCTGAAACTGAGCGCGTTAGCGGGTCTTTGGAGACTATGACAGAGGTACGCGATATTATCCTGGCCGAGCAAAAAGCAAAGACAGCCCGCCAGGTAGGTTACGGTGAATTTTATTGCTGCCCCAGGTGCAAAGGCAAAGGGTACGGCAGCTGGTACGTAGAGAATGGCATGTGCTTTAAATGCGCTGGGCATGGTATAGTTAGAAAAGAGGACCCTAACGCACCCGTGCGGGTGGCCACTATCTACAAGGTACAGGTGGGCGCGTATGTTTACCAGTGTAATACCCGCGATAGTTTCAACCAGTTTGTAAACCCTGCCCTTTGGCTAGGCGACCGCGTAACCTTTCAACAATCAAAAAACGGTTTGCCCCTGGAGGGCGTAATAGTCGGCAAAATGAAAGGCGACAAAAAAAGTAAAAACTTCGACCAAATTTCTTTTATATGACTTTATCAATAGACATAGAAACCTACTCTAGTACGGACCTGGTAAAAACAAACGTCTATAAGTACGTCGAGGCGGAGGACTTCGACGTGCTGCTTATAGGGTTAAGGTACGACGACGGCCCGGTGCGGGTAATAGACACGCACGACAAAACGCCACTGCTAGGCCTGCGCCAGCTAATGGCCGACCTGGTGGACCCGACGGTGGTTAAAACGGCTTACAATGCGCAGTTTGAAATAGTGTGCTTATCGCGGTATTTTAACCTGGTGCTGGACCCGGCCCAGTGGCGCTGCACGATGGCCGGAGCCGCTCGGCTGGGCCTGCCCTTTGGCCTGGACAAGGTGGCCGAGGTGCTGGGCCTGGGAACAAAAAAGGACACACGAGGCCGTGCCCTTATTAAATACTTTTCCGTACCTTGTAAACCCACCGCTATTAATGGTGGACGGGTGCGAAATTTACCCCACCACGCGCCCGACAAATGGGACCAGTTTATAGAGTACTGCCGCAAGGACGTAGAGGTAGAGACGGCAATAAAAAAAATAATTTCGTTTTACGACGTGCCCGGCTTTGAGCGGCCAATGTTTGCCCTGGACCAGGCCATTAACTCGCGTGGCGTCCTGGTGGACCTGGTGCTGGTGCGTGCGGCCATTAAAATTAACGACGCCTATACGGAGCGCATGATAGCCGAGGCGGTCAAAATAACAGGCCTGGCAAACCCTAATAGCGTGGCCCAGCTGCGCGGGTGGCTGGAACGCCAGACCGGGGACCAGGTGGAGGACCTTAGAAAGGAAAACATACCCGCCATGATTGCGGCAGCTGGAGAGTGGAACGTGCGGCGGGTCCTGCAAATACGGCAACTGATTAGTAAAAGCAGTATTAAAAAATATTATGCCATGCTAAACGGTGCAAGTGCAGACGGTCGCGTGCGTGGACTGTTTCAATACTACGGTGCCAACCGTACGGGCCGCTGGGCGGGCCGACAGGTCCAAATGCAAAATTTAATTAAGAACTCTATGCCAGACCTCGACCTGGCCCGCGCACTGGTACGGGCAGGCGACCTGGACACGCTGGAGTTAGTCTACGGCAGCGTGCCTGGCGTACTTTCCCAACTTATACGCACGGCCTTTGTGCCCTCGGAGGGTAAGGTGCTGCTCGTCTCGGACTTTTCCGCCATAGAGGCCAGGGTAATAGCCTGGCTGGCCGGGGAGGAGTGGCGGCTGGGCGTATTTAGGGGCGGCGGTAAAATATACGAGGCCTCAGCGGCTACTATGTTTTTTGTGCCGCTGGAGGAGGTAACCAGGGAAATGAGGGCAAAGGGTAAAATAGCAGAACTGGCTTTAGGGTACCAGGGCGGCGTCGGTGCCCTGCTTAAAATGGGTGCCCTGGCTATGGGCCTGGTCGAGGACGAACTGCCGGGAATAGTAGAGCGGTGGCGGTCGGCAAATAAACGGATAGTGGGCCTATGGCAGCGGGCCGAGAACGCCGCACGGTCGGCAGTGGCAGACCCTGGGCGGGTGGTGGTTTGTGGCCGGGTGGCGTACCAGGTGCGGCAGGATATACTATTTTGCAGGCTGCCCAGTGGTCGAGAGTTAGCGTACATGCGCCCACGGGTGGAGGCGGGTAAGTTTGGCTATGCCCAGGTAACGTATGAGGGTATGAACCAGACGACCAAAAAGTGGGGAAGGTCGGCGGCCTATGGTGGTCTACTGGTCGAGAACATGACCCAGGCCATAGCCCGCGACATACTGGCCGAGAAAATAAAAATTTGTGAGGCTGCGGACTTATTCGTAACTTTTCACGTGCACGACGAAATAGTGGTAGAGGCCCCCAAAAATTTCAATCTTAACATAATGGACGAAATAATGGCCAGGCCCGTACCCTGGGCCGAGGGCCTACCCCTGGCAGCTGAGAGTTTTAAAACTAACTACTACAAAAAAGACTAATGAATTTTAAAGATTTAACCGGGCTGGAGTTTGGCCGCCTAAAAGTTATTAAGCGTGTAGAGAACTCTAAAAACGGCCACTCGAAATGGCAATGCTTATGTAAATGCGGAAAAATTACGGTCGTTTTTGGCAGCAATTTAAAGAGGGGCCATACTACCAGCTGCGAGTGCCTAAACGATGAGGTAATAGAAAAACACGGCCTTTGGGGTACGTCTACGTATAACACCTGGCACGGCATGGTAGGCCGCTGCACGCACCAAAAAAACAAAAGGTATAAATATTATGGTGGGCGTGGTATAACGGTAGACCCAAACTGGTTAAACTTTAAAAATTTTCTAAATGATATGGGAGTACGACCCGCAAAGCATTTGACCCTCGATAGAATAAATAACGACCTGGGTTATTTTAAAGCAAATTGTAGGTGGGCGACCTGGGAGGAGCAACGAGCAAACCAGCGGCCCAGAACTAAATTAGAAAAACCGGGGTCTGTACCCTATGTTTATGAAAAATAAAAGCTACTTTTACGTATCTGTTTTTTTACTGGCTGCCCCTGGTAAATATTACAAACCTATTTTCTAAACCTTATGCGTGGAGGCGGGCAGGCCGAAGCGCGTAAGGTTTTTTTTTATTCTTATGGATATTTGTATAGCCACGGCTACAAACCGTAAAGCGACCAACTGGAAAAACGAAACTATAACCTGGGACGCGCTGGTGGTCAGGTTAAAAAAGTGTAAGAGAACAGAGGAGACGGTGGCCGAGTACAAGGCTATGACAAAGGACAGGCAGGCCGAGGTTAAGGACGTCGGCGGCTTTGTCGGTGGCGTGCTCGACGGACCCAGGCGAAGAAAGGTAGCCGTGCGGTCCAGGTCTATAATAACGCTGGACATAGACTACGCGCCCCAGGACCTTTGGGTGCAGCTGGAACTAGAATATAGCTGCAAAATGGCTATGTATACTACGCACTCGCACACGCCAGAGCGGCCCAGGTTAAGGCTTTTAATACAGCTGGACCGCCTGGTGAGCGTGGACGAGTACGACGCTATTAGTAGACGGGTGGCGGCAGATATTGGCCTGGACTACTTTGACCCGTCTACCTTTCAAGTGGAGCGGCTAATGTACTGGCCCTCGGCACCCAGGGACGGGGAGTATTTGATAGAGAGCCAGGACGGCGACGAACTGGTGGCCGACGAGGTGCTGGCCCAGTACACCAACTGGCTGGACGTAACCGAGCGGCCAGGGTATGAGCAGGCCGAGGCCAGGGCTGCCGCTGAGGTGGCAAAGTTGGGCGACCCAGGCCAAAAGGACGGCGTAATAGGTGCGTTTTGCCGGGCCTTTTCTATGGCCGAGGTACTCGACCAGTTCCTGGCTGACGTCTACGAGCCTGGCCAGGGTGGTAAATACAGCTACACCAAAGGCTCTGGAGTTAATGGCCTCTACCTATACCCCGACGGCTGGCACGCCTTTTCCCACCACTCGACCGACCCGGCAGGAGCAGGGACCCGGCACGCACGCAACGCCTTTGACCTGGTACGGCTGCACAAGTTTGGCCACCTGGACGAGAACGCAAAGGAGGGCACACCCAGCCATAAACTGCCGTCATTTAAGGAAATGACCGCCTGGGCCGTGGAGCAAAATAGCGTTAAAATTGAAATGGACGCAGCACGTTTTAAAGGCGCGGTAAAGGCCTTTGAAAAAGTGGGGACCGTAACCGAGTGCAGGGCCATATTAATAAGGGACAAAAAAGGAAATATTTTACAGTCAGCTGAAAACATAAAAACCATACTGGAAGTGGACCCAGACCTGGCGGGGAAATTTGCCTATAATGAATTTTCAATACGAAACATGATACTAGGCCCTATACCCTGGGCACCAAAAAATAAAGAGCGGGAGTATAAAAATAAAGATAACAAAAGGCTTCGCCAGTACATAGAGTTACACTACGGCATAGTTTCGCCCCTAAAGATAGCTGACGCCATAGACGGGGTATGCGAGGACAACAGCTACCACCCGGTAAAGGACTACCTGGCGACGCTAAAGTGGGACGGCGTGGAGCGGCTGGACACCATGCTAACGTATTATTTCGACGCTGAGAACACCGAACTAAACCGGGCCTTTTCCCGTAAAACTATGGTGGCGGCAATAGCCAGGATAATGGAGCCAGGCATTAAATTTGACCACGTGCTGGTCCTGGCCGGAGAGGGTGGAAAGGGTAAAAGTTTTTTTATAAATAAGCTGGCCGGGGACTGGTTTAGCGACGACGTGGGAGACATAGAAAACAAAACCAGTATAGAAAGCCTCCAGGGCGTCTGGTTAATGGAAGTAGGAGAATTGGCAAAGTTTAATAAGAAAGAGGACGAGGACGTAAAAAAATATATTACTCGCAGAATAGACAAGTGCAGGCCAGCCTATGGTCAAATACGCGAGGACTTCCCGCGCCAGTGCATTTTTATAGGTACCTCCAATAATACAGAGTTTTTAAAGGACCCGACCGGGAACCGTAGGTTTTGGCCCGTGGTAGCCATACCAAATAATAAAAGGGTTTTCGGTATGACGCAAGGAGAAGTAGACCAGCTATGGGCTGAGGCCCTGGTATACTACCAGGCCGGAGAAAAGCTATACCTGGACGAAAGACTGGAAGAAATGGCGCAAAACAAACAGGCACAACATACCGAAATCAATAGCACCGCTGAACTGATAAACACCTACCTGGAAAAGGAACGCCTGGACGTGGTAACGGCGGCAGACATTTGGGAGCACTGTTTTTTTGGTGCAAGGGAAAGGCTGCTAACGGGAGCCGTGGGCCGGAAAATTTGTCAGGCTATCCTAAGCCTTAAAAACTGGGAACGGTCAGATAAAAAAGAGCGGTATAAGGGCGGGAACGTGACCTGGGTTTATAAGCGAAAGCCTTTAAAATCAAACACTTAAACTACGAAACATTACGTGGAACGCTTAATTTTCTTATGTGTTGAAAAAAAAACTATCTGCAACACTGATTTGTTGCAGCTAGTTGCAGATAGCGAGCAGATAAAAAAAAGGTATCTGCAACAGGTCTGGCACATTGAAAATCAGCTCTTTAACATTGCTTGTTGCAGATGTTGCAGATAAATATCTAGTAGAGAATTATAAAGCCGTTTTAAGGGTAATATAGCCTACGAAATAATACGTAGTTCTCTTTAAACGCCTTTTTCATATCTATATAGAAAAATGCTGCAACAACTGCAACAACTGCAACAAACAAAATTAAAAATATGAGACAAAAAGGCATGAATGAGAAAAAAAGAAAATTGACGTGGGTTTGGGATGATTATAACACCAAGTTTACGCCGGAGAGAGAACGTAAAATTATTAACGTGCTTTGCACCTTTGACCTTTACGTAGACCGGGGGCAAATTTGGGTCGGTAGCCCTTTACCGTGGGATAAGGGGGCGCGCTATGGAAATCTATTTTGGAATAATAGTGACGACGCTTGTTTGCGGTACCTTTTAGAGGTAGAACATGGAATTGAAAACCCGCGATACCGAAGCTGCTACCAAAACGCTTGGTTGGCTTTTATTGCCAACGGTAAAACAGAAAAAGAAATGACAAAAGTTTGGATTGGTTACAGAAACTATACTTACTGATTATGGAAAAAACACTAGAGAAACGGCTGCGCCTGGCCGTAGAGAAATTAGGCGGTAAGTGCCTTAAATTTGTCTCGCCTGGAAATGCTGGCGTACCTGACCGCATGGTGCTGCTACGTGGCCGGGTCTGGTTTGTGGAAGTAAAGACCGAGCACGGCGTACTTTCAGCCCTCCAGGTGGCGGTGCACAAGATACTAGCCGCCACGGGGCACGAGGTTAGGATAATTAAAAATGAGCAGGACCTTAGAAACTTATTACATGAGATTGCACCCGTACCAGGTCCAGGCCTGTAAGCATATTATTGATAACCCGGCAGCGGGTTTGTTCCTGAGCATGGGTACCGGGAAAACGGCAGCCACTTTAAAGGCCCTGGACCAGCTGCTAAATGAAACCTTTGAAATTACCCGCGTGCTGGTAATAGCGCCCAAATTTGTGGCCCGTACGGTCTGGACGGCTGAGATAGCCAAGTGGTACCCGCACCTTAAGGCCTCGGTGGTCCTGGGCACGGCACGCCAGAGGGCTGACGCACTACGCAAAAAGGCTGATATTTATATTATAAACCGGGAAAACGTGGACTGGCTGGTAAGTTTTTACGGCGCACGCTGGGACTTTGATATGGTTATCATAGACGAGTTAAGCAGCTTTAAGAGTGCCAGCGCCAGGCGGTTTAGGGCACTGCGCACGGTGCGGCCCTTAATTAAGCGTATAGTGGGTCTTACTGGTACGCCAGCGCCTAACGGCGTTTCAGACCTATGGCCGCAGCTTTACCTGTTGGACCAGGGCAAAAGGTTAGGTAAGACCTTAACGGCCTTTAGAGAGGCTTATTTAACCCCAGATAAGCGCGACGCCTTTAGAGTTTTCAGCTATAAACCAAGAGAGGGGGCCGAAGCAGTGATTTATAAGAAAATAGCAGATATTTGTATAAGCATGAAAGCAGCCGATTATTTACAGCTACCTGGACGCATAGAGCACGAGGTGGTAATAGACCTGGAGCCAGAGACGCTGGCCGGGTATGAAAGTTTTGAACGCGACCAGGTAATGGCCCTGGAGGGTCAGGATATAACGGCGTTAAATGCTGGAGTATTAGCGGGCAAATTATTACAGTACAGTAATGGCGCGGTTTACGACGCTGAGCGCACGGTGCACAAGGTACACGACCAAAAGCTGGAGGCCCTGGAGGAACTAGTAGAGGAGGCCAGCGGCAACCAGGTACTAATATTTTATAATTTTTTGCATGACCGCGACCGCATACTGGAGCGCCTGCCAGGGGCCAGACAGTTAAAAACCGCCCAGGATATAATAGACTGGAACGCCGGAAAGGTAGGCGTTATGGTAGCGCACCCTGCCAGTGCAGGGCACGGGCTAAACCTCCAGGCTGGTGGTAATATCATTATATGGTTTGGGCTGCCCTGGAGCCTGGAACTATACGAACAGGCCAACGCCAGACTAGACAGACAGGGCCAGACCAGGCCCGTAGTTATTTTTAAATTGCTCTCAGGTGGTACCCTGGACCAGTCGGTGGCCTCTGTCCTGGAAAGGAAAGCAGGCGGCCAGGCGGCACTACTTGAAGCAGTAAAAGCTAAAATTTATGAGTACAAACGGGCATAAAGTTTTGGAGCAGGCTAAACTAACGCCAAAGCTGGAAAACTTTTGCCGCGAGTACCTGGTGGACTTTAACGCAACTCAGGCCGCTATTAGAGCGGGGTATAGCCGGGCTAGTGCGCACGTGCAGGCATTTGACCACTTAAAGAAACCTAGAGTTATTTCCAGGATAGCCGAGTTAAGGGCTGCGACGGCCAAAGAGTACAACATAACAAAGGAAAAGTTAATGCGTAACCTAATGGAAATAGCTGGCACCAGGCTGGAGGACATAACGGACCCAGTAACGGGTGCGGTGCTGCCGATGCACGACTGGCCCGAACACATGAAGGGCACCGTTTCAGGTATTGACCTGGAAGAAATACGCGAGGGCCGGGGCAAAACCCGGCGCGTGGTCGGCTATAATAAAAAAGTACGCCTTTGGGAAAAGACCAAAGCTATTGAGGTCCTCAACAAAATGCTAGGCTTTAACGCACCTGAAAAGGTCGCGCCAGTTACCCCAGACGGCGAAGCCCTGGCCCCAGTCATTAACATTATAACCATAATGCCTAAGCAGGAAGATTTCTAAATGTGGATAACTTTTGTTTGGTGGTTACGCTAGCGTGCCCTATATTTGTGGAACAAAAGCAGAAAATATGATAACAGCTACCACTTACCAGCCTAACCATTTTGAAGTTAAAGTACGCATAGGTAAAGATATTGACGGCGTTTATTTCCAGACCATTATAACAGTAGAAAAAGGTTTTTCCAGCCTGGAAGCAGCCGAGAAATTTATAGCCTCTAAAGCGTGTAAATCATTAATCAAATTAGCCGAAAAAATATGAAAGCTGAAAAACTAGCCAGGTGCCGCGCCTATGCCCAGGCGCACCCTGGAGCCAAAGGTATTGAGGTGGCAAAGGCCATGAAAGTTTCCACCTACTTTGTAGAAAAGAACTGGTACGAAATATTTTTAGCCTGGAAAATAAAATAAATTTGGTGGTTACGTACCCGCAACCTATATTTGTGGAACAAAAGCAGAAAATATGAAAACTTTAAATCTGAACGGCCAAAAAGTAAAAGTAGATGCGGAATTTTTAGTGGGCGAGGTTATAGCTGGAAAATACCAGGTAACAGTAGTTATTAATGGTAAGAGATACTCTAACGCCTTTACAGGCACGTGCAATATTAGTGCAACTACTGGCCGCTACTCAGTAACTTTTGTCTGTAATACGACTGGCGCAAAATTTGGAGACAGCGAAAAAAAGTGCATGGAGCACCTTTTAAATAATAATCTTTAAACCACCAGGCCCCTACCCAGGGGCCACAAAATAAAAACTATGACCCTGAAAGCTAAGAAAGCCAACGCCACCAAACTAGTAAACAAGGCCCGCACTACCCTGGGCTACGACATTCTCGACGCCATAGACCTGACCCTGGGCAATATACACTACCAGATACCAGAGCAGCGGGCCTGGTTTGAGACGCTTATAACTGCGCGCCTGGCAGACAGCATAAACCATTTAAATTTTTTCGAGGACCAGAGAAAAAAACTTTTGGTAGTTACCGCGGGGTAACTATCTTTACGGGGTCCAGGTAAGTGGACGCAAAACGGGGCCAAACCATACCATTATAGCCTTAACCTTTTTGCCGCTGGATATTGCGGCACCTCTTACCAGGTGCCAATATTGAAGGCGGCAATTTTTTATTTATGCAACTCAGTATTATTTCAGCCATTATAGGGGGCATAGACCAGCCTAAGACACTACCCACGCAGCTGGGCATTAACGGCCACGACCTGAGCCACTACCTGGTAACGACCGTGGAGGGCCTGAACGAGGGACGCACTGACCGGGAAAAGGCCCTGTTTTACAAGTGCCAGCCGCACCGTAATTTCCCTGGGGACGTTTACATTTGGGTAGATGGTAAGGTACAGGTGCAGGCCTCAGACTTTGCCACCCAGGTACTGGCAGCCCTCCAGGGTAGCCACCTGGCGGTCCTTAAGCATGGCAGCCGGGCCTGTATATACGAGGAGGTAACGTACATAGAGCAGCAAATAGCCAGGGGTAGTAAGTACCTGGCCACCCGCTACGCAGCCAAACCAATACGCGCCCAGGTAGAGGCCTACCGCCAGATAGGCTACCCTGCTGGAGCCGGGTTATACGACTGCTGCATAGTGGCGGCACGTAACACGCCAGAGGCGCAGGACGTACTTAACTACTGGTGGGCCGAGGTACGCGATTATAACGCATTTGACCAGACCGCGCTACCCTTTGCCGCCTGGAGGCTAGGGGTAGAAATAAAGCCTATAACTTTGAGGCCTGGGACCATTAGCCACGTACCGCACACACTACTGAAATGAAAAAGATTTTTATATTCTATCTGGCCTGGGTGGCCATAATTTACACCTTACTGGCCCTATGGTTTAACGCCTTAAACCCCTGGGCCTGGGACTGGCCAGGGCAGTATTTATTTATCGTAATAGGTTTAATTATTGGGGCCGTCCTGGCAGTAACAAACAGTTTTAGACAATGACATACCAAAACATACAAGGCTTTATATTTTGTGGCGGAGCCGCAAACGCCAGCCAGCTATACCGTATAAGAAAGGCACATATTAACGCTACCCAAATGCTCTGGCTGACCACGGGCCACGTGGTCCAGGACGGCAGGATTTATAATAAAGAAACACCTATATTAATATTTTTGAACTAATGAGAGCGCAAATAATAGGACGACAGCACCCGCACCTGGTTTACGTCTATGGCCGTACTCTACCCGTTTTTATGGTACGCCTAAAGGAAAAGGACAGACCACCGCACCCAGACGGGCTGACAGCAATATTTAAAATTAAATACCATGCGTCTACCAAAACCACCAGGGCTAAGTAAGGAGGCCAGCGACCGCTGGGACAAAAGCGACCGCATAAACGCCAGGGTAACTGGCGTGGGTATGGTCGTAGTAATAGGGTTTTTTCTCACATTAATATTTTTAAAACTATGCTGAGTGTCTGCATACCAACGTATGAGCAGCGAGGCGTCGGGCCTTTCCTGTTTAATATGCTGCTTAAAACGATTGAAAACCAGCGTTATAGCAGGCCTTATGAAATAATAGTTTCAGATAATAGCAGTAACTCGCTGATATTCAGGGAAATAAAGAACTTTCCCCACTTACCAATAGTTTACTATCAAAACCCGGTGCAGGGTGCAGCTGAGAACCTTAACTTTTCCCTGGACCATGCCACAGGCGACCGGGTAAAAATAATGTGCCAGGACGACGTTTTTATGGTACGCGACGCGCTGCAACAATTCGACCAGGGCCTGGACCAGGCGGGCTGGGCCATTTCAAACGCCGTGCAGATAAACGCCAGCGGCATAAAGACAGGACGCAGCCGGGCCAGGTACGTGCACGGCAATTTTGATAAAAATACGGTGGGCATGCCCTCAGTCATAGCCTTTAGAAAAAACCCTTTACGCTTTGACACCAGGCTACGGACCTTTTGCGACCTGTATTTTTATTACCAGCTTTACGAGTTGTACGGGCCGCCCTTTGTCATACAGGACTTTCCAGTGGGCCAGAGGTACCACCCGGCCAGCCAGTCGCGTAACCAGCCACCCAGCCACCAGGCAGACAAAAATTTTTTACTTTCGCATGGCTTAATAAAGTGCAATGTTTAAAAATCATACCAGCTGCCGCGTGTGCAATAGCCCAAACCTGGAGCAATACCTGGACCTGGGTTTAATGCCCCTATCAAATAACCTCCTGGACGACCCAGGCGAAATAGCGCCACGCTACCCACTGCGCGTTATGCTTTGCCCACGCTGCGGCCTTAGCCAGCTATCCATAGTCATAGACCCGCAAACCCTTTTCGGCCACTATGTTTATCGCTCGTCCATTAGCCAGTCGTTTAAAGACCATTGCAGAGAAATGGCCCACGAACTGGCGGCCACCTACCAGCTGGGGCCAGATAGTTTTCATATAGACATAGCCGGAAACGACGGGGCGCTGCTGGTGGAGTTTCGCCAGGTGCTGCACCACCGTACGCTCTCGGTGGACCCGGCAGCAAACCTGGCCCCTATCTGCGAGGCCCAGGGTATAAGAGCCTACCAGGCATTTTGGGGCCTGGAGGCGGCAGAGCACCTGGCTGCTACCGGGTGGCCGAGGGCGGACCTAATAACGGCTACCAATGTTTTTGCCCACGTGGACGACGTTAAGGAGTTTTTAACCGCCGTGCGCCAGACCCTGGCACCTGGCGGCGTACTGGTCCTGGAGTTTCCGTACCTCCTGGACTTTATAGACAAGGGAGAGTTCGACACCGTATATTTTGAGCACCTCAGCTATTTTTCCATAGTGCCCCTGGCCTACTTGTGTATACAGTGCGGCCTGGAACTGGTGGAGGTAAGCCACCAGGATATACACGGCGGCAGCGTGCGCTGCCACGTCCAGCACAAGGGCCAGCGGCCCCAGGTAGGCGTGCAGGAGTTTTTGCGCCGGGAAATCCACGGCGGCTATGCAGATATAAAAACCTATTACGCCTGGGCCAGGAAGGTAGACAAAATAGTGGTCGGGTTTAATAAGCTACTGGACCACCTTAAGGGCGCGAAGATTTACGGTTTTGCAGCCTCGGCCAAAGGTAATACGCTGCTAAACGTGGCAGGGGTAACAGTAAAGCAGATACCTTTCATAGTGGACCAGACCCCGGAAAAGGTGGGCAAGTTTTCACCTGGTACGGGTATACCTATAATTGACTTACCCGCCATGATAGACGACCCGCCAGAGTACCTGGTGCTACTGGCCTGGAACTTTGCCGAGGAGGTCGTAGCTAAGACGCGCCGGGCTGGCTACCTGGGGCACTACATTATGCCATTAACTGCACAAATAATATGACAGAAAACACTAATTTTTTACAGGACCAGGCCGAAATAGTAGAAAAACTGGGCGAAATTGACCAGTTATTGCAACTTTTCGAGGATAAGTACGGCGTAACGCCAATAATTGAGAACGCACGCAAGGACCGCAGCGACGGCGACGAGTGGAGCGGGGCCGAGCTGCGCCTGGTAATATCCAAATATGAAAGATGAGGCTAGTAATACCGTACAGGCTGGCCGGGGACGGCCTGGAGTTAAAGTACGCTATACGCTCTATGGTCCGCCATTTTAACGCACTTACCGGGGTGCTACTGATAGGCGACCGCCCAGAGTGGTACGACGGGGACCATATAGCCAGGGCGGACTTCGAGGGCGAGAAAGAGAAAAGTATGCAGATAAAGGTAATGGCCTGCCAGGACCCGGTTTTTTTATACTCTAACGACGACTACTACGCACTGGAGGACTTTGGCATAGACCTACCTAACTACCACGACACGACATGCGAGGACCTGGCAGTGCGCCACCAGCGTAAAGATTATAGGCGCATGTATGAAAACTGCGGCCCTGGGTGGCTAAATTATGATATTCATGTACCAATGATTATGCGCCGCGACCGTTTCCTGGCTACCTTTGAGGCTATGGACGGACAGACACCAATAAAAACCACCTACGCAAATGGACTGGTCCCTGGGCCGTACCTGGCCGACTGTAAAGTGCGGGGGGAGCACAACCTGGGCGAACTGGAGGACCTGGTGAAAGATAGGCCGTTTTTTTCCACCCACGAGAGCGTTATAAACCACGACTTTTTGTATTTTATAAATAAACTCTACCCCAATGCAAGTAAATGGGAACGCTGAGGAGAGGCCCGTAATAGAAATGCGCGTTACCAGTGTATTTAACCGTAACTGGGACGCCGTGCACGCCGTAAATCCAGACGGCACCAGGCGGTATAAGTACATAGTAAATAAAGGGTCCAGCCGCTCGTCTAAAACCTACTCGTTAATAGATTGTTTTGATACCCTGGCACGCAAAGAGAAAAATAAACGCTTTACTATCTGGCGCGATACAAAAGTGGATTGTGTAGATACGGTCTGGAACGACCTGGAAAAGCGTTTAATGGCTACGGGCCGCTGGCAGTTCCAGAATAAATTTAACGCCACAAAGACCTACCTACGCTACGCTACCGGGTCCAGGGTGGAGACGCACGGGGCCGACGACAGCGTGAGCGTGCACGGGCTGAACCAGAACGCGGCCTGGTTAAATGAGCCATACAAAATAAGTAAGGACGTTTTCGACCAGATAGACCAGCGTACAGAGGACTTTATTTTTATAGACTGGAACCCACGCCAGGCGCACTGGGTAGAGGACCTGGAGAGAGACGAGCGCACCATAGTTATAAACTCGACCTTTAGGGACAATCCATTTTGCCCAGAGGCCCAGCGGGAGAAAATCCTAAGCTACCAGACCATAAAGGACAGCCACGCAGTGCTCCACAAGTTACTAACGCCTGGGGAGGCTGAGACGTACAGCTGCGTAGCAAACCCAAAGGGCCTGGCGGGTAAGTATACCACCGAACTGGCACGCTGTCAAAATAACGAGTATAAACGCAGCGCAAACGCCTATAATTGGAGCGTCTACGGCCTGGGCCTGAGAGCCGAAAAGCCAAACCGTATTTTTTCCTGGTCTGAAATTTCCCTGGCTGAGTACCTGGCCCTGGACGTGCCACTTTATTACGGGTGCGACTGGGGAATTTGCGACCCCTGGGCTATTAGTGAGGTGAAGTACTACGACGGTGGTCTGTACGTCAGAGAACTTAATTATAGCAGCGAAAACACGCTGCGCGATAAAATGACCTTAACGGACCGGGAGCAGATACTGGGGGCCGAGGAGGGTATAGTAAACTGGCTCTTTAGCCACCTGGCGGTCCCTTTCACCAGTGAAATTATTTGCGACCCAAACCGACGGCTTAAAATACTGGCGCTGCGCCAGGCTGGCTGGGAGTACGCCATAGCTGCCCCAAAGCCTCCAGGGTCCATAATAGACGGCATTAGCCTGCTATCTAATCTAAGGGTATACTTTACCGCTGACAGCGTAAACGTGCGCCAGGAGCAGGAGAATTACAGCCGCAAGGTGGACCGCTACGGCATAGTGCTGGAGGAGCCAGAGGACCTGGACAACCATCACATGGACGCCGTACGCTACGTGGCCACGTATCTGCAAACCCAGGGCGTTATAAAATAGTGTTGCTTTTTCTTACTTTCCACGGCCCCGGCGTTTCTACCTGGGGCCTTTTTCGTATATTGTGGCGGGCCTTTGTCTCTACTTTGGCCGGAAAAATTTGTTTGTTGTTTGCGCCAGCCTCTCGTCCAGGCTGGCCTTTTTTTTGCTGCTACTTTATACCAAGTTTTGATAACAGTACGACTATTTTTGAAGGTGAAAACCTCGGCCCGCCGTTTTTACGCTGCGGGCCTTTATCTTTGTATGGTAACAACTAGAGCCTTTTTATTTAACTCTAGGGCCGGACGTTTCCACGTTTGGCCCTTTTTTATTATATTTAAATCCTAGTTTTTCAGAGGGTATACGGATAAAGAAATTACCGGGTATTTTTATGCCTGGTTTTTTTTTATTTTTATTTGGTGGTTACGATACCGCACCCTATATTTGCACCATGACAAACAACTGGACCCAGCCCTACAAACCCAGCACCCGCGCCCTGGTAACGACTAAGCTAGTGCCCTTTATCTGCACTGGCGGCAACGTCTACACTATTAAAAACGCGGTTACTGCCCGCTCGTTTACTTACAAGGCCGTAGCGCCAAAGGACGGCCAGACGGACATAGTATTTATACACGCCTTATTTGGTCCAGCCATAGGCCGCGGCCAGTTTAATTATATCGGCTTTGTCCGTGGTGGCCAGTTCTACTGGGGCGGTGCTAAAGCTGCGGCCAGCCAGGACGACCTTAAGGTGGTAGCCTGGGCGCACGTTTTTAACCAGCTTATGGACGGTAAGCAGCACCCGGCGCTGGAAATTTGGAACGAGTACGGGAAGTAACCAGAATAACCATAACGCCACCAAAAAATAACTTTGTATTTTTAAAGTTTTATTTTGGTGGTTACGATACCGCACCCGATATTTGCAATCTAAACAACAAACAAATGAATTTAGCAGTAGCTACCGAAATCTTAAACCAGCTGGGTGGTAAAATGTTTATCTTAATGACTGGCAGTAAGAACTTTACCAGCGATAAGTGCGCCCTATCTTTCCACCTGGCTAAAAATGCCAGCCGCGCAAAATATTGCCGTATTGAGTTAATGCCTAACGACACCTATACCGTAACTTTCCTGGCCAGGGCTGACAAAAATTTTAATTTCGCTGAGGTCGCAAAATTTGAGGGCGCATACTGCGACCAGCTGCAAAATATTTTTTCTGGCGTAACAGGCCTCTATACTAAACTTTAATAAATTATGAACTTTTCAGACCGCATTTGCATTAGATACCGCCTTTTTAGTAATAACTGGGAAATTAAACTTTGCCAGGAGGGCCTCGGTTTTGCCGTGCTCCTGGCCCAGGACGGGAACCAGACCACTAAACGCTTTTACGTTAGCCTGGAGGAGGCGGACCGCTACTACGCTAAGGTTTGCCGGGTCCTGGCCCAGGCGGCGGACCGCGCCATTTTTGCCTCCACCGCTAAATATAATACGAAATGAAAAAAAGCTATACCATGCGCATAAATGAGGAGGTCCTGGCCCAGCTGGAGGTCGAGGCCGTGCGCCAGAACCGTACCGTAGCTAACCTGGTGGACACTATCCTAAAAAAATATTTTGCCGAAAATTTGGTGGTTACGTTACCGCAACCTATATTTGTGGAACAAAAGCAAACAAATGAAAAAAATCACCCGCACCACAGTTAAGACCTTCATTAAGAAAAACCAGGCCGACCTTTACATTAACGTAAAAAGCGCATTTTCCGGCATGACCGACGGCTGCGAGTGCGTCCACGGCGGTTTTAAAATGGCCTACGGCACGCTAGCAAACCTGGACGAGACGCTGGGCGTTGAAGGTGCCTGGTTTGTAGGCTCCAGCCGCGACTACTTCACGGCCTACGAGGACAGTATTTTCACAGGCATAGAGGTTTATAACAGCTGCGGCAAGTTTATACTGGCCGTTAAAAAATAATTTACTAACCAGGGCTACCCGGCCAACGGGTGGCCCTTAATTCAAACCCATGACAAGAGAGGAGCAAAAAATCAACAGTCAGTTTAATGAAATGCTACGCCGCCACGGCCACGCACTGGTCGAGGAAACGCCAGCGCCCAGGTATGCCAACGACCGCCTATACGGGGCGCACCGTTTTGGCCTGGACCCGGCCCTGGTAGTTGAGTACCACAGGGGCCAGTACTACGACCGCATACTGCTAAGGACCCGCGCAGCTGCCGACCAGGTAACGGCCAGGGTAAAGCATGGCACGGTAGAGGGCGGCCTGCTAAAGGGCATGATACTGGGCCGCCAGGTGCAAAGGCCTGACCCGGACCGCCAGGAGGCTGTATTTATTGAGGTCTATGTATAAGCTGACCGTGCAAATAAGGGCCAACGGGGCACGCACTACGCCGCGCTACCACTACCGGGTCGTGGACCTGGAGACGGGGCGCGTCGTAAGTGAGCGTAAAAGTAATAGGCGCTACGTAGCTGCCACCCTGGACAGCCGCCACTACTTTAGCCGGGTGGAC
>Ga0137426_1000032_pt1 | contig 43422 bp, 63 predicted proteins | sample EasRivERMZT660_2_FD_102308 | JGI IMG/M metagenome (GOLD analysis project Ga0137426, IMG submission 102308) | Soil microbial communities from meander-bound floodplain in the East River, Colorado, USA - East River MetaG ERMZT660_2 | ecosystem: Environmental > Terrestrial > Soil > Floodplain ...
CGGTTTTTGCTAAATTTTTTATAGTAAGTATTTTAGCAATTGAAAGTAGCAGTTGCTTTAAGCAAAAAACCTCCCGAGTCTAGCACCGGGAGGGCCCTAATCAAAAACCATTAACCATTAAACCTTATCCTATAAAAACGGAATGAATATAAGAATTAATGCCCATTTAAATGGCTACAATAAAAGGCCGCAGGGTAATCTGCGGCCCCGACTGATTTGTCAGCCTATGAATTCACTTCACTGAAGATCCACTCCCCTTTGTTAACTTCCATGAGGAAAACACAATACTTTCCCGTTTTTTATGGACCGGATAACCATCAACTTTGAACGTGGAGGAAAAAAATACTACGGTTACTTTGTCCAAGTTGCTGGAAGTGGAGACGATTCAACCCGGCATTTGTACGATGATAAAAATTTTTACCTGGGGAGGCTTCGAAAAGATAACAATGATGATTGGGTATTCGATGGCAGCGACCCGAAAGATGAATTGCAGTACTTGGCTAGGTTTTTTGGAAATTATGTCACAGAAAGGCGCAGCTAATTGTTGTAGCTTCGATGAAAACTCATTATTATGCCAGATGATTTAAAAAACAGAGGAAAGGGTGATGATTCCCGAATCAACATCAATCAGATCCACGAAGTAGCTTATTGGACAAAAACGTTAAACGTCACAGCTGGTAAACTTGCAGAAGCTGTTAAAGCTGTAGGACCCATGGTAAAAGACGTGAAGAGGTACCTCGGTAAGTAAGCTACTGAGATAGCTTAATTGTCTTACCAGCTTCCTGTTCGTTGCTATCCGGCCTGGCTTTTACACCAGCCAATTCTCCCGTAATCTTTCATTAAAAAACTCTCCTTCATTTTGAATTATCTTTTTTCTTGACCACACTTGTACCTGTTTAAAACTGAGCTTCAGGATATTTCCGTGATGCCTGACAGAAGAAGGACTGATATTTAATATCCTGGCAGATTCGCTCATGGTGTGATTTGACGATAGTTTTTTAAGTTCCGTATGAATTTCAACCTTCCGCTTAGGATCAAGATTTCTTGCCATGTTTTAATATTTTCAGTTAATAATTAATCAGTTCCATCCCTTTTTTTATAACCTCTTGCACATTTATTGAACAGCCAGCTATAAATGCTGCTCTTTCTGCTTCTCGTTTAGCGTTGGCGTGCAGATAATATTCATAGTCGTCAAAATCTTTATCGTCTATTTCGGGGTAAAGTTTGTTTACTAATTCTTCAAGGTTTTTATCTTTATTCATAGTTTTTATTTTGAGGATGGAATAGGGGATGATTCGGGAGGGGTTGGTAGCGGCATATGGTTAGCCAACTTAGTTGCGGCAATCTCTGCTTTTGTAGGATTCAGGCTCATACAGGTAAATAGGGGGTTTAAGGGTGTTAATAATATTTTTCGCCATCATAAGTATATACTGGTTTGATGAAATAGCCATCTCCTTCCCATTCTTTTTCACTTCCAGTACGGTACTTGTTTAATGATTTTTTAAAATCCTTTATAGCTCGTTTCCCATGCAATAAAATATCAAGTGGGGTATCATAAACCCTTTGGTCAATGGCGCAAACAATATCGTGACCGTCCAAATAGTTCCCTAATTCTTCAATGGTATCGCATAGTCTTTTAAGCGTATCGGTCATCATTTCGTTTTTGCTTTCCAGCCCCTCTTTAATGACATTGTTAGAAAACTCGTCGGTATCCTTTTTTGTAGAATTTAAAGACAGTATAATTTGGTAATCTTTTCTTACCCCTTCAAGAGTTGATTCCATGTAATTTATTGTTGCTGTCGCCAATAGAATTTTATTGAAGGCATTTAATCTTCCATCTCATAGTAACATCCGAAATCTTCGCAAGCATCGTGGCCATCACATTCTGAACAACGAAAAAATTCCAATTCATCACCAACAGGTTGATATTTAGGAGGGAAATATCTTTCAAGAACATGCTCAATTCCAACCATAATTCCCATTTCTTTGTTTGGCTTATAATTACCATCCGCATAGTCAGCATCCATTTTATCCTCAAAATATTCCTTGCATTGGGTTAAAACATCGAACACGGCATCTGTCTTTTCTTCTGCGGGTGGGGTGGTTGGGAATAATCGCTCTCTCATTTGGTCGTATGCTATGAGTATGTTTTCCGCCTCCGTTCGCAGCAAATTATTCCATTCTTGGGCATCCACAGCCTCTATAAATTCACTTCGCGCATTTCCCAAATATTCTTCAAACGTTTCTTCTTGTTCCTTATCTGTATTCATAGTTTAATATTTTCCCAACAATAGAGAGCCTGACAGAGATGTATCCTGAAATACTAAAAAGGGTTGTCCTCCTGGCTGGCATCAACTATTGGTTTGTACTGCCTGAATTCCGACCGCTCGCTGAACTTCATTTTAGGTGGATCAAAATCTAGCTCCAGGTGAAAGGTTGCCCCATTTCTCCACTTTGGCGCTAACAGGTCTGCGACAAACTCTGTTGAGCTTCCTCCTTCATCCTGTTGCCATCCGCTCATATAATCCCGGTGAATGAACATAACAACATCGGCATCCTGCTCAATAGCCCCAGACTCTCTTAAATCGCTCAGTTTTGGAAACCTGTCTTTGTAGGTCCTGGCTGTTACCTGCCTGTTAAGCTGGCAAAGAGTGATCACAGGGATATCTAATTCCATTGCCATAAGCTTTATTCCCCGGCTCATTTTAGAAACCTCCTGCTCCCGGTTGTAATTCCTATTGTCTGTAGTAGAATCAATCAATTGCAGGTAATCAATCATTAAACAATCACATCCTTTAGTTGCCTTCAACTTTACTGCTTTAGCTCTGATCTCATTGATATTGACTTTTGTTTTATCGGAAATGAAAATCGGTAGGTTAATAGTTTCCCGGGAAACTTTTTCATAAAACCTTCGATGTAATTGTTCATCATTGGCTATATCCCTGAATATCCTGGAGAAATCAATTCCTGTTTCAATAGAACTCAATCGAGCGGCTATTTCCGTGTTATTCATTTCCAGTGATATTATTCCCACCTTCTTGCCTGAACGTGCCATGGTCAGTGCCATTTGACCCATAAGAGCACTTTTACCAGCTGATGGCCTGGCTCCTATCACAATCATTTGACCGTTGTAAAATCCTCCATTGAGTGTATCTGCTTTTTTAAATCCTGTAGTAACAAAACTTTTCTTACCTGAAACAACCTCCGCCTGATGTTTCATTAGTTCGTATATCAATTCTGACATATCAAACCAGTCTCTTTTTATATCCGTTCCCAGCACTTCCCTGAGTTGTTTATCAATGTCTGACAGATTTTTTCGGGGATCTATGTCATCATCAAGCTTGGAATATTTAATCTCCAGGATTCTACGCCTGCGCCACATCTCTTTTACCAAGTGGCAGTGATACTCCATGTGAGCCGAAGAAACCACACACATAGTCAGCTTTGATAAAAAATGAATAACACTATCACCATCGTCAAATTTTTCAATCCCCTTATTAACCACAATGTATTCAGCGACAGTAAATGAGTCGATAGGAATCGAGTTGTCGTACATCTCTTTCAGAACTTCATAGACGATCTTATGACCTGAGAAGTAAAAACACTCAGCATCTACCAGTCCGTAGGTCCTGCCCATTGCTGGCTTTTCCAGTAAGCAAGCACCTAAAATTGCGGCCTCCAGGTCCGTACCGTAGTGTACATACTTTTTAAAATCAATCATAATTTCTTGTAGGTTGTTTGGGGTTGCATCTTTCCGTTAACTTCCTTCTCATTGTCAACCGTTTGGCTCTTGCACCAGTTTATAAAATGCTTATAAACCTCATTTACAGAACCATAATACTTCTCTGAGCAAAAATTTTGAACCTTGAAAATCTTCCACAGGCCCAACACCTGGTCTTTAGAAATGTTTTTGTTTTTAGTGTATAGGAATAATTCAACAATAACACCCTGTTTAATTTCAGGAAGTTCAAGATCCATCGACTCATGTCCTGGAGTTGTGTGCCATTTTCCCACTTTAATCCCTTTCTGAATTAATACCTTATTTTCATTTTCCATATGGTTCACCATATGAGGGTCGCATATGGAAGATTTTAGGTTATTACGCCTACTCTCAGTAAACTTTAACCTCTTTTCTTTTTCCTTCTCAGCTTTTTCGTTGTAATAATTACCATCAGCATCTCTTTTAAACTTTTCTTGGAGTATTGGCCATGTACCAAAATCGCCTCCAAGAACGGTTTTTACCTGTGCTAATGATAACCTCCCAAGATTGAACTGAGCATGGAGTAGGTCCATATAACAACCTTTTAAATGCCTGGTCATTGCAACTGTGCCTCCTTGCCAATCATTCCAGTACCATAGAACTGCCGGATCTTTCGCCATAATTTGGATGTTGGATTTTAGCCTGGTTTATCAAATTGTTGAAATCGGAAATATCTTCCTCTGCAAAACTTATTACTACATTAAGCTCCTGATACTTCGTACTATATGAAAAAATAAATAACTCAATTCCTTTGTAAGTGCTGACTATGGTCAATAAAACATAAGCCTCAATCGCCGGGTCATACCTTTTACTGATAGCCAATACAGAATTTGAAAAGGATTTTACTTTTTCTGATACTGCGTGACAATGCTTGCAAAGAGTCTGGAAATTATCATCCTCGTACTCCCAAGGCTGCCGGCCTGGTAAATATTCTATATGATGTATATGAAGGGTGGTGTCTTTATCGGAGCATAATAGACAAGTGAAGCTATCCCGACTAAGTATATCGAGTCTTTTCTTTTGCCATCGAGGATCTTTAAGCTGCTCCGAGTAATTCATATTTGACATCATTTTTAGTTCATTTTATTAAAGTATTTCATAGCAACAGACCCTATCCACCTGCCCATTGGTACAGGTACAGCATTTCCAATAAGCCTATAGGAACTCATTTCATTTTCAAAATGGAAGTCATCAGGGAATCCTTGCAGCCTGGCGTATTCACGAACTGAGAACGGTCTAACGCCATGCTTTGAATTCTTATCCTTAACCAACCGGGTTCCTAAATCTTTTGAGTAATGAGCGACACAGGTAGGAGCCACAGCACCGGGTAAATCAGGATCTACTATTATTGGCAGGTCACGGTACTTTCCCTTAATTCTTGCCAACACATAATCAGGCATTGGTACATCCGGATTGTTTTCAATAATATCCTTTAACCTGATACTCCTGCTGTTTGATGGAGCACCTATAAAAAACGGCTTCCTGGTAGCTATTAAAATCAAACGCTTTCTTCTTTGTGGCAACCAGTTCTCAGTTTCCACCGGACAGAAAACATTAGTATAATAATCAGGGATCTTGGTCATTGCCTCCATCACTACTTTGAATTTTCGCATCCCTGGAACATTCTCCACTGTAAACATTTCCGGCTGCTCCAAAACAATATGCCTGAAAGCATGGAGGAAAAGATCATCACCGGTCCTTGTACCGTGTATGTCTGCTATAGGCGAATACTTTGTGCAGGGCCATGTAAAACACATTATATCTGTTCTCTGTTGATCTAACACCAGCTTATTGGTTATATCCTCATTCAAAACTGTGTGATTAAAATAGCCGCTATTGGTCATACAGTCGGTGGCCTTCTTATCCAGGTCCAGCGACTGAATAACATCTACCCCAGCCTGCATCATACCCAGCTCCTTACCTCCGCAACCGCTGAAATATCCTTTTGCTGTTGGCTTGTACATGCTTTTTTTATTGATTCTTTTACTAATTCTAAAGGCCATCTTCCATCTATTTTGAACCTTTCACCACTGGGAAATGATAGATAAGCAAATCCATCCCAGATAATTTTATGTACTGACTTGCATTCATCGCTCATCAGATAATCTTCAATTTGTCTCCACCGATATCTATCATCAAATGTTTCACGTAACACGATTATCTCTTTTTGTTGTTGGCAACATTATTTCGCCAACTTTTTATAAATACTTTTCGCAACTTTCATTGGTGATAACAGGGTATAACGAGCTACCGTTGTCTTTCTTCCCTCTGATGTAGTATAAGGAACACGGTCATGAATTATTTTAATTCCGTTATCCTCTAGAATCTGGATCTTACGGGGAGGATAGCCGACATTTGTCATCCTGGACAATTCCACCGAGGTTAACTGCCTGTTTTCAATCAGGTGTAATAATGTTTCAGCGTGCTTGGATTTCATGTTATCATTATTAAATTGTAATCAGGATATAGCGCCTCTGTCATTTTCCATTTTAGCCGCCAGATTTCAGTTTGGAAGCCCTTCACCTCGTGATATTCAATATCTCCATCCGAAAGAATTACTTTGAAATCAATGTAGTAATTCGCTATGTGACGTTCATTTATTCTGAGATCAATTTTATACTGCGGGATCACTTCTTTGATCTCGCCGGCTTTAATTCTCCAGTCCAATTCTTCCGCATGATTAGCCTCTCTTATTGAATCATAGGTTCGTCCGTTATACTGCTTTGTCCTGTTATTGTACTTTGACTTGGTACGGTAGCTTTTTTTAGTGAATTGCCTATACATCTTAATAATTCGGGACGGATTGAGAATAAGATTCAAGTTTCAACTGCTCTTTCAATGCTGATATCGCTGTCCGAACGTTATCTGAAATGTGAACAAGGGAACGGGTAAACCTTTCGCACAGATCAAATTCATACTGCTCCTGGTGGCAACGGGCGCCGACATATTCTTTGCCCAATGATGGAGAGAAATACTTTTCATTAGCAACCTCGGAAGCTATCAGGCTGTGATAAGCTTCAACCTTTTTAATATTCCAGTTCTTTTTAGCAATGGCCATTTGCTCCCCTGCCCATGCAATACAAGAGTTAATTGCATCCAGTTTTTGAATGAGCATGTCAACTGACTGAAGTTCTCCGGTTGTCTCAAACTCGGTCTGTAACCAGGTTAATCCATCCTCCACCCTTTTAATGTCAATAGTTTTCATATTACCTTATTTAAATTGGCGAAATCCAGATGTAATATTTTAGCTGCCTCATTGTAAGCTAAAGCCGCTTCTTCCATTGTTTCAAAATATCCTAAATGATATTGTTTTCCACCCTTTCCAATCTTTGCACGCCATTTATTATGATACTTAGCCCAATGAACACCTACAAAAGCGGACGTAGACCCTGATGCCGAAAGCCTATTACAGCCATTTTGTGATTTTGTCGCTATCCTTAAATTATACCTTTGATTATTTAATCCGTTTCTATCTTTATGGTCTGCGAGTATATCAGGATCGGTAATATTTAAGATAACTCTGTGCATCTTTAAGCCTATTGTTTTCCCGTTTCCAATTGAAATATTTCTAACAGCATAATAAGTACGACTGCCTTTTATTGAGTGCCATTTCCATTGATTCAGATAGTCATAGTCACCGTCATCTACCAAAGCAACGTGACCCCGAGTTAATTTTATTTCTTTCATTCAATCCCCCATTTACGTAAATACTCATCGCCACGTCTTTCTTTTTCCTCCCAATCCTCAGGTGTTTCCTTAAATGGTCCCCTAGTCATCCATCCTGGTAATTCTTTCTTCGGAGGAGTACGGCCTATGAATAAGTGTTCTTCGGGCTCATACTGAGAATGAAGCCAGTTATTGTAAGCGGTTGATTCGGTTATGTCGTTTATCCAGCTCATGCGGGTTGTTTTAATTCGGTTTGACGAGATGAAAACATTTCCTTCAACTTTGTATCATTGTCAACGATGCTCTTATTGCTGTTGTATAACCTTACTAAATCAGCAGGGGTAGCACAGTTATTTAATTCCGACTGCCAGGATAGAAGAGGATCAACATCAGCGCCACTATCACACCATTCAGCTATCATCTTACCTGTTTCGATTGAAGGGATAAAGGCGGGTTTACCCATGAATAAGCCAGTACGATCTTTAGAAGCTGTGGCATTGTGCCGGGTATCCATTTCAAGGTTAGCGGTCAATTCATACTCAAATCCTTCGCGTGTTACTTCTTTCAGGCCGGCCTTTTCAACCTTTACCTTGCCGTTGCTATCCTTACTCATTTCATAGTCCTGCTTACGCCTTACAGTGGTGATGATGTGACATTTTGATTGAAGGATGGAATCAATGAAAGATTGATGCCTGGGAGTTACTTTGGCCCAGTCCTGGTATTTACCGCCCAGCTGCTCCTGTATCTGCAAGCAGCCGCCTTTACCGTCCCATTCGTGAGTAATGGAGTCAATGATTATAACCTCCATACCGGCATCCTCGCATGTCTTAATTGATTTAATATAATTCTCGGGAGTGTATGGAGCCACTAAAGGAAGGACTGAGTATTCGCCAAGGTGAGCGTATAAATCAGCGCTGTTGTTTTCTGTGTCAATTACAGCCACCTTATTCCAGTCATTGGTGATCCCAAAAGCGATCAATAAAGCGGAATAAGTTTTACCACCACCGCTGACCGCTGACAGCCCTAACCGTATTTTTGCTTTTTGTCTCGTTGCTTTCCTTAAATTTGACATATATTAATTTTTTACTTGTTAAGAGATTATTGAGAGCCCCGTTGTCGCGGGGTTTTCTTTTTTAAAAGGGAGTCGCCGAACCAACGACTCCCTACAAGCCACCATCCTCTTCCACCTAGAGAGGCTTTTTAGTATCCTGCTGAATCAAATCACGTAACCTCTGTGCCATGCTCACATTAAGTTTCTTACAGCGGGATTTGAATTTCTTTTTCAGGCTCGTTGTTAAATTTGTTTCGAGTGCTGAACCGTTGCTTTTTGTTTCTGTTGCCATATAATTATTAAGAGTTAACTTTTTAAAAGGGGCAATGAGAACAAAGCCCCGTTAATCAAAAAACCGTCATTAGTGCAATTCTTTATCCGAACAAGGCCTTGCTATTATCGTCACCAGCGTATCATTCATGTCATTACAAAACGGCTCAGCCTTGGGAAGATTCATATACTCAACTATTCTTGCTTGTTCAGTTACTAAGTGGTAATGAATTACCAACTTCGTTCCCAGGTACTCTCCGGTTATATCATCATTGATAATCCTTTTCTGTGTCCATGAAATGGCATCCAAAGCCTCTATATGTTCCTTACTGCATGATGATAGTATTTGACATACAAGGATGATGAATAAGAAAAATAATATGTAGTGAAGAATCTGTTTCATTTGATCGTTTCTTGCTCCAGTTTATTTTTTAAATTATCTATCTCCCGCATCATTTCATTGCAACGTTCAGACTGATGTTTATACTTTTCCAAGTATGACTTAGCTAGCTTATTGTATCGCCGAGCTTGCTTATCATAAGTGGCGAGCACTTCCTTTTTCAGTTGTATGTATTCAGCTGTTGTCATACTTTTGTTTTAAAAAGGGGGCCAATATGAGAGACATAAGCCCCGGTGGTTTAGAACCATCTATGAAATCTTTAAACAATATTTTCAAGGGACCAGATAACTGGCTTCTCTCTTTCATTCTGAGATTAATCGCTCATGTTCATCAAGCGCACTCTTCCTCCTGCTTAACTCCTCTTTCCTTTGCCTGTCCCAATACTCGACCAGGAAGTAACATGGAACAAAGAATAATAATGATCCGATAAAATCCATCATTTACGTTTATTTATAGGGTTAGTATAATGCCACAGTGTAATCCAGCATGCAGCGGTGAAAAGAGTTGCTCCGATAATGAAAATGATTTGAAACATGGTTAAGCGGTTAATGGTTTAGGTAAATCTTCCTCATCATCTTCCTCCTCTTCTTCATACTCACAATGCTCTTTGCAAGCCGGACAAATACAGTAATCTTCCAAGTCTAAAGAAACGGCTGCGCCGCAGCAATCTGAATATTTCATATTTAAGCAGTTTGAAGGATTTTATCAACAGTTGGTCTAACTATCGCTGTAAGGGTATTTGAGTAATAAGCTGCGAGACGTTCTTTAATCTTCAGGGTAACATCCCAACGTATATAATAGAATTCAATAACGTCACTGAAAGGATTAGCCTGTTTATGAAAATTGATTGATGTTTTACACATTGAAATTCGCTGGTCACACTTGGCGATTGCTTCAAGAATGTCGCTGCATTTTTTGTGCTGGGAAAGAAGAATGGTTGTTCTCATTATGCTGATAATTTTTTATCTCCGATGATTGCATAAGTGCTGTTATCGTTAAGCATCTTATTAATTTGCCTCTTGTCGTAACAAACCGTTTTGCCATCAAGGTTCGTCCAGGCTAACCCTTTTGTTGTTCTCCATTTGAAAAGAGTGTTTACGTTGACACCAAGCCAGTTGGCTATTTCTTCGGCGCTGCGCCATTCGGGGGAGTAATATGGTTCCTGAGTTTTCAAAACTGTTTGAAAATTTGAAATATTTTATTATTTTACCGGAACGAGTATTTCCTCCAATATTTCTGAAGCATCCAATTTCGTTTCCTCTGTAATAACCTGGACAGCCTTAGCAGTGGTTAATAGGCCATTATCCTCATTTTCAGAAATCCAACGATCCACCGAGTAAACTGACTTACCCATTTCAAGGGCGAGGCGGGTTTTCAATTTTGTGTGCCTATTAAAGGCGTCAATTGCTTTTTGTGTAAGTCTCATTATTGGTATATTTGATTAGTGCAATTACATATCAAATATAATGGAGTTTTCTTCATTTCTCCAAAATAAAATGGATGTTTCTTCACTTTATTATTGAAACAATGTTGCAAATATGAAGAAATTTACAAAGGCGGTTCTCAGGGAAGAGATGAAGCGAAGAAAGGTTAAGGTGCCGGCTCTATCAGAGCTGACGGACATTCCAAAGGATAGGATATATGCCTGGTACCGGGACAATACCAATCCAAAGAAGGAAGATCAGGAAATATTGGAGGCTTGGTTAAATGAAGTTCCCTTCAAAAAAAATGAAGAAAAGACTGAAGAATTACCGCTGGGTAATTTAAAGGTGACCCTTGAGGATTATGTCAATGAAATAAAGAGACAACGAGACTACTTGGAAAAGCTCGTTGTCGATAAAAGTGATAAGATCATTGCTATCTTGACTAATTCAGATGCATCCGGCGCAACTTCTTTTTCTTCTCAGGAGAAAGAAGCAAGAGGGCGGCATGGTGTTGCTGACGTTCCACCTTCGGACAAAGAAGAAATTCATTTCGCAGTAAAAAAGGAGAAAAAAAGGGACATTGATCCTGGTGGGCGCAAATAGCGCAATTGGTGGTGTTTTGATTCGTAGTGCTCATAATAATTTCGTGTTTTAACAAAAACAATAGTAATTCTTTTATACTATTACCTCCAAGTAATTGAGTATAAAAATCTTTACCCAACCATAACTAAATGACTATGAACACTAACAAAAAAACTGTTATTTTTCTGACTGCCATACTGTTGTCAGTGAGCTTTATTTCAAAGTCCTTTGCTCAGAATGAAATGCCTAGTAAGGACGGGTTGGTTTTATATGAGAACATAGATGGTTCAATAATCGCCACAACTAAAGAACTTCATACGAGGGCTAAAATTTGGCTTGCCGATGCTTTCAGAGATTCCAAAGAGGTAATTCAGTTAGATGATCCGGAAGCTGGCACATTAATGGGAAAAGGAAACTTTGATTTTTACCAGGCGCTGGTACCATTCATAGTTAGATTTTCAGTAAAAATAAACTCTAAAGAAAATAAGTTTCGAATACAGTTTTATGAAATTACCATACAAGAAGGTACTGGCGGTCAACGAAAAGAAGCGGAACACTTCAACAATAAAAAAGGAAGAGATAAACTGAAGGATAATATAAACAAAAAATTTGCCGACATTATTGCTGATTTTAATATAGCAATGAAAAAGAAAACCGATAATGACTTTTGATAATGGCACAGAGAAAACCATATAACCCAAACACCAAATACGGGAGGAAGAAACTTAGAGAGCAATCCTTTGAGAATTACGAAAATTTGACGCCCAACAAAAAGTTGATCACCAGCTAACTTATTTTGTTGTTATCATAGTTATTATCGCTGCCATAGGTTTGATTTTTTATTTAGCAGGAGATTCTAAAGGGTTTCTTAAATGGGTTTCAAGATAACTCCCACTTTTTCATCTCAGCATCTACCCGCTTATTGACGATCTTATAATAAATAGCGGTTGTTTTTAAGTCGCTATGTCCTAAAAGCTTTGCCGCCACTTCCTGGCTAATACCAAGGTTAGCGCAGTTGACCGCAAAAGAATGGCGAGCCGTATGAAAAGTCAGCAGCTTATCAATCTTTGCAAGGTGAGCAACAGCCTTTAAATATTGGTTGGCTTTTTGATTACTGTATATAGGCCCGTTTTTTTCCGCTACCTTAATTAAATCCTTTATTTTTGGTGTCAGTTTCATGCTGACTATTTCCCCTGTCTTTTGAGTATAAAGAATCAACCTGCCATCCTGAACCATTTTTTTACTATTGAACTTCTCAATATCGGAATATCTTAAACCTGTATAACAAGCCAGCAGGAACCACCAGGCTGTATTTCTCACCACCTCACTACCATTCTCCCGGGCTACCTTTTCAATGGCGCCAATTTCTTTCATGGTCAACCAAACCTTTGGAGGATTTTTCTTTGGCGGTTTTTTATAAATCAGGAATGGATCCCGCTCAATTAGTCCGGATCTGATGGCTTCCTTTAAGATCACCGATATAAAAGCAATCCTCTTTAACGTTCCTCCTTCCCCGCACTCACCGCGGTTAAAAGTCTCATACTTTGCCAGCCAGTCGGGTGTAATATCTTCTACCGTGATATTCTTATCAAAGCGAATAACCTGTTTAAGCATGGATGAATAAGCCCGGATTGAATTATATGACTTTTTCTTTTCCCATTTAGCTAGGCACGCGCCGGCGAAATCCCGGAATGATGTTTTACTTACTTTCCGTCCTGCGATCTTTTCCAGTGACATATTACCATGTAAGCTTTCCGTTGCCATAGAAGCTTGCAGGTCCGCCATCTTCAATTTAAGGACATTATTAATCGTTACTGCCTGCGGGTGATTCGACTTTACCTTCTGCTCTTTCGCGTCCCACTGAGATGAAAGCACCTTCAAAGCAATGGGCATATAAATCCTTTTCCCCTTATCCTGGATTATTATTCTGACCTGTCGCATTCCCTTACTATCTTCACGGTCTCGTAATTCAAAATTGATCATTGGCATAAAATGGGAGTAATGGGAGTAAAAAGTGGGAGTAATTTAAGGGAGAAATAATCATACTTAATCAATGTTAGTAAATAAGAAAGCCCGCCAATACTGCGTTTCACAGCTACTGACAAAGCCTTGGTGGAGCTGAGGGGAATCACCGTTTAACTGTTAACCCCACTTTAACCCACATGGGAGTAAAAAATACCTTTCAAAGATTATTGAAAGAAATGTAATTTTATTCAGCCGTTAAAAACGGAATACTTCGGAAATGGCAAACAAAGGCACACAATTCAAGAAAGGTAATCCAGGAAGGCCAAAGGGCGCTCAGAATAGGCTATCTAAATCCGTTAAGGAAACTGTACTCGAAGTTTTCCAGAAGTTACAAGAGCCTGGCAGTGTTGTTAGCTTAGAAGAGTGGGCGCAAAAAGAACCATCTGAGTTCTATCGCATCGCTGCCAAACTCATTCCCACCGATATTAAAGCTGACGTCAAACACACTGGAAAAGTAATCCTACAAATTAAACGTGGACAAGGAAATAACGATTAATCTTTCTGAGCCTCACCCAATGCAGGTAAAAGTATTGGCTGAAGCTAAAAGATTCAATGTTCTTTGCTGTGGTAGAAGGTGGGGAAAAACAAACCTTTCTGAAGAACTACTTCTTAGCCCTGAAGACGAAAGCCATGGAGCCTTAAACGGTCAGCCGGTTGCCTACTTCGCCCCTACTTATAAGATGTTGATGGAAGTTTGGCGGGAAATGAACAGTATTCTTTATGAAATCACTGAAATGAGATCAGAGACGGAAAAACGGATTGAACTTTTCGGGGGTGGAATAATAGATTTTTGGAGCCTGGAAGATCCAAATAGTATTCGAGGGAGGAAATATAAAAGGGTTATCATCGACGAAGCAGCAGCAGCCCGGAATATTCAGGAAGCATGGACCAAGGTTATAAGGCCAACACTCACTGATTTAAAGGGAGATGCTTGGTTCCTATCCACTCCAAGGGGAAAGAATAATTATTTCTATAACCTTAGTAAGTTTGAGGAGGAGTTTCCTGATTGGGCCACATTCCAGATGCCAACTGAAACTAATCCTTACATTGACCCGGATGAGATTGAGCAAGCGAGGCTACAGCTTGACCCCCTTACATTCGCTCAGGAGTATTTAGCTTCCTTTGTGACCGAGAATTTAAACGCCTGGGCATATTGTTACAGCCATAAGAAGCATGTTGGTAAAACTGAGATGAATAGAACTTACGAGGTTAAGTTGTCTTTTGACTTCAACCGGGACCCTATCACCTGTGGGGTTTTCCAAGACTATAACGATAATATATTCGGTATTGAGCAAATAAAACTACAGAATTCAAATATTTATGACCTGTGTGATTATATAAGATCGAAGTACGAAGGATGTATGTTGATCATCACTGGAGACGCCACGGGTAAAGCTTCCAGCGCCTTGGTTCAGGATAATATAAATTACTACACTGTAATTAAATCAAAGCTGAATCTTTCCAACTCGCAAATAAAAGTGCACACCGTTAATCCTTCGGTTCAGGAAAACAGGGTTCTTGTAAATTCAATACTCCATCATAAAAACGTTGTACTAGATGAACAGAACTGCAAGGGATTAATTTTTGACCTGGAACATGCTCAAGTATTACCCGATGGATCGCTAGATAAAACAGACCGCAAAGATGCAACTAAGCAATTAGATGCCCTCGATTGCTTCCGTTACTACCTCAATACTTTTCATAAGCATATCTTAAAGAGTTGATATAAGTTGTATCAATAGTACATAGTTACCATGTGGTAAAAATTAACTTTACTCACATGAATAGCTGCAATTGTTGTTTTACCGATTTCCTTGCAAAATGCGAGGAAGAAATAGTAATTAACACCACTCTCTCCCCTGCGACTGCTTATCGCTGGGTAATTACTGACAAATTCGACAATAAATATGAAGGTGAAGTGACGGCGGGTGATGATGGCGAGTTGACAATTCCGGTTGAATCATTGCCAGCAGGCCTGCTTACTAATTACTCTGGTGATTTCCTTTTGCAGATATATGATGATTCTTCTTGCGGGCCTATTAAGTTCAAAATGACCGGGGAATATGACTGCTTGAGTTTTAATGTAAGAGGCGGGACGTTTGTAAAAAATGAATTGGGCTGTGTGAATACATGCATCGGCGCTGGTAGTTCCAATGTTTTGATATCATTTACCGATGATGATGCATTGAGTATAGATTACACGGCTTACTCAGCCAGCCTGGGGAATAATCCATTGATACAGGTATATCATGAAATTTCTCCGAATATTTATCATTTGGTTAGTGTTACCATAAATCAGATTCGGGTAAATGGAGTTTTGACGACCATCGAAATTGAGAATGCAGGCCCGGCTACTGGTTATGTGCTAATATCATGACATGCTGCCCTTTAAATACCATCAGCTTTGTTAATCAGACGGTGACAACGATTCCTTACAGTGGTGAGTATGGTGAGCATCCGTTGGTAGAGGTGGTTTATTTTGAGGGTAGCCAATGGATACAGCAAGGTATTTCAACGCAAATAAGAATTGAGCCGGGGCAGATAGTGGTTGACCATGGCGGCGCAGCCTCGGGAATTATAAAATTGACGTAATGGGTAAAAAGGCAAAACTCAAAAAGATCAGGCGAATTGCTTCACAGCTCCCTGTAATTAATAAGAGAGTTGTTATTGGCGAAATTATTTCAGGTGAAGATTTAATTAAGGACGGCGTTAAAGAAATAGAAGGTAAGCCGGTTGATCCCAAGGGGCAATACAAAAGAAAGAAAGTGGTCCGTGGTATTCTTAATCATAACAAGAAAATGAAACAGCTGTATAATAAAGGCGGGGTACCGATGGTAAACGGTTATATCAATGCAGCCATGGCAATAGCAAAAAAGGCAAAATGATCGAAGCGGCCGTCATAATATCCCTTTTAGTTCTTTCCATTCATTACACCATGCAGGAAGGTGAGATATTTGGAGGCCTTGGTAAGTGGTTTGAAAAAACAATGCCTCACCAGCTTCATCAACCATTGTTTGAATGCAATGTTTGTATGACTCCTTGGTATGGCTCCGTACTATATGTTCTTATCTACGGGGTTTCCTGGCAATGGCCTGTTGTGATCATTACAGCGATGGGATTAAGTATTTTGTATAACAGGGTAAATATAACGGGTGTAAAAAATGAATTGGATGAAATAGAGGATAAGCCATGACCGAATTAATAAGGTTAGGTTTCGTTCCCGTTGGTACCTGTAATTGTAATGGTGGGTTGAACAGGAAATTTAAAAGGGCGGAATATTTAATTTATATAACCAGGTCACAATTTAAAGTAAAAAGGTTTGGCACAACTATCAAAGGGTACTCGGATCTTGAAGGGCTTGAGGCGTATCTTCAGAAAATCCTTCCGTTCTTATTTACTGGAAAATAAGTATCGGGTTGTTCCCGCTTTTCAGTGTGGCGGTGAGCAGTATTTTATGTTTGATAGCCAAATGGAAGTTCCCACGGGCAGGCAGTTTGCGGCATTGACTATTTACGCCGAAATGGAATGCAGAATGGACAGGGAATTTATGGTTGCCTTTAGTGATGGACTGGATAAAATACTGGATGATCCAAAGAAGATAAAAATAACAGCGATTGCCCAGATGAATATCTTTTTGAAAGAGAGGTTATCGCTGATGGTTCCAAATGAATTTATTTATAAGCTGGCATCGGTTGTTTTTTTTACTAAAAATGAAAGCCCTTACTTATATGATTTTGAGTTTAATAAAAGGAAAATTCAGCGCTGGAAGGAGGATGGCGCTACGTTAGATTTTTTTTTGAAGACGCCGCTTGTCGAATTGATACCTTCCTTAAAATCGCAAGGCGGAGTTTCTCAAACATATTCGGGGATGACAGACCAAATAATAAAAACACACCAAGAGTTTCTTACCGATCTATTGTCGGAAAAGGTGTAGATGAAAGGATGAAACAGATTTATTGGTTAGCAGGCGATGACCCGGTAAAGATTGACCAATATTTAAAAATGCCTCTTTGGGAGTTCTGGACGATACTCAATAATAAATTGTCAATACTGCAAAAACAAAGTTCAAAGAACAAAAAGTATTGACAATGGCTCAAGAAGTGCTCATAGAATTTTTGGCGGACTATTCAAGCCTCGACCGGGCAATTGATACCCTGGAGAAAACAGGACAGGTAGATGCCAAGGTTGCCCAATCCTTCAAAGCTACCAATGCCGAAATAAATAAGCAGGCGCAATCCATTAAAAACACTGCTTCAGCGTTCAAGGGCCCTATTGAATCCATAGAACAGCTGGATAAAAAGACAAAGCAATTTGTAAAAGATTTTGTTGACGGCTTTCAGGAAGGAATTAATGAAGAGCTTAAAAGGGCGAAACCTGAAATTGATGCATTCCGAAAAAGATTGGAAGAGGCTGGCAAGGGTGGTATAACGGTAACGCAGTCACTGAAACAGGAGCTACGTTTACTTACTGAACAAATTGCCAGGGTAAAAGCAACGGGCGGGCCGGTTGATCCTGCTATGCTGAAAAGAGCAGGTGAATTAAAAGACGCAATTTCCGATGCGAATGCAGAAATTAAAAATGCGGGAAGTGATACCCGGGGATTGGATAATGTTGTTGGTTCTATTTCTGCTCTGGCAGGTGGATTCTCCGCAGTTCAGGGAGCCGTTGGATTATTCACAGAAGACAATGAAGAACTTCAAAAGGTTCTATTGAAAGTTAATAGTGCTATGGCCTTGGCGACCGGGATTCAACAGGTAGCAAATGCCGTTCAAAAGGAAGGTGCTCTTACAAAGCTGGCTGATGTTGTTGCTACCAACGCCCAAGTAGCCGTTCAAAGACTTTACACATTAGTAACTGGACAAAGCACAGCGGCAACAATAGGTTTTAAAATTGCTCTTGCAACTACCGGGGTAGGATTGTTGGTTGTTGGTATTCTGGCTTTAGTTACCGCTTTAAAATCTCAAAATGATGAACTTGAAGAGGCTAACACGTTACTGGAGCATGAAAAAAATATAATTGATGGTTTAAATGAGGTAATCGACAGAAGGGTAAGTATTGAGGAAGCGACAGCAAAAAAGGCCGGTGCCGCCGAAAGTGAATTGATCTCCATACGCGGAAAGGCTCTACTACAACAAAGGAACGCTCTTTTTGAATCAAATAAAATACTTGCCAAGCAAAGGGACGAATTGGAATCCGGAACTGAGGCATGGACGGAGTTAAATAAACAGATAGATATTAATGCCAACAATCTCAAAGGGATAGATACTCAGCTTATTGTACAAAGCATAAACTTTGAAACACAATTAGCCGAGGAGAGGAAACAGGCCGATGAAGAGAGATCAAAACGTCAAAAAGAAAATGCCGAAAAAGCTCTTCAATTAGCCCGGGAAGCCAGAGCCGCTGCCTTTGCTGATTTCAAAGCTGGTAAGGAGTTGGAAGTTTTGGCCGCAAAAGAAGGAAGTGAAGAGCAGCTTGCAGCCAGGAAAGAATTACTCCGGGCAGAATTAGCAGTTGGCCTTGAAAGCGAAAAACTCACCAATAACCAAAAGAAGGTTTTAATTCAGCAATTCTTTAAGGACCGTCTTCAACTGGAAAAGGATTTCAATCGGGCAAGGAATGATCAAATATTAAATGATATTGCCAGCGATCTTAACACAGAGCTGCAGCAAATAAATTTATCCAACGAACGGAAATTAGAACTCACGGAAAGCTTGTTGGATGTTCAGGCGGGACTGGAAATATCCGCTGCCAACGGGAATGCGGCAAAGATTCAGGAGATAAACGCTAAAAGAGACAGGGCTATTTTAGAGGCCCGAAAAGCAGCTATCCAACAGGCAGCTGACTTTGAAGCCAGTCTTTCTTTGGCTAATAACGGATCAGCACAGCGGGCATTACAACGTGTTTCTGATGATGAGAGAATGAAATTGGAAGTCAGGATAAATGCTATTGATCAGCTGGAGCAAATTGAACAGGAGGGTATAAATAAAAGGCTTCAAACAAATCAAAAATTATTTGATGCCGGGTTGATCAATGAACAAGAATTTACCCTCACAGAGGCGCAGCTTTTGGACCATCGGAATAAAGTTTGGGAGGATGCGGAGAATAAGCGACTTGGTATCACCGTAGCTAATAACGAAAAAATTAAGCAGAATAATATTAAAGCGGTTGAAGACACCATAGCCGTTCTTTCCGAGGTAACGAATGTTCTGGATAGCATATTCTCCCTTCAGGCGGAAAAAGAAAACCAACGTCTGGATGAGCAGAAAAGGAAACTAAAAGAATTACAGGACGCAGGAGCCATCACGGAGAAAGAAGCTATCACCAGGCAAAAAAGAATAGATGCTGAGGAGAGAAAAATAAAAAATCAACAAGCTCAAAGAGATAAACAGATTGCAGTTTTCCAAGCCTTACTTGCTATCCCATCAGCTATACTGCAGGGTTTAAGGACAGGCGGGCCGGTACTTGCGGCTATTTATGGAGCTTTAGCCGGAGCTCAGGCGGCTATTGTCATTGCCCGCCCTGTTCCTAAATTCTCAAAAGGTAAAAAAGATAATTATGAAGGCCCGGGTATCATGGGTGAAGCAGGACCGGAATTAATTCAACGTGCTGATGGATCCATGCATGTAGCCACTAAGCCAACATTGGTTTATGTGGGCAGTAAGGATAAGATTTTCACACATGCTGAAACAAAGAACATGATCCCGCATGTGGACAGGTCATTAATGCGAGCCAGTAAGAATCAGGAGATGGATTACAATAAATTATCCGCAGCGATAATTAAAGGATTTGTTCCGGCGCCAGGAACACAAATCAATATAGACAAGGATTTTATAAGCGAGTCTGTTTATAACGGGCTGATGAAGGTTAATTATTTTGATAAAACCTATTCTTTTAAAAGATGATTGATTGGACTTTTTTCTTGGATGATACAGAAGTTGATGAGCCGATTGGCTTTTCGGATGTGGTTATCCGTGCCAAACGTGATGACTTGATGCATGGAATATTCTTTGAAGCGAGTACATCGGACCTTAGTTTTTATGGCACGGCCGCGGCTTACCTGGTTGATAAAAAAGAAACACTGGGATTTGCTTCTGATGTCACATTTAGAGCTGTAGCAACCTGCGGGCAGGAGAATGACATCCTTACAGGGAAATTGGATTTCAGGAAGTATAAAAGATCATGTGGTAATGAATGTCTTGTCTCTATTCCTGTAGAAATGGAAGGGTGTACAATGACTTTAAGAAACAGGTACGATCAAAAGGTTGATTTAAGTAAGACACTTGCTTTTGATGGAACTACTGTCCTCCCCTCCTACGGCGGGTTAAATTTTGAAATGGAGCTTGCCGCCCAGCATATTCCCGTAAGCCTTAACGGATCTGTAACGGACGACACTAATGATATAGAATATGCAGACCTGACAGCTGTTGATATTTTCGCTATGGCTATTCGCCCAACCTACAATAATGAAATTGATAACAGCATTCCAACGGGCCAATTAATCCCGGCTAATAATTACACACAAACGTCCGACGACTTTCCTTTCCTTCCTATGAGCCCACAGCTTTTGGTTGAATATAATCCTATTTGCTTTGATGGAAATTTCGATATGGCATTCAGAATGAAAGGACGATTGAGAATAAATACCGATGTCACCGGGTTAAACATTTTGGGAATGGTTGCTACGTGGGATGGAGAGGGAGGTGATATATTCAGCTCGACAAGCTTTCTTGTAATTAATTCACAGACGCTTGGAGGAGCGGAAAACTATATTGCCGATACAGTTATTGAATTTGATTATATATTCAGCACTTCCCAGGTCTTAGCGTTTGGACTTGGGCTGTATAATTTCGTTCAGGTATCAGGGTTTGACTCTGTTTCAGATACACCTACTGTTCATATTGAATTTGACCCCGAGACGAATGTTTTAATTGAGGCGGTTAGAGTTTGTCCCGATTCGGACGCCGTTGTTTCTCTCATTCATGAAACAGCGTCAAGGATAACAGAAGCTATTACGGATCGTTGTTTAACGGTTAAATCTGACTACTACGGACGGACCGATTCAGAACCTTATGCCGCTGCTGAGGATGGCTGCGGTTCATTGAGGGTGCTTTCTTCTGGGTTAAGATTAAGGAATGCAGAGAATCCAGTTCATTTCATGAGTCTTAAAGATTTGTTCGAAGGCCTGAATCCAATTGACAACATAGGAATGGGGGTTGAAGGCGATCAGTTAAGGATTGAACCGGTTGAATATTTTTACCAGGATACAGAAATAATGTCCATGCCGTTTGTGCCGAAAGCTCAATATTCAGCCGATGACACTGAGGCATATTCGATTATTAAAATAGGGTACAAGAAATGGGAGACCGAGGGCGCAAAAGGATTGGATGAATTCAACTCAAATAAAGAATTTCGGACATCGCTTAAAAGTATTTCTAATCCAATTGACTTAACAAGTGCTTTTATGGCCGGCGGTTATCCTATCGAGCAAATACGACAGCAGTCATTTGCTGAGTCGGGCGGAGCGGATACAAAGTACGACAATGATACTTTTATCATTTGCGTGGTGAGAGGTGGATATAATTACCAGGTGGAGCAAGGCAATATTGATAATGGTGCAAACCTATTCTCTCCTGCTACTGCTTATAATTGGAGGATAAGGCCATTTTACAATTTAATGCGGTGGTGGAAATCGTTAGCACAGTCTTACGCTAACATATCAAACACAACGAGTAAGATAATATTTTCATCTGGTACAGGAAATTTGGAAGCAGAGGGCGAGCTTCCATTAGGTGACGCGTGCAAACTTGAAGCTTTGGTCAGGGCCGAAAATGATGATCTTTTAAGGAGTCATTTTGCAGATCCTCCCTATCCCCTTTGGAAGCCTGATAATATTCAGTTCACTTACCCGATGTCATTAAGGGATTTCAATTTAATAAAGGCTAATCCTTACGGATATATTTCTGTGCAGTGTGGAACGGGAGATTACATAAAAGCATTTATCACTAATCTGCTTTACAAACCAGTGAAAGGTGAGGCGGATTTAACACTACGATTAAAATGGGATATTCTATAATTACGCCCACTAATTCTTTCGTGCGCTTTGACGGCGAAGCACCGGAGACTCATTGTATTCATGGAGAGTTTAAAGACTGCCTTCCTGTTTACGCTGAATCGGATGTCGCCTATCAATTTGTTGTGCAGGCTGATACTATTGAGGAAGCGGACGCACTTTGCCAACCGGGAGCCAGTGGAATTCAAATGGGGATGGTTGCCGATTGCGATCAGGAGGATTTTGATATATTATTTGACGAACAGCCTGAGAGATATAGAATAAGTGATTTTCAGGTTCTCTATAATTGGACGCACGGACTTACCGGAATGCTAGGATTTTACAATGAAGGAGAGTGTTTTTTTATCCGCGTGGTAATTGACGAAGTAAACTATTGCTCGAATTGTTTTCAGAGGATCCCCGATGATTGCTTTACGTCTGTTGTTGAGTTTGGTAACGATGAAAACTTTGCTGGTTATAATTATTGTAACGCTGGTCAGGCAACGGTAGATGATTCATTGGTTTGCGACCCAACGATAGTAGAATTCGTGAACCAGGAGACGTTAAATATTCCATATACAGCTTTCCTGCAGGCGCAGTACGGAACTGTGCCTACTGTTCAGGTATGGATATATGACGGATCAGGAGCACTGGTAAATATGGGAATTACAGCAACATTTGACGCTATGCCACCGACGATGATAAGTTTTGACTTCGGCGGAACTGCTTCAGGTGTGATAGTTATAAGATAAATTAAATAAGATGCCTTTTAAAAACAGAATACGACTTCCCTTATACATTAAAACCCCGCAGTTCCCAACGGAGGCAAACAGGTTCCGTTTGGCTAATGGAAGTACAAAGACTTTATCTGTGGTGATCAGGAAGACATTTAACCTGGTTACCGATTACATGCCCGCGCGGATGCATCAAAGATTAAGTATTGCCTTAAACCATGACGAAGTAAATATAGAAGGTGATCGCTACGTTGGCGGAGTTGCAGTAGACGGAGAATACAAAATTGAATGGCCTGACTTTTTAGACTATCCCCTTGGTCAGGCGGAGGTTCAAATACAGGTAACTCCTTTTGCTGCGACGAATGATAATTGTCAAACCTGCGAAGAGGTAAGCCAGCTTGAGACCGTGGATGATACTATACCTGACCCTTTGGAGGAGGGGCAAACCGTGACAATTAATGTTTTTGAAAACGATACTATATGTTGTTTCCCCGCTACGTCGGAAATCGTTTATTTCAATCCCACTTACGTAGACTCAGCGACAATTGACGAGGAAACAGGCGAAGTTGAAATAATTCTCAAAACTCCTCTCCCTTCAGCTGAGCTAGTTACGCTTGCAACATACCGGGTTACGTGTCCGAATGGAGCGTACGATGAAGCCGACATCAAAGGAACGGTAGTAGGAACGGAACCAACCTGCGAAGCAGCAGGCGAGCCGGTTTATGAAAATATTGAAGCAGGTGAAGATGAAATAACATGGACGGGAAGCGGAGACTTTGAATGGGAGCTTTACACATGCGATAATTTAGGCACACCAATTCAAACAGGTACTACATCAGGAAATTCAGTGATATTTAATGACCTGGCTCCAGGAGCGTGCTATGTCTTTTCCATAAGGAAGGACTGCGGCGGTGGCTCGTTTAGTGATTGGACAAGTGTAGAATTTACAGTTCCGGTTCCTCCAGAAGTAACAGTGTGCGGAAAGTTTCTTTTGAATCATACACAATGGCCGGATGTTCCAAGTGATACTGTTAACTACATGGATTGTAATGGAGTGTTGCAGTTTACTGTAGTGGTAAATTTTAAGGAGTTGTGTATGTTAACTGATGAATCAAATACGCCGATCTATTTTGAATCGGCAAGTGGATTTACAATATATAATTACGTCGAACCATGTTAAACGGAATAGTCATAATAGCAACAGGAGCTCCTTTTTACGGACGAATGGCATATAATCTGGCAGTTACTATAAAATCAACTGAAGATATCCCTGTCGCTGTTTTGTATAATGGATCAGGATTAAATCACCTGAGCCAAAAGCAGCGAGATATATTTGATTCCATTGTTGAAATAGAAACAAATTCATTTGCAGCAAAATTGTGTTTATATGATCACTCCCCTTACCAGCACACATTGTACCTGGATGCAGATATGGCATGGTTACCATACAGGAAGCCTTCACAGCTATTTTCTGAGCTTCAAAATGTCGATTTTACCAGCATAACGGAAGGATATTTTGATTATGAAACAGGGGATGATAAGGGTAATTTAATGTACCATTATTGGTGTGATGTAGGTGAAGCAAAAGAAAAATATAAACTGTCAGGAAAATACTACCAGTGGCGAAGCGAAGTTATTTATTTCAAAAAAGGAGCTATTTCAAAGAAATTATTTGAGGAAGCTAAAAAGATTTACGCCAAGCCGAAAGTTGACGCTAGGAAATTTGCTGGGCATATTCCCGATGAATTAGCTATTAATATAGCGGCGTGTAAACTGGGTATTGAACCGCATCAGTTTAGATGGTTGCCAGCTTATTGGCACCGACTTCATGGTGAAGGAAAGGGTTTGGCTGACATAGCGAGAAATTATTACTTACTGTCCGTTGGAGGAAATTATGCCAGCGGAACGATGAAAGACTGTTATAATAGAGTTTGCAAGGCAGCTCACAACAAATTAAAGCTGCAATACCTGTTCACGTTACAATCAAAAAAGGCGGTATTGCCGGAAAGAATTAAAATGTAAAAAATGCCAAAGTTAGAATTTACAGCACAGGAGCTAAAAGGATACTTCACTGATGATGTCAGCCAAAGGCATTGTTATTATGAAGATTCAGTAAAACAAGCGGAGGCAATGGCTGTTCATGCTGACGGCTCATATCCTTGCAAATTATTAGATGAAAGACGGCCAAACGAACCGGAGGAAGTTCTTTGTTATCGTAAGACGATTTTCATCCCGAAAACAAAACCTTACTTCTCGAAGATACTTGCCAGCTTATCTAAAATAAGGAGATCTTCGGATTGGTCTATTCGCTACGAAGGTGACTTCCCGAAAATTCCAGATGGAGAGACATTGGAAGATTATTGCGAATGGAACTTCCCCAAATTCACCAGTATTACCAATTGGATGTATTCGGTATGGTTGAAAAAGTACCTGGTGGATCCAAATTCCGTAGTCTTTCTTTATCCAGAGCTTGTCACGAAAGAAAATGAGTTTTTAAAACCATTCCCGTATATTTTTGATTCATGCCATGTCGTTGATTATTTGGACAATGATTTTGCCATCCTGGTTAATCCGCAAGGGTGTACTTATTCAACTTCAAGGGGGGAGTTTTCCGGAAAATCTTTCTTCGTTGTTACTACTGAAAGAATTCAGAGATATGATCAGACGGACGGGCGAGGTAATTTTACACTTGCTTTAGACTACGAACATGGGTTGGAGTACTTGCCTGTTTATAAAATAGGGGCCATAGTCAACTGCTCTGAAGGCGATCGTTATTTATATGAAAGCCGTATTTCGGGGGTTATTCCTGAATTTGATGAAGCGATAAGGGAATATTCAGATTTGCAGGCAGCAAAAGTCTTACACATCTATCCAGAGCGATGGGAATACACTCAACATGAGTGCTCCGAGTGTAAAGGAACCGGCAAAAGGAGAAATCCCGCATGGTTTGTGGGGTGTGATGCATCAGTTCAATGCGATGTGGAATGTGATAATAAAAGTTGTTACAAGGGATATGTCGCTGCGGGCCCCTATTCTAAAATAATGGTTCGTCCTAATCTTGCTATTGAGGGACAGGGCAATATCCCTACTCCCCCTGCTGGATTTGTAGAAAAGGATGTTGAAATAGTCAAGGTCCAGGAGGATAGCATCGATAAGCATATTCACAATGCTCTTGCCTCTATAAATTTTGAGTTTTTAATGATCACTCCTTTGAATCAATCAGGAATGGCGAAGGAGGTCGATAAAGATGAACTGAATAATACGGTCCATTCCATTGCGGAGGACATGGTAAGAAATATGGACTGGCTGTACTGGACCATTGCCAAATACAGGTATAAGCTTCAGTACGGTGATGAAGATATTAATAACATGGTGCCGACAGTTTCAGTGCCGGAAAAATATGACATTCTTTCATCTGCTCACCTGGAAGCTCAATTAAGTTCAGCAAAAACAAATAATAGCAATGCTGTTATTATAAATGCGTTGGAAGTTGAATACGCAAACAAGGCGTTTAATAGTGATCCTGAAGTAAGAAATAGGGTTGAGCTTGTTTTAAACCTTGACCCGTTAGCTAATATATCTGAGGATGACAAAATGAGCCGGTTGAGTAATAAAGGAATTACCCAGATATCTTATATTATCAGCTCAAATATTCATGAATTCGTACAAAGGGCTTTGGATGAGGATAAGAATTTTGCTGATAAAAAACTGAGTGATCAGAAACAAAAAATGAATGAGTACGCAAAGGAACTGGAATCTGAAAATCAAATGCAAATAGATGACGGAGGTCTTGAATAAAATAACTCAGGCGATCAAGAAGTTCAACCGATCGATACCGGCGAGCCAGCGGTCAATGTATGATGCGATAGTTGAAGATGTAAACAGGCTTGAGCTTTATTCCGATGGCAAAATAAGGCCAACGGTTAAAAACCTGTCTATTCTTTCCTCTATTAAATCAAAGATCAATAGAATTGTCCTTACTGATGAATACAAGCAAGAGGTCAGGGAATTCGCCAAAGCTTTTAACCAAGTTACCGCTTTACAAAACGAGTACTGGAAAGGTCTGGAAAGCACGTTTAAGCCGCGTCCTTTATTAAAAGAAATCAGAAAACAAGCTATTACCGATGTTGTAGGAAAATTAACTGAATCTGGTATTGGGGCTAATGTTTCTGACAGGATAATTGATATTTTAAGGACAAATATCACAGCAGGCGGTTCTTACAAACAACTCACCGCACAGTTAAGGGACGGGCTATTAAATACTGAGCAAAAGGGGTATTTGGATAAGTACGCCAAACAGGTAACGGTTGACTCACTGAATCAATACAATTCACAGTACACGCAGATCGTCAGTAGTGATTTGGGCTATACGTGGTTTAAATACGACAATACGGATATCGATACGACTCGCCCTTTTTGTGACGCAATGACCGATCAGCCATACTTTCATATTTCTGAGGTTCCTAGGCTACTGCGGGCGGAGGGTCTATATTATTTTAAGGATGGAGTAAAAACAAAAGTTCCTCTTTATGATAAGACTGGATTGCCACATGGAATGATCCCGGGAACTAATCCTGATAACTTTTTTATTCGTCGTGGCGGCTATCAATGCGGGCACCAAATTCGCCCGGTTGCCGAAAGACAGGTGCCTTTGGAAGTAAGGGAAAGAGTATTTGCAACACCTGAATACCAACGATGGGTTAATATAAATGCTAAGTAAGCTTTTTAAAACATAATTTTCGTTGTAGGCAACTCACACCATTTTACAACAGTTCCGGTCATTTCTGAATCTTGCAGCTGTTCAAATTCTTCGTTTTCATAATTAGCGAATCCCCAATCGTGGCCGATAAATTTACCGGCAGATTCAATTTTGAAGATAGCGAATTTTAGTCCGTCTTCTTTAGGCAGGTCATCAGCTGTTCTAAAGTCCAACACTAATTTTGATATAGTCGCCATGATTATATTTTTTCAATATTTCGTAATTGCAATGAGTTAGTCCGTCTTGTTCACCCCTTCCTTTTTTCCATAGCTCTACATTGTCCAGGTGGTTGGTCCTGTCTGATTCTCGGTGATGCAAGCATTCAAAAGTGCATTTACGTCTGGATATTGTCAACCCAGATTTTATTACATGGTCATGCATTTCATTATCTTCGCCACCCCAGCCCCAAAACTCATTAGAATAACCGTTTACCTTTATAAAATCCTCCCTGTTGAATAGAGTCACTCCGCCAAAGTATTCTTTGAACGGCATTTTGTATCTAAATTGACTGCACTTGGTTGCTATATGAGTAGGGTTAACAGGAAAAGAGTAGTCGGCTTTAAATGGCAACATGTCAACATCGTGCATAGCTACATATTTAGCACTGGTATTTAAAAACCCTATATTTAAAAGCTTTGCCCGGTTAAAAGGTTTGCCTTGTTCCTGTTCGACAATTAATATTTCTTCCTTCCTGAACCTTGCCCGCATGTGCTTAATAAAGAGGGATAAATGACCAGCCCTATCTCTATATGGAACTATAATACTTAGCATCATTAAAAACTTTATTAATCCTGTCTTTTTGTGTTGAGTATTCCCGGCTATACCATGAGTGCAGGGCAAAGTAATTACCTTCATTATCCTGAAGGTGCGTGGTAATACCGTCTGATCTAGTAGCCGCATCAAGATACAGGGGATTCCCGTGATGGTGCAGGTGTTTAAAAAAAGAGTTGTACGGTTCAATATTATTTTCAACCGGCTGAATACCACTTAACATTGGCTTAATTGCATTCGCATTGAAAATGTTGAAAAATGGATTCATAACCTCATGGTCATTATTGCGATGAGGTGAAATGCCAGCGTCCCTCATTCCGCAATGGGTTTGCTTGTTTGTTTTCATATAATTTACCAATCGTTCAATGCGAGGCCAATCATGCACAAAACAATCGTTATCGCAATTAATAATCCATCCACTTCCCTGCTGAATAATAAAATGAAGATAACTTTCTGCATCTGTCCAATGGTTGAACCAATCACATTTTACTATATCCAACTTTTCCGGAATGAAAGATGCCATCATTGAAAACAACTCATCATTATTTGATCTTGTATAAAGTGTCATTTTATTTCAATTATTCCGGTTCCGTAAACATGCCCTATAGAAGTAGCGTCAATCTTTTCAACGCTAATGTAATCCCATGCAGCCGTCATTTCATCGTTAAGATAAATGTCATCATAAATTAAAACACCTTTCCATTCGTTTGCTATTAGATAGTCAAAAACGTTTTTTTCCATCACGCCATAATGGTTTGTATCAATGAAGATGATCCCGGCATTGATGATGCTTTTTGGAAATCCGTTTTGGTCGGGCGGCATTAATATACAAGCCACATTGTCGGGCCTTTCTTTCCACTTCAAGTAATCGTAGGTAACGTCATAAGAAATTACAGCGTTTGTTTTTTCCCATGCTAAACAAACAGTAGAAAGAGCCATATATGTCCCCACCTCAGCAATGACGGAATTTTTATAATTCTCGCTTATCCACCTAAGTAAGCGATAGTGCTCCTGACCTGCAGACATGGATAAAAATTTCACCTCATCGACATTTTTGAATTTAGAAACAACAGGCCGCATGTCGATTGCATCTAATTCGGATTTTGTTGGTAGCGTCATTTTTTAATAAGTATTGTGTTTGAATCGGATGTGTCACCATTGATACGCTGGTAAAGCTTGCCTTTATCTTTAAACAGGTGATAGGTAGTGTATTTGCTATTTATGTACTCGGTGTAAAAAGAGGTGTGTACGTCCTCAATAATATAAATTCCGCCATGGTTCAAACCGTGATTAAATAAATACTGAAACGATATTTGCTGATCCTTAGTGTTATGTGATCCGTCGTCAATAATTAAATCAAACTTTCCAAGATCGCCAAGGCTGTAAACATCGGTAGCGTCTATTTTTAGCGTAATACATCCCAGAATAGTCAACGGATCAGTAATGTCCAGTCCGATAACTTCGGCATTCGGGTAAAACTCTTTCCACATTCTAAGACTCGCCCCATCCTTAACCCCTATTTCAAGTATGCGCTTTAGGTTCAACCCTTCCAACTCTTTTTCATAGAAATCGCAGTACAAATGATGAGTGGCCTTGTCTGTTCCATGTTTCAGCCCAATTTGATGTAGTGTCATATAATTAATTTACATGCCTGTTGTTTCCTATATGCCTGACATACCCCTCTTTTAATATTGCTGCCCTATATCCTAACCTGTGATATAGTTCACCTATCTTATGCTCGCTTAACGAAGGGTTTTCTGGGTTAAATTTGGTATGATTTCCGTAAGATCCAATTCGCTTGTAATCGGATAACCTTTTGAGCGAAGGGGAAAAACTAAAACCTTTCCACCTGTAATTGGTTGAAAGATACCTATGACCTATTCCACCAATTAAAGTAGGATGACCGTTATTGTCCATCGGGTGACGGAAAAGAACTTGTAATGTTTTTTGGTCGGCCTCCAATATATCAATAGCCTTTTTAAAGAATCCAGATTTGTAGGTTTCCCAGTCTTCCTCCCAGGTTAATACGTAAGGTGATTTAACCTGGCGCCATAATGTATCTTGGGCCACAACCTGACCTTTTTTAAAAACAGGCTGAATGAATTTTACATGTGAAAACTTTTGTTCCACCTCTTTATTAATATCGGCAATACCGCAATCTTCATAAACCAACGCTTCTGATAATTCGAAATCCAGGTGTTTATAAAATGAATCAAGAGTCCTTTCCAGTAAGTCAGGCCGCCCACAAGCGGTAATTATAAGTGATACTTCTTGGTCCGGCATTTTTTTCATTTATTTCTTTGCGCCTATACATTTTTCCCACTCCCTGACTATCTTTTGAATAGTCGAGGAAAGGGAATATTGATTTATTCCCCTCTTTTCCTTCTCATTTGTTTGCTCCCTGAGTAAAATTTTATGCACATCCGGGTGGATATCGCGTACAATAATATCGGGTATTTTATCTTCTGCAATAATGGTTTCCATAATTATGATATATATTGTATCAAATGTAGACTTTATAGATTCAGAACTTTCTATTTTTACTGAAAATAATACACACATGTATTTCACAGGCTCTTATCTACGTGTAATAACTCCCAAAACAACCAACGGCATAATTCCACAGATCATAGATGGTGAAGCTCAGTACAATGAAACATTCCTTCCCCTATCAGCACGGAAGCAATTGGAAGCCAAAAACAGGCGGTTGTTAAGGAATGGGTTTAAACACCTGGCTATGGAGATTGAAGTAGTGGGAGAAATTATCCCCAGTGTTGTGATAAAGAAAAGAGGTCCTAAACCAAAAAATCAATAATATGCCTTGTTCATCTTGTGGCAAAAAGAAGCCCAAAAAACCAAAAAGATAATTTATGCCTGTATCAGCGTCCGATCTCGTAAAGAAACTATTATCGAAAGCCGGTGTAACTTATGACGGTGATTTGTCGGCTGAAATACCCGATGAAATTGCCACTTCTTTAGATAACAACTTACTCACCATTGCCGCGGCGACAAATAATCACCCGCAGGTAAAGAGGGTTTACTTCGCTCAGGCTTACAATGGATTGGATGCTGAAATTGAAAGCCTCGCTTCGGAATTCGGATTGGATGAAACAGCCATCGGAGAGTTGAAGGGTGAACAATCCAGTACCAAAAGGGCTGTTGCTCTGGCAAGGAAAATAAAGGAACTGGAAAGTAAGAAAGTGGGCGCCGATGCTGGTAAAGCCAATACCCTTCAAACTCAAATCACTGACCTTCACTCAAAACTGGCAGAAGAACACAGGAAACAGAGTGAATTAAAAACTACCTACGAAAAACAAATCAAGGGTATTCATATAGAAAGTAAGCTTGATAACTTACTATCCGGATATAAAACCGTTTATGATGAATTACCCAGCGATGCAAAACAGGCGGCGGTAAGATCGCTGCTTTCAAAATCTCTTCAGGATAGCGATGCGGAATTTACGTTTGATGAAAGGGGTAACCTGTCTTTAATAAAAAAAGACGGAACCAATCTTTTCGGGGACAATCATACGCAGTTTACTCCGCAATCGTTCATAGATAAGTCACTGTCCAAAATTTTAAAGGTCTCAGAACCGGCTGGCAACGGCAATATCCAACCTACAAAGGTGCCTGGCGCACAAAACACAACAAACACAGCCCTATCGGCTGCATTAGCTGAAAGTAGAAATAACTACGAAAAGGCTACAAAGCAAGCTGTGCCGGGCTGATTAATTCAACATTTTAAATTTTTACTATGGCATCAGGATATTGCCCAGCCCTCTTACGTACTATCGAAGAAGTGGCAGGCGACAACGCACCCAGCCGTAAGCTGCACAATGCTGGCTTTCTGGCTATGTTACAGTGCTGCCAGAACAGTTCTGTAAACCCCGTTAATGACGGATATGATGAGTTTGGTCATCAAAGAGCATTAACGGTTTCTTACCGTCAACGACCAGTTCTTGACGATGTTCAGGATGAAGACAATTGCGATATTAATCGCATTCCTGTTAAACTGGAATGGAGTTTACCAGGTCTTACATTTGCTTCAAGCTCTTTTTTCCTCTCCGATGAGGAATTGAGTAAATATTGTGAAGATGCAAGCCGCACCCGTTCAATCGGCGCCCCTCCCACCCAAATCGCACAGGAACATTACGAACTTTTCAAGGAAACCGCTAATATTGTAATGAAGAAAATGAACCGTGACCTTGTTACGGACATGGCAACAGTATTCGGTGAAAACATCACAACCGGGTCCGCAACTGGTAAGGTCATCAACATTGACAGAAACGGCGACCAATTAATTTTGGATAACGGCGTAATTGATATGTTGAGGGATTTCCAGGAGAATGAAATTTGTGGTGAGCCTTGTTTGGTTGGCGGCGGATTGTTTAGCTCGTTTGAAATGAGCAGAATAATAGCTTGTTGCAATAGTGCCGGCATTGATCTGTCCCGTTTAGGAATGCCAAGGTTTTTCTTTGATAAAGATTCTCAGACTATATGGGGTGACAACTCAGTAGGTGCATTTGCTCCCGGGTCAGTTAAGCTGATTGAGCGTTTGAAATATAAACGCTTCTTTGCGGGTGGTCAAAAAGGCAACAGCTGGTTCTTTACCGCTGCTTTACCAATTGCAGATTTCGGTTGTGCAGACCCTTGTCAAATCACAGAATTTGATGTACAGTTGAAATACATTGACTGCCCTACGGAAGTAGAAGGACCAAGCGGCCCAACTACGGTAAACCGTGGCTGGCAAGTTATTGTATCTAAAAACTACGGTCTTTGGGTACAACCCGATGCATATGCAGCTGGTGATGAACTTTCTGGTACCAATGGTACGCTGAAGTATTTCTTCAGCAATAACGCTGGTGGTGGTGGTTCATACGCCTATGCTGGATAATTACGCCGACGGCTCTTAATATACGGGCCCGGTGAAGGCCGGGCTCATTTTTAAACAACGCTATGCTTACATGCTTTATCGATCATATTGGTCTTAGCTTCTGTAACAGGGGTGTTTATGAAGTGCCTGCATCGGGGATTTATTTGAATTCATTACCGGGTATTAATATAGAATCTATTGATAAAATAGCTGACAGCGAACAAATCACATATTTGGGAGTTTGGGAAGATGTTCAAAATTCCGCAGTAGCTCAATTTCGGCTGGATGTTATCAATGAGATGACGAAATGCTATAAGTTAAACAAGACATGCGTTTATGATGATTTAATATGTGAGAATGTGGAGGAACTTACTTTAGCATGGAAATATTTACTCGGTGTATGGTTAATGATATTCCGACTTAATTCCGATAGGGTCACCAGGTACACAACTGTTGACAGAGAACAAGCAAAAGAACTTCAGGTTTTTTACCAATTAGAATACGAAAAAGCTCTCAAGCAAGGCGTACAATTGATGAATACGGATAGCTGCTGTTTAGAATGCGGCGGCAACCCGGAAATCGTCGTGTTTTTGCCGTGATAACAGTACGTACAAACATCAGGCAAGTATTTGAAAAGCTTCAGGCGGATTTGAATAAACTCAAGGACCGTGAGTACTTATTACGCCCTGTTGCCACTGAGATAATTCCGATGATCACAGAGCGGATTCATCAAAAGGGGCTGGCTTCTGACAATTCTCCTATTGGTACTTACTCAAATGCCTATTTAAAAGAAAGAGAAAGAAAAAACCGAGGCACGGATACTAAGGTGATTGTTTCACTTACCAGGCAATTAGAAAACGACTGGTCTGTTGTCGCAACGCCCAATGGTTACGGGATAGGATTCTTAAACTCATTCAATGCACAAAAATTGAAATGGGTCGAGCAGAGCAAAGGAAAGATTTTCAGTGTGCTATCAAAGGAAGAAACAGAATATGCTATTGACAGAATAAACGAGCTGGTAAATGCTGCTATCAATAATTAATTGGATTAATGAGCAACTGTGTGAACTCGTACCCGGTGCGAAAGTCTTCGGTATTGCAAGAACTGCGGTGAAGGACGATAAGATACTTCCTATATCTGGGGATGAATGGATTAAATATGCGGGGGTAGATGATACATATCCTTTTCAGTCATATCATAAAGAGTTAACGCTTTCAGCAGCCAACGTAAGCCGTAGCGGATACGGAGACAATTTAAGCGACCTGTCGAATACATATGGTATGGCGCTGATTATATTTTTTGATGAAAAAAAATGCGGTGTAAAAACCGATGAACTATATACACTTATTCAGGCGAGAATAACCGGTATCCTGAAGATTGAAGGTTATAAATCAATACGAATAGGTGTTACAAATGCTATCCTGAATGATGGCCAGGTGTGGCGGCAAGAATACGGAGAGACCTCCTTTCGTCTTTCAGCCACACAAAGATTGATACAAATTGGTTATAGCGTGATTGTAACGCTTGACAAAACCTGTTTCCCGAAATGCATTTCTAAATCTTAAAAAAAATACTATGTCAGTATATTATCCTTCCAATTGTGACGACTTAGTACCCGATCATATATGCGACCCCTGCGAAGAAATCGAACAGGGCCGGATCAGGTCTATGGCGTTTATTAAAACCACATTTGCTTTTGTTGACCCTACCGATCCAACGGAATGGGAAGCGGGCTTTGCAAGTGGTGATATCATTTTGATTCCTCAGACCAAAGGAACGTTTGACGGGGGCGCCGAAGTAGAAAGCCCAGGTTATGGAGACCAGGTTACAAGGTTAACCGGATATAATTTCCAGTTACAGTACCAGGATCCCAACTACAGGCAGAATTGTACTTTTTACAATACGCTTAAAAACTCCCGTCAGTACAAAGCGGCTTACAGAACAGAAACTCAAATTCATTTGATTGATGCGACTGTACAGGTGATTCCTAAGAATCCTGTTCAGGAAGATCCTTCTACTGAAGTGGTTTGGGATGTTCTTGTAAAATGGTCTGGAAAAGATGTTCCATGTCCTTACGACGCTCCTGCGGGCATTTTTGATGCTTGCGTTGCGAATAGTTAATTAATGGGAGGGGCTTCCCTCCCTTTAAAATTTTGTTATGAAAAAAATATTATTGGCGTTATTGACGCTGGTTTCTATAACGTGTTTTGCTCAAACCACTGGTTATTTACGATATGACAGCGTTAAAATAATGAAGCAGAATGGGAATAGTAATTTAATTATTGAGAACGCTACCAGGGATTCTCTTGGGTTTTTATATAACTATGGTAGCGGAAGAACGAGGTTTGAAGTAATTAGAGCTGTACCCGGCGGGATAAAAGTTGGTACGGATACTATCCCGATTACCAGCGGATCATTTGTTGATCTAACGACCGACCAAACTATAGCAGGGGTTAAATCATTTGCGCCTGCGGTTACGGCGGCAGCGGCATTGGCAAGAGGTACGAATTTTCAACCGACCTTAACTGCGGCAGCGAATAGCGACGTACTTGTTGCGGTGGATATTACACCGACTTATGACCCGCTGGCTTTTACAGGCGTCCAAAAATACGGTCTACGGGTATTGGGTAAGGCGAAGTTTGGAACGGGGCAAAGTTCAACACTATCTTATGTTTATATTCCCGCCTATGATACTATTACAAGTACGACCGCATATACTGACCGGGGCCTGCATGTAGACCGACGAACGGTTTTACCGAACTCTTATATCCAAAATCCTTTGGCTGCTTTTTTAGTACAGGGGTATTTAAAGCCCGACAGTTTGTTAACTTTTCAGTCGGCATTAGTTGACGATGTAGCGATAATTTACGCAATGGGGGGCGGATTTTTAGATAAATCGGGATCAGTAACGAGTATAATAAATGGAGGCACGACGGCGGCACTATCGCCGGCGCTTACGCAATTAAAATTTGCTACGGACGGCATAAGTAGAACCATAGGCGCATTTATGGCAAATACCAAATATATTATAGAGGCGGATTCACCAGGCAGTATTTTAAGCTATTCCGATATAGTCTTGGGAGCTACAAAAAATATTGCCCCGACTCTTACGAACCGTTACGGACTTTATATTGACCCGATAGACCACGCTAATGTAACGAACCCATACGCAATTTACCAGGCAGGTACAACCGACACAAGCGTATTTGCTGGTAAAATGCGATTTACAGGACTGCCCGCAGCGGCGGGTACTAAAGCGGTAAGAATTGACGCGAACGGATATTTAAGTACGGCCGACACAACAACGGGAAGCGGTAGCGGGGCGAACACCGCATTAAGCAACCTATCTGCTGTAGCCATCAATACCTCTTTAGTAAGTGATGCTGATAACACGGACGACTTAGGAAGTTCAGCGAATAGCTGGAAAGATATTTATTCAAGGTCATTAATACTTGACGGTAGCACTTCAGGAACTGTTACAATAAATTCAGACGCAGTTTCAAAATCATTAAGGGCAACGACATTAACAGGTGAGGGGTATGTAATGACTCCAGCCATTACAATAGCTCAAAGTGCAAATACCTTAACTGACAACACAAGCGTACAACCTGTTTTTGGTAGTTCTCAGGACGTTTTTACTTTACAAGGTTCTACGCTTTACGAAATAGACGGGTACTATGATATTACATCAGGAACAACTTCACACGTTACGCTTATGGGTTTCACGCTGGCCGGAGGCGCAACGATCAACTGGATAAAATACACAGCCACTTCTTATGCTTCGGCAATAAATACAACTATAAACTCTATAAGAAATGTAAGCATAGATGCGGTTGCTCCAAATGCTGTAAACGCTTCGAATACCGGCGCACGCAACTACGTATTTTTTAAGGGATTTATATCAATGGACGCAGGGGGTACGGTTCAGCCTGTCATACAATTTTCAGTACAACCGTCAGGAACAGCAGAAACGAACACAGGATCATATATAAAATTCATACCGGTAGGAGTAAACAGTACAACAACAGTAGGACCAATAAATTAAAACACTATGGACTTATACGAAAAACGCAGAGTAGTGACCGAACAAGATTTAGTCGACATACAGCTAACTACGGCGGATATGCTGGTAGTAATTGACAGAGGGTCCCCTATTGTTTCCGGTACAATGCCAATGCCAACAAACCCTGTAGATAAGCAGGAGTTTATTATTTCGTCAAGGGTGGCTTTTAATAGTTTAACGCTTAATCCTGCGGGTAAAACTATTCACGGGAATATTGCAGCCATTGCGGCAAATACTGTAGTTGGTTGGTTCTACGAATCAGTAAGTCAATCCTGGTTTCCTATGAGAAACCCGGGACCGATTTGGGTAAGAGTGACAGGAAGCAACGCCACAACAACGGGGCAGGTATTGGTTGACGTAACGGGGCTGGTAACTCCACTATTGGCGAATTCGCAGTACGAATTTGAAGCGGTGCTTTCGGTATCAACTTCGGCGGTAACAACCGGCACTGCGTACGGTGTGAATTTTTCAGCAGCAGGAGCAAGCATTGAGGCTAATATTTCCGGTGCATCAACTTCAACAGCAACAAAGACCTTACGCATTAATTCTTTCAACGCGGCTACTTCATTGTACTTAGCTACGTCAGGGCAGACAGGGGGTGTTATTATAAAAGGCGCAATAGTAACCGGGGGAAACGCAGGTAACTTATCTATCCAGCACTTGAAATTGGGTACTGGTACCAGTACGGTGTTTATAGGTAGTTCATTGAAAGTAACCCGCGTAAATTAATTATATGGCAACCATTTTATTTAACGAGATACCTGTAAGCAATCCAGACCTGAACAATCCCGGCCGCGCCGTAGAACAATGGCATAACGCCAATGAAGTAAACGTACCGACAGAAGGCGTTAACACGCCACGGCACGACTGTTATTACCGGTTTGTTTGGACCAAGATAGAAGGAAGGACGCAGGGCTCATACACTTGGGATTACTTCGACGGGCTGGTACTTGGAGCTATTCAGCGCAAACAGGTGCTATCCTTTGGTATCATGTCCGTTTTTCCGGGTAATGAAGTCGAGGCAGGCGGGCAGTCTTATGGCGGTGGATACGGATGCTTCCCAGAATACATCCACAATAAAATGCAGACTGAATCTGTGAAGGATTGGAAGTCTGGTCAGACATGGACACCAAATTATAATTCTCCCTTTTACGCTGAAAGGATTCTTGCACTATATCAGGCCATGAATGCCCGGATATACCAGATGGGCTGGCAGAAAGCTATCGGGATAATTGATGTAAGGATGTACGGTGCATGGGGCGAATGGCATAGCGCCTATTTGCCTAACAACAACGTACAGCAAGATTACCCAGCAGGAACTTTCCCGACCGTAGCGAGCCTTAAAAAGATTGTGGATGCCCATACGCAAGGGTTCCCAAATTTCCCTTTAGTTGCCATGATCGCCGGTTTTGATGCTCACTATCTGAATAACACTTGGAACGATCCAGAGATAGGCCATTACCTTTTAACGACAAGGAATGCATGGGGGCCACTTGGATGGAGGAGAGATCAGTGGGGCGCAACCGATAGTTATCTCGAGAGCTACCTGGTGAATAATACCAGAACATGGAATGGTGTCCCGCTGAATTCGCTGATCATGGAAAAGTGGAAGGTAGCTCCAATCACTGGTGAGCCGCCAGCATGGAATCCTGGAGATTATTATGACCTCGAAAGGCAAATCAAACTATATCGCGCCACTTCATTCGGGAATGGAAACTATGGTACTGTACCAAATTCAACAATAAAGAACAGGGTCAGAGCGTCCTCCAAGATATGCGGCTACCGATTCAAGGTCACCACAGCCACCACAACAGTAAATAGCTCTGGTCTGTCCATCCTGATGAACTGGCAGAACATCGGTAATGGAAATTGCTGGCAGGACTGGGATATAGTATTCTCACTGACTGGCACCAACTTCAAAGCTATCAGTAAACATAAGCTGAAGTTTTTCCAGCCTGCAGCTCCTGTGGCCATCACAGATACATTTCCGTTAACGGGAGTACCAGCAGGAACCTATCAACTCACTTTCGCCGTGAAGGACCCAAATGGATACCGGGCAAACATGGCACTGGCCATCCAGGGTGGCACTGCTGACAGTGTTTATTCACTTGGATCAGTAGTGGTGGGCTCAACTCCTCCTCCTGTGAATGTGGGGCCTGTGGCTAATGCAGGCGGTGATATCGAGATCACTCTTCCTGTCAACTCTGCCCAGTTAGTTGGCTCCGGGACTGATCCGGATGGATCTGTGATATCATATCTGTGGAGCAGATTGAGTGGCATCGGAACTATCACCAGTCCGAATACTGCCAGCACACAGGTGACTGGATTAACCGAGGGGACTTCTGTATTCAGGTTAACCGTTACTGACGATAAAGGAGCGAAGGCAACCGATGACGTCAGTATCAAAGTAAATGCTGAAGTGGTTCCACCACCAGTACCAAAAAAAGTAGTGAATGTATTATCAACAGTAGTATATGACGACGGATCAACAGACGATTTTTCATAACAAATAAAATCCAATATCCTTTTGAGAAATGGACAATCAACAGATCGCAATGATTTACAATTATATTTTGCCTATTATATTATTTATGGCTGGGCAAACCGTAGCGTTTACAGTGGCAGGTATAAAAATTTATACCAGTGTAATGACAAGATTAAAGGTATTGGAGGTGGAGATGAGGGTAATGAAAGACAACGAAACAGAATTATATCGGATGATGAATAGTCTTTTAGAATCAACGCATCGGATTGAAGTCATTTTGCAAAACAAAAAAGATAAAGAATAAATATCCAACCTAAAAATCTGTAATCATGGACTATATCATCATTTTCTTTGGCTCTATTCTCGGAATGCTGCTGCTGACCACTGTGAAGAGCGTTTACATCCAGAAAGGATCTAAGTATTCCCTTGACTTTTATTCTGCCTTTAAAGTCTATACCACAAAGCACACAGGGCCCATTATCGTCGGCTTTTTAGTTGTATTCATTGCCATGTTTGTCCTACCCGATAGCCTGGCGCTGGCTCAGAGCGGAAAGCTCACCGGGACTAAATATTCACAGGTGGTTGAAGGAATTCTCGACAGGCTAAGACTGTTCAGTGTTGCTCTCGGAGTAGTAGGACAAGGTCTCGGATTCATCATCGTCAGGAAGGGAGAAAAATTCCTTAGAGAGCAGGAAGTGGAGGAGACTAAAAAAGCCATCACCAATGATTAGAAAAATACCATTCATTATCCAAGCTGTGGTGTTCATTGTGTCAATATGCATGCTGCTATGGAGCTGTGGCACCACCAAGTATGTTGACAAGGAAGTGATCAAGGTTGACAGCTCATGGATCGAAAGGAATGACAGTCTCCAGCAGGTGATCACCGAAGTGACAGCAAAGGCTGAATCTCTCCGGGAGGAGTGGCTCACCACCGGGATACTCTTCGATACTATCTGGAGGGACACTGGAAGCACCAGGATCGTCAACAAGGTCACATTCGACAATGGGAAGGTTAAAACCATTGAAGGGAGAATCCTTGCTGTCAATCAGGACCTGCATGAAAAGACAGCGGAGCTGCTGGATGCACACAGCACCATAGATGATCTATCCATGAAGCTGGAAAGTGCAGAGGGGAAGCTGGCGAGGAAGCAGGACACTGTGGTGAAAGAGATCAAGCGATCATATATCCCCTGGTGGATTTGGTTGGTGATGATAGCTGGGATCCTTGCGAGACATTACTGGCAGAAAATTATAAAATTTAAATTTCCTATATGACAGTTAAAAAATGGTATTTGATAATGGTATTAACCGCATTTTCCGGTTTCGTTTTGCTGATTAATACAAACAGCTATTTTGCAGATAAGCATAAAATAAACTGGCTGTTTACCGTCGTCGGTATAGCGCTGGCGCTGGTAGCTGGCTACTCTTATTATAAAGCCAATAAGCTCGGTAATCCCGGCGATCCCAAAAACAGATAAATGATTTACGCCGTACTTCTTTTTATCCTGGTTTTGGCCGTTGACCTGGTTACTGATGTCAGGCTATACGACAAAGGATTGCAACCGGACAAGTTTAGGGGGGCAATACTACGAACCGTAGGGCTGGCACCGTGCGTTTATTGGTTGGGCCCGTGGTCAATACCCGGTCTGTTCTTTCTGTACCTGATTTTATTTAACGGCTTCTATAATATTCTGATCGGCCAGCGCTGGGAGTTTTTAGGCACCACGTCAAAAATAGATTTGTTCTTAGCCCGCTTACCCCGGTTCCTTAAATACATCCTTTTAATATTTTCCATCCTTTTATACATTACTTATGGCACCACGTGATATGTTTTTGCAGGATATAAAAAACGTCCTGTTTGGCGGGCAGCTATCCGCTGGTCAGGCTGAAGGACTGGGCGCCCTTTTAAACGCTTGCGAGTTTTATGAAGTCAAGGACCCGAACCAAATTGCTTATGTGCTTGCAACAGCTTACCATGAAGTGAATAAAACCATGCAACCGATTGCTGAATACGGGAAAGGGAAAAACCGAAAGTACGGGCAGCGGGTGAAGTATAATGGAACAGGATATGCCGACACTACGAACCTTTTTTATGGCCGTGGTTTCACTCAGAACACATGGTATGATATTTACAAAATACTATCCGGCATCTTCAAAGTGGACCTTATCCATAATCCTGATTTACTGATCACTGATATTGACCTGTCAGCGAAGGTCAGTGTTTATGCTATGAAGAAAGGAATTTACACAGGTAAAAAGCTCAGTGATTATATCAATGAAAACGAAGTGGATTTTGTCAATGCCAGGAGGATTATTAATATACTTGATAAGGCTCAGTTAATTGCCGGGTATGCTGAGAAATTTAAAAATTCACTGCTATTCCCGCCTTTAGCTGGTGGTCCTGAACTGTAAGGCATGGGACCGGCAACTTTCCATCGTATAATTTTAAGTATAGTAATGCCCCGTATTTCAGGGGCTATAAATTTATGCAGTTAATAATTTCGGAAGGTAGTCCAATGCCTTCCTATCTCGATCGTAGAAATATTTTTCAGCATTTTTAGGAATCCAAACATCATCAATATACTTGATAAATATAGATATCAAGTCAATTGGGTAAAGCCTAGCATCACATTCAAAACCACTTGGATAAACATGCCTGTATGTCTTAAAATCTTCCGGAACGGAAGGGAAGTTCTCCCTTAGGTATTTTGCAAAGCATAAGCCTACGCTTACGTCTGGCCTTATTTCTTTGCCATCTATTGCCTTGTTGGGAATTTTATATCCCACATGCTCGAACCTGGCGTATAGCCTAATATACAGCTCTGTGATCACAGAAAAATGACCCTTTTCCACTCGGTTGTAATTCTCCATATACCTTATTATGAAATTGGGGGTTTCTTGGCGATCTATACCGTAGCCTCCCTTTTTACGGATAGACGGGATAACCTCTTCAAAAAGCCATGCCTCAAAACGTTCTGCAGTGGGGAGGGTGGATTTGACAATAAGCCTATAAACATTAGGCTCATTAATTAACGTGACGAACTGTTCGCCGCCTTTTGTTTGAAGGGGGTAACGTTTCGTTATACCCTTTTCTTTACAGTGGTCGCCAATTGCCTTGCTGGGATTTGAATAGCCTAAAATCCTGGCTACATCTGAGGCTACAAACCAAAGCTCTCCATCAATGTCAATAGTTCGAACACTTTCGAAATGATCTCCTTCGGAATACTTGAATAGTAAAATCTGCTTCATATATATTGAATTTAATTACATACTGGCAGCCGCAAGGCTGGAGCTTATATAATCAATCAATAATTGCTACGCAGTTAGTGAGAGGAGAAGTTTTTGGCGGGAATGTCCGTTTCCTTTATATTGTGCTCGTATTAATCGCCCAAAGTTTCTCAATGCCTCCAAGTTACCAGCTTGTGAGGCATTACCATTTAAGCCTAATTGCAATATAAGCATTTTAGTACAACCACTCGCTATTTTTAATGCAGAATTTACGGTTTTTGC
>Ga0137426_1000034_pt1 | contig 42602 bp, 49 predicted proteins | sample EasRivERMZT660_2_FD_102308 | JGI IMG/M metagenome (GOLD analysis project Ga0137426, IMG submission 102308) | Soil microbial communities from meander-bound floodplain in the East River, Colorado, USA - East River MetaG ERMZT660_2 | ecosystem: Environmental > Terrestrial > Soil > Floodplain ...
CAGGACGTCTACGGCCACGGCCTCGACGAGGCGCCCGGGCGTCTGCGGTCGCTGGCCCAGCAGCTGCGGGAATTCGCGCGTGGTTTCGCCGGCGCGCTGCCCGAGCTCCCGGTGTTTACCCGCGCGTGGTGGAATCGTGGCGACGAGTTCGTGCGGCGCGAGGGCGCGGCGTTCTACAACCGGATGAAGGAAGGTTTCCGGCTGCTCAAGCGCAGCCAGGCGGGCGTGCTGCGCGAGGCGGCCGAGCAGGTCGACCACGTGATCCACGAGCTGCATGCCGCGGGCCCGCGGTTCGACGCCGGCGCGTTCACGCAGCTGCGCAAGGCGCAGGCCCGGCTGCGTGAGCTTGAGGAGAACGGACGCACTGTGCCGCCGGAATTGCGCACAACGATCGCGGAGCTCAACGCAAAGCTCGAGGCCAGCCCCTACGTGCTGTTTTCGCGGCTGGTGCTGAATCTCGACCTGCAGTGGCGCAAGACGCACCTGCGCGACAGCCAGGGCGAACCCATCGCGCTGCCGGGCAATCTCAATCTGGCGGAGATCGACGCCGAGATCGAGCGGCTGCGCACGAAGATCGCGACCTCACCGCACGCGGAGAAGATCACCACGGCCGTGCGTCGGCACGTCGATCTGGTGCGCGCGGTGGCCGAGGATCTGCAGAAGCGCGAGCTGCTCGCGCAGGGGATCGCGGCGAACCCGTTTTATTTCCCGCATCTCGTGGTCGACAAGACCAGCGGCCGCGTGGAGCGGCTGAAACTGCAGACGGCGGACGAGTTTCGCGGCTACCTGATCAATCCAGTGGGCAGCCGCGCCGCGATCGAGACCGACTACGCGCGGGCGATGTATTACCACCTGGCGCAGGTGGGCGCGCACAACCGCCGGGCTGACATCGTGCGGGAGTTCTTCAAGCACTACGACGTGCGGAGCAAGGTCGCCGAACGCGCGAAGGCACTGGGCAAGCACCGCGGCCACCCGGTGTCGTGGCGGCAGGCGTTCTATGAGGAGTTCGAGGATCAGGGCTACGTGATGCACGCGGCCGATCCCCAGGGCGCGATCATCCCGGCGCTGCAGATCGATCGCAACACGCTCGCGCGGCGGCTGGGCGTGATGATCGGCGAGGGCGACCTGCAGCAGGAGCTCGAGAAACTGGGGGTGAAGGGAATCAAGCTGATGCCCGGCGATATCACCGAGAGCCTGCGCCAGGGTGAAAAGGATTACTGGATCGTACCGGAGAAGGTGTCCGACGCGCTGCGCGGCATGGAGCGGCGGGCGAAGGAAACGCCGAACCTGGGGGAGAAAATTCTCGCCGGCGTGCAAGGCCTGTGGAAGCGGAACATCCTGTTCGCGCCGTGGAACTGGGCCCGCTACGAGTTCAACAATCTCGTGGCCGATCTCGAGAAAGTGTTTTCGGCGGATCCGGGCATGGTGCGCCAGTTTCCGCGCGCGATGAAGGACCTGCGGGCCCTTAAGGAGGGCAAGCCGCTGAGCAACGAGCTGCGCCAGGCGCTGAAGCTGGGCGTGCTCGAGAGCGTGACGGCCGCGGAGATCGGCGCGCTGCCCGAGGTGCGTGAGTTTGATTTTCAGGCAACGAACGCGCGCCAGGTGTTGAACTGGATCCGCCGGCATTCGACCGTGCGCGCGAGCGCGTGGCGCGAGGCGCTGTTTCGTTACAGCAAGTTTCTCGCGGATTCCGAGCGGATCCAGAAGGGGGCGCGGCCGGCCTACGCCGGGGCGTACTGGCGCGACGTGGAAGCGATGCAGGACAGCACCGCCGGCGCCGGCGACGCGCCCTGGCTCAAGGCGGCCGAGATCAGCAAGAAAACTTTCGGCGACTACGACGACGTGAGCGTGGCGGGCGACAAGCTGCGCCGGCTGCTGATCCCGTTTTACTCGTGGATGGAGGTGAATTTCCGGTACCACGCGAATCTGTTTCGCAACCTGCGCGACGCCGTGGCCGCGCGCGACCTGACGGCCGCACAGGCCGCCAAGGCGGGCGGCCGCGCCGCGCTGTCGTTGGGATCGGCGATGACGCGCAAGGCCGCCGGCATGTTCCTGCTGCGCCTGGCGCTGCCGTATCTCGCGATCCAGGCATGGAACAACAGCGGCGATCGCGAGGAGCTCGAGGAAGAATTGAGCGAGGAGGACAAGCGGCGTTTCCACATCATCGTCGGCCGGCGCGATGACGGCCGCGCGATGGTGATCTATGCGCCGACCGCGCTCAGCGACGTGCTGCGGTGGTTCTCTGGGCCGGAGTTCGCGCGCGTGGCCACCGAGTATGTGAAGGGCAACATGGACCTGCCCACGGCCCTGGGTGAGTGGACGGAGCGCCTCGTGCCGGACTTCCTCAACAACACGCTGGGCGGGGTAGGGCCGCTGATCAAAATCCCGGTGATGGCGGCCAGTAAGCAGCAGTATTTCCCGGACGTCGGCGATCCGCGGAAGATCCCGGCTTATGATTTTTGGCGGGTAATGACGGCGGCCGCGACGGACCAATTCACTGCTTCGATGCTCCAGCGCGTGATCAACGAGGATTACGTGGACCCGCGCAGCCTGGGCGATTGGGCCCGGCAGAACATCCTGCAGGTGCGCGTGCGCGATGCCGAGGAATGGGCGTTCTACGCGATCAAAGACAAGGCGAACGATTTTCTCGAGCAGCGTACCGGTACTAAGCGCAGCATGGACTACGACGCGCCGGACCAGCAGGTGTTGCGCAACTTCCGCCGGGCGATCTACCGGGCCGACGTCGAGACCGCGGCCCGCATGTATGACCGGCTGCTGGCCTACGGCTACACGGCCGAGCGATTCAGCGCCAGCGTGCGCGCGCAGGATCCGCTGAGCTTGCTGGGCAAGAAGGGCGCCGCCGGCAACCTGCGCGGCGAGTTTGTGGAGCAGCTCAGCGAATACGAATACGGGATGCTCGAGCGGGCTATGCGGTTCTACACGCGCATGAGCGCCTTTCGTGGCGACGAGCGCCGGCTGTTCCCGCGTGCGGGGCGGACCGAGCGCCAGGCGGAGCGCAATCGCGAGCGATTCCGGCCGCGGCCCGATCTGCTCGAGAACGAGATCCTGGACCGGGCGAACCTCGACGAGCAGGACGTGAACGACGAGATCGAGCGCGAGCTGCGGCGCAGCCTGAGGGTGCGGTAGGTGACCACAAAAAGAGCACCGAAACCGGCCGGCCGCGCAAGTCGCTGACAGTGAGAAAGCGAAACAGCTTCTCAAGCCATCAACCGGGGTTCGAATCCCCGTGGGGGCGCCAGTGCTTTCAGAGGAGAAACGCGGGCGCGGTGCTTTGGTCGGGTTTGCATGGCTTTGGTTCAGTTCTTGCCAATCTGGGCACCGAATGGGCACCGTCCGGGCATGGGGCTGAAGGTCGCCGTCAACCGCATGAACAAGCCGTACACGCCGTGGCGCGTGCGCTGGCGCGTGCCGGGCTCGCCACGGCCGGAGCGGCGGTTTTTCAAGACGCGCGCCGCGGCAGTGGAGAAACGCGACGCGGTGCTCGCGCAGTTTGCGCAGCACGGCGCCGCGGCGTTTGCCCTGACCCCGCACGCGGCCGCGGAGTGGCGCGACGCGCGCGAGATCCTGCCGGCCGACGTGTCGCTGGTGGACGCGGCGCGCTTCTACCTGAAGCACCGCGGCGCCGCGCCGGTGGCGCGCGGCCCCACCGTGCGCGTGGCCTGGGTGGCGTTCTGCGCCTCGCGCGCCGGCCGCTCGCACCATTACCAGGTGCAGCTCGCCGGGCAGTGTGAGCCCCTGCTCGAGGTGGTGGGCTGGGACCAGCGGCTCGCCATGGTCCAGACCGAGGCGCTCGAGGCCGCGATCACCGCCGGCGGCGGGGCGGAGGAAACCAAGGCCAACCGTCGCCGGATGCTGGCGACGTTTTTCCGCTGGTCGGTGCAGCGGCACAGCCTGGGCGTCGATCCCATGGCGATGGTACGGCGCTGGCCGGTGACCCGCGGCAGCCCGCGGTTCTACACGCCGGCGCAGTTGCGGCGGCTGCTCGAGGCGCTGGCGGAGCGGGCGCCGCACCTGATCGGCGCGGTGGCGCTGCGCGCGTGGGCCGGGCTGCGCGAGATCGAGGTGCGGCGCATGGTGCGCGGCCACTATCTCGAGGCGGATCTGCGGCCAAAGACGCGGGCGATTCTGGTGCGCGCCGAGGTGGCCAAGGCGACCGGGCCCGAGGGCCGCGGGCGGCCGCGCTTGATCGAGGGTTTGCCGGCGAACCTGTGGGCGTGGCTCAAGGTCTCGCCTCCGGTCTGGTGGTCGATGAAGAGCATCGCGAGCCTGCGGCCGTGCTTCGCCCTCGCGAACGTCGCGCCGATCAAGAACGGGCTGCGGCATTCGTTTGTGACCTACGCGGCCGCATGGTATGAGAGCCTGGAGAAGGCGGCGATGGTAGCCGGCCACGACACCGAGGTGATGCGCGCGCACTACCTGGGACTGGCCACGAAGAAGCAGGCGCAGGAATGGTTTGCCATCGACCCGGCCGGCTGGTGAGGTGGCAGCGTGAAAACCGCGCCATGGCGCAATCGCTGGCTGGGCCGCGACCAGGACCTGATGGTGCTCGTGATCGCGGCGCTGTTCGTGATCGGGGTCGTGCTTTACTACGGCCGCGGGGCCGTGCTGGCCGATGACCGGCCGGACGCAGAGGAAACGCAGACGTTCCGCTGATCAGCGCAGCTCCGGCTTGGGTCCGTGGGCGAGGATGACGAGCTGGGGATCCGCGGCCGTGAGGTCGGCGCGCACGAGCGCGGCGGTGTGCGCGGAGAGACTGACGGGATGGATCTGCCGGTGCAGTTGGGCTCGCTCGCGTTTCGGGATCGCGACATGCACGGGCGTGGTGGCGTACTTGTGCTCCGCTGGGGAGACCGGCGGCACCGGTCCGCTGGGCGGCCGCACCTGGGCGTTCCGCAGCAGGATGCGCAGGTAGACGGCACGATCGATCTTGAGGGCTTTCGCCCAGACGGTCGCCGCGGCGGCGAGCGGGTGGGGCAGGGACACGGAGGTGCGGGCCTGAGGCGGCGGCGGTTTGGGCACCGCCAGTGTCAAACCGTTGCGAAAATCCGGCACAACGCGCGAAACGTAGTGCAATGAACTACGGCGCGGCTTTCCTCGCGGGCCTTGTTGGTATCTTGACCTCGCCTCCTGCCTCCCCAACTCCTGCGACGGCCGCCTGGCTGGCGCGCTGCCGTCGCGCGGGCGCGCACGCGATGGATCCTGATGTGCTGGGCGCCGTGGTGCTCGCGCTGTGCGACGAGCTGGAGCGCGCCTATCGGGAGCAGGCCCTCACTGTGCCTTGCGTAAGGTTCGTGCCTTTCCCGGAGCTCGATAGTCTTTCGACAGGGCCTTGCGCCGCGCCGCGGTTTCTCCAGGAGTGTCCGGGGCCGGGGTGGTGAGCGCGGCGGCTTCGGCGACGAGCGCACTTTTGCCCATGCCGCCCGCGCCGAAAATCAGCGTGGTCTGGTGCGGGGCCACGTGCTGGCCGTGGTGGCGCAGCTGCAGACCCTGCAGAGCCTCGAGGACGCGCGCCAGTTGCGGATCGAGGGCGGCGTCGGTGATGAGCTGGGCGAACATGTCGCGCAGGCCGGCGGGGGCGCTGATCAGGTGCTCGATGATTTCGCCGGGCAGGGTGATCTGGATCCCGTCCGGCGAGACGCCGAGCACCGCGACAATGTCGCGCAGGTAGGCGACGACGAGGGGCAGGCGGTCGGCCGGGGTGGCCGGCAGGCCGGTGACGATGCGAAAGGCCTGGTCGGGATCGGCCCAGCGGTCGCGCATGATGCGCTGGAAGGTGGCGCGCGGTACGCCGCAACGTTTGGCCGCGGCAAGTTCACTCAGTTCCTGACCTGCCATCATCGCCTTGATCGCGTCGCGGAAGCCTTCCATTTCCCGGCATAAGAACAGTTGCCACAAAAAGGGCAATATTTTGCTTGCCGCGATGCCACAAAATGAGGCAAACCCTGTATCACTTTATGGCAACTTCGGTGCGCGCGACCGTGCGGGACATGCTGGAGCTCTTCCTAAAGAGCCCGACCGAGGCGCAACGTGCGGAGGCCAAGCATCTTTTGCAGGTGCTGGATGCCGACGAGGAGGCGCTGGCGGGCCGGGTGGTGAATTTCGCCGAGAAAGAGCCGCCCAAATCGGAGGACACCCGTGGAGACTGAGCCCGGCCCAATCACACCCGGCCAGGACTGGCGGACGCTGCCGCGGCAGATCTCGACCGAGCAGGCGCAGGCGTGGCTGGGGCTTTCCCACAATCAGTGGTTTGCCGCCCGCGACCGGCGCGAGATCCGCGAGGCGGTGGTGTGGGGCACCGGCGGCAAGGGCCTGCGGTTCTGGACGGTGAAGCTGGCGAAACTGGTACCTGCGCCCGAGGAGGCGCGCACCGCATGAACCGCGACCCGGAAGTGTGGGATCCGGAGACGGAGCACGAACAGCCGCCGGCGCACTGGGTGATCGGGGCGAAGCTGTTCGCGGGGGTGTGCCTCTGGGCCGCGGGCGTGATGGCGATCACGGCGCTGCTGGCCGCGGCGGTGGAAAGGTGGGCCGGTGGATGAACGACGCGGAGCTGCAGCACCGACTGAGGCAGGCCGCGCAGCGCGCGAAGGCGCAGCAGATCGCGCACGCGCAGCTCGAGGCGATGGCCTCGCACGCGTGCGAGTTTGCGGCCAACGCGATCACGATCGGTTGCGCCGAGGCCATGAGCGTGAAGTCAACCGATGCCGCGGGCGCGAACTGCGACGCACTGGTGATCGTGCTCTCGGGTGCGATCCCGCCCGAACTCGTGACCACGCTGGAGACCCTGGTGATCGAGCACCGCACGCGGCTGCAGGCCGCGACGGCGCAATGTGTGCCCTTCCCGCCGGCGGGCAAACCGGCCAACCCCGAGGTGAACTGAGCATGAGCTCGCCGATGATGCAGTTTTTCGAGCAGCAGGTATGTCAGCTGACGAACCTGGCGTTTCAACACGACGCGCGCGGGGTACACCCGGTGTGCGTGTGTTCCGCGGTAGACCCGAAGACGAACAAGCTGCGTGCTGCGGTGTTACTGCTGACGGGCGATTTGCTGCCGGAGGACTTGCAGCTACTGCAGGACCTGAAGGCGCGCATCGACGCGCGCGAGCCGGCCGGCGCGCACCGGGTTGAGACGGCGAAGTTTTCGAAATACCTGCCGGGCGCGGCGGAGCGCCGGGCGATGGACGGGAAAAACTGACCATGCACCGCGACGATCCGGCCGCCGAGGCCTTCGACCGTGGGTTTGCCGCGGGGCAGAAACTGCTGCTGCCGCTCTGCCCGTATCCGCGCAGCGCTGCGCTGCTGGGCGATGCGTGGCGGCAGGGCGTGGCGGCCGCGCAGCAGCAATGCCTGCGTGCGGTGAACGCGCAACCGCACCCCGAGCGCGCGGCGCTGCTGGTGGCGAATGCGGCGATTTCGTGAGTAGTTAACCAATACAGCAAAGGAAACCCATGCGAACCCTGACACGCCACAAGGTCAACGGGCTGAATGAAGCCCTCGAAATCAATGTGCTCGACGCACCCGGCGCCGGCGGCGCGAGCCACGATTACCAGATCAGACTCAAGCCCGATGGTACGGTTCAGACCATTGACTGGCTGCTGAACTTCCAGAACGGCCCGATCAAGGAGGCCGGTTTCAACGGCCTGACGCAGGAGGTGCTGCTCGCGATCATCATCGACCGGCTGGAATGTTTTCAGCGCGGACCGCACGCCTGCCGGGAGAACGCGCTCGCCCTCACGAAGCTCGCCGAGGCGATGCACTGGCTGCAGCACCGGACCCGGTTGCGCCTGCAGGCCGGCGTGGAAGGTACGCACGCACCGATCCCGCCCGCACAGGGCTGAACGCCGCGCCGCCCGTGAAGATCTACGAACGCGCGGACGAGCCGGTGTTTGCCTGGGTGGCCGAGTTGGTGAAGAAATATCACCCGGACCTCGTGAGCGCCGGCGTTTCCATCGACGTGCTGATGGTGGAGCACGACGACCCGGACAACGAGAACCCGGCGATCTCGCATCGTGGCTACCCGGCCGCGGCGCAGGTGCGCGCGGTCCCGGTGAAGGACCGCGCCGGCGGCCGGCGTGATGCCGAGATCCTGGTCGACAAGCGGCTGTTCAAGACGCTGCCGGAGAAACGCAAGCAGGCGCTGCTCGACCACGAGCTGCAGCATTTGCAGCCGGTGCTGGGCAAGGAACAGCGCCCGAAGCTCGACGGCGCCGGCCGGCCGCGGCTGAAGCTGCGCCGGCATGACCGGCAGCTGGGCTGGTTTGATGCGATCGTACGCCGCCACGGCGAGGCCGCGCCCGAGAAGGTGCAGGCGCGCGCGCTCCTGCAGGAGGCCGGGCAACTTTACTTTGATTTCCCCGGCGGAGGCGCCGGCGTGCAGATCGTCCCCAAGGTCGCGAACAACTGAAATATGAATACCCCTCTCGATCCATCTCTCGCTGTTCCTGCTGGAACAGCTGGCGAGGCGGTCCGCGGTCCAGTGGGTCCGCGGACGGCGCCCGGCAGCACGTGCGCGACCTGTCGCCACTGGCAGCGCCGGCCGCAGCGCATGATCAACGAACGGCCGATTGGCGACGAGGTGGGCGCGTGCCACGCCGGGCCGCCCAAGGCGAGTTTCACGTGGCCGCAAACCTACGCGACCGACTGGTGCGGACAGTGGGGGACCAAGGGCGCGAAGCGATGAGCGACACGCCGGAGAACCCGGAACCATCTCCCGCTCTTCCTGCTGAAAGAGCTGGCGAGGCGAGCCGCGGTCCGGTGGGTCCGCGGCTGTGGCCATTGGGCCTCGCGCTCGAGCGCGCCGAGAAGATCCAGAAGGCGCTCGCGCCGTATTGCCGGCAGATTGCGATCGCGGGCTCGATCCGCCGGCTGCGCCCGAACGTGGGCGACATTGACCTGGTGCTCGAGCCAAAGCCGGACTGCCGGAATGCGATCATCGAACGCACGCTGCGCACCGCCACCCGCGACGGCGCGGACGGGCAGGATTATTCCCGCTTCATCCTGCGCGACGGCCTGCAGCTCGATCTCTGGTGGGTGCGGCCGCCGGCGCTGGATTTCTTCACCAACACGCAAAGCAACTGGGGGATGCGGCTGCTCGTCGCCACCGGTTCGCGCGCGCACAACATCGAACTGGCGAAGCGCGCGAAGGCCCTGGGCAAACATTTCGCGCCGTATCGGGGAATCGAGATCGACGGGCAGTACGACACCGTGGACGTGGGCGGCCGGGCGACCGAGGTTTACCGCGGCGGCCGGGTGGGCGCGTGCCTCTCCGAGGAGCAGATTTTCGCGGCGTTGGGCGTGCCTTTTGTCGTGCCGCAGAAGCGGGAGGTGGGCGCGTGAGGCCGGGCCACATGCAGGTTATGGTCCGACTCGACGATGGGCGCTTTATGCCCATCGACCCGCAGGTGCCGGCGGAGCACTACGAGGGTTGGAAGGTGCGCGCGATTTGGATCTTTGGCGAGGTGCAGGATCCCGCAGACGCCGCGCTCAGCTTTCTTGTCGCGAAACGGTGGATTCATCAGGTGCGGCCGGACTGTGTGCATTACGTCGCATGAGCTTCGACCCGCTGCACGCGCCGGATCTGGAGCTCGAGCTCGAGCTGGCGTACGGGCACATGCCGGAACCGCAGCTGCCGGCCACACCGCCGACGCGGCCGGTGCCCGGCTGCACGGGCAAGCAGGCCTACGCCGACGCCGTGCAGGCGCGGACGGCGATCAATCATCGCGAACGCCGCGGCAGCGAGCGGCTGCGCGCGTATCCGTGCCACGCGTGCGGGCGCTGGCATCTGGCCCGGCGCCGATGAACGCCTGGCACGCCACCGGTTGGCTGACGGCGCGGGCCGAGGAGCGGGTGACGCCGACGGGCCGCGTGCTCGCACGCTTTCGCCTGCACGTGCGGGACCGGGCGGGCAAGGAACACGTTCACCTGTGCGAGGCGCAGGGCGGGATCGGGATCCAGGACGTGCCGCTGGGCGTGCTGCAGAAGTGGCTCCGCTACTTCACGCCGGGCCGCAGCATGAGCGTGGAGGGCGAGGCTGTGCGCGTGCCGCGGTTCGACAAGGGGGGCGCGATCGCCGGCGAGTTCACGGTGATGCTGATCACCGGCTGCGAGTTTCACGACAGAGGAGCGCCGGGCGAGGCCGTCGCTCCATCTCCCGCTGTTGCTGCTGCAACAGCTGGCGAGGCTGCCGGCAATTCCGAGGAATTGCCGGCGGATCCACCCAACGCGCAGGAGGAACTGGGCGCGGTCGCGCCGGCGGGCGGGAAGTGGCCGAAGGCCCCGAGCCCGTTGAAGCAATTTTTGGACAAGGAAACCCAAGGAAACCCAAAGTCATGAATACACCAGCAGCACCCTCGAGCACCCCGGAGGCGGCCACGGCCGCGCCGGTTGTTAGCACACCGAAGACACCGGAAGGCGTGACGCCGGCCGGCGTGATCAAACCGATCGAGTTCCGCACGACGGGCGTGCCGTTGCGCGTGATCGTTCCGAACCCGGACCAGCCGCGCGACCACATCACGCCCGAGTCGATCACCGAGCTCGCGGACAGCCTGAAGCAGCACGGCCTGCTGCAGCCGGTGATCCTGATCCCGGCCAGCGCGGTGCCGGGCAAGATCCGCGGCGAGTACATGCTCGTGGCCGGGGAGCGGCGCTGGCAGGCGGCCAGGAAAGTGGGCTGGGAACTGATCGACGCGCGGGTGGCGTTCAACTGCACGCTGGCGCAGGCGCAGGTGTTCGCGCTGGTGGAGAACCTCGAGCGCGAGCAGCTCGACGCGATCCAGGAGGCCCGCGGTTTTTCGCAGCTCGTGGCGCTGGGGCTGACACACGAGGAGATCGGCAAGAAGGTGCACCGCGAGAAGTCGACCGTGACCAACGCGCTGCGCCTGTTGAAGCTGCCCGAGAAGGTGCAGCTGCAGATCCGCACGAAAGAACTCTCCGCCAAGCACGGCGTGGCGATTTTACGGTTTGAGGCGTTTCCCAAGGTGATGGAGTTCATCGGCAAGGAGGCGGCGCTGGACGGCCGCAACGCCGAAGGGTTGCGCACCGGCCTGCCGTACTACTGGGCCATGGAGCGGACCAAGGTGGTCGTAAAGATCGCGAGCCAGGATCTGATCGCGGCCAACGTGACGCAGGGTACGCTGAAGGAGCAGCCGTGGTTCGTGCAGTCGCACAGCGATTTCTTTTCGCTGGATCCGGCGAAGTCGGCCGCGTGGCTGGCCGAGAAGACGAAGGCCTACGAGATAGAGAAGCAGGAGAAGGCGGCCGCGGCGCTGAAGAAACACCTGGCCGCGGTGGAAAAGGCCAAGGCCGCGGGCAAGGCGCCGCCCCCCAAACCGGAGCCGAAGCCGGCGAAGAAGATCAACCCGCGCACGGGCCAGGTGGCGCGCGCGATGACGCCGGCGGAGAAGCGCGAGCGGGCCGACAAGGTGACGAAGAACAAGCAGCAGCGCGTGAAGCTCGAGGCCGCCTGGGCGCAGACCGTGGCGACGATCAAGAGCCTTAAGGAAGTGCGCAGCGCCGACGTGGCGCTGCTGGCCGACGCGTATCTGGACACAGGTTACGGCAGCGGCTGGCATGCGATGGACGATGACGAGCTGGGCGAGGTGCTGGGGGTGCTCGAGATCAAGGACCGGGTGAAGACGCTGGAGCAGCTCACCCCGCTGCAGATCATCAAGGCCGCGCTCTATACCGGCCTGCAGCGCATGTTTGAGGAGGCCAAGCGCGGCGCGCACGGCGTGCCGGAAGAGGCGGAGGCCTACGCCAAGGGCTACGAGAAACGGCTCAAGGCGAAGCCGGCGCCGAAAGCGGCCGCCAAGAAGCCGGCCACCGCCAAGAAGCCGGCCACCGCCAAGGCACAGCTGCGCGAGAATGAGAATCGCGTGATTCGCGACGAACTCGCGAAGGGCCGCAAACCCGCGGAGCTGGCGAAGGTGTTTTGCGTGTCGCTGCCGCGCGTGCTCAACCTGCAGGCGGCGATGCGCAAGGCCAAGGGTACGAAGGCCGAGAAGGCGGCCGCGGGCGCGTGAACCGGGAAAGCTGACTGACCGATGGGCGCGCAACCAGCATCAGATTCACAACGAGGCGGAACCGCGTCCAGCGGTTCAGTCGAGCGGTTGGTTCGGCCTTTTTGTATGGGTGAATTGTGGGCTGGAGGCAACGGCATGAAGTGTGAGCACGCCGAATGCGCTGGCCGCACGTCTGTCATCTACATGACCGCCGAAGAATACGCCTCGCTCCCGGTCAAGAGTGGCCCGGAGGCGTGCATCTATATCTTCAACCGACAACTCGGCAAAGCCCTGTGCGATCAGCATAGGCCGAACGACCAAGCTCAGCGATGACGCCCGTGAAACCATCCGCACACGTTGAGGCTCGCGCGAATGACGCGTCTGCGCGGCATTCGCTGGGGCGCTTGGTTCGGCGCGTCTTTGCTCCGCTCTTTGTGCACTGGCGCGCACGCCGCCACCACCACGCGCCGTGTGATGCCTCTTTCTGCCACTTTCCGAGCGCGCAATGCGACGGCTCGCCGTGGGGTGGCGGCGAAGTGCGAGGCTGTCGCCAGCTCACAGGGTGTGGAATAAATCCGCCGAACACCAGAGTGGAGACACCTCGCGATGAAGCGTAAGCTGCGGAAACCCTCCCGAGTTCGTGCCGCGCAACCGAGGTTGTCTCGCACGATTTGTTCGGGCTCTGTTTTGATCGGCGAACTGAGCATCGAGCCGATGTCAGGGGGCTGCGTGTGGCTGCAACACAAGTGCGGGCTTGGGAAGGCGACTACCGCGGCGCACCTCGAATTGGTGATCCTGCGATATTTCTGGAGGGGAAAATGAAGACAGAAGAATCGGAAGCACTCTCACTGCTCCTCGCGCGAGTGGCGCGGACGCTCAAGGCGCACGGAATGTCCGATTCCGTCGTCGCGTGGATCATGCGAGCGATGCTCGAATCGTGGGAAATAGGCGTGGTGGACGGCGGACCGCCCGTGGCCGACTGTGGGCACAAGGGCGAAGACGGATGCTGCCAGCACCCGCAAAACATCACGCCCGAGTGTCACCGCTTCGCGTGCCCAATCTGCCGTAGCCCGAACACCAAAACTCAGCCATGAGCACCGACAACAGACTCGGAGAAAACAAGTGCCCCCAGTGTGGCGGACCATCGCTCGCAAGCGTGGTGTGCGCGCGGTGCTCATTGGCTGGAGTGCCTTGTTCGGTGGAATCTACTTCGCGTCAGGTGATCGAAAAGAAACTCCTGACCGCGCTCGAAGACGAGAACACCGTGGCGATTCTCGCGAGCAAGAGAGACCTCAACCTCTACATCGACGCACTGCGATTTTGGGACATGCACCTCTCGATTCCTGAACGGCGTAAACATCTCGCTGAGATGCTCGCTGGCCTGAAGCAACTGCGGGCGTCCGCATTTCGACCGAACCATAGATTAGGCCACACCGAGAAATGAGCGTAAGGCGTAAATCGCGGTGGCGCAGTCAGAACCTGCGCCATCACAAGAAGCGGGCGAACCAGCGCGCGGCGAAGGAACGCAAGCGGCTGGCCGCGCTGGCCGCGCCGATGGATCCGGATGTGCCGCAGGCCGCGGTGCCACGCGGGCGGCCGACCGGGTTTCGGGTCACGGTGGAATGCCTGGAGGATGGCCAGCGGGCGAGCTTCACGGCCGCGCGCGGGCCGTTCGGGCTGACGATCTCGCCGACGTTGGCCGGGCGGCGGGTGACGTGTGTGCTGCAGTATTACGTGCCTGAAAGGCTGGCGCGGTGATCCTGCGCCCGTTCCTGCTCGAGCCGCGGTGGCTGGAGAGCGAGCGCCTGCAGGCGCTGCCCGCGCACCTGCAGCTTTTCTTTTTGCGACTGGGCCACGCCTGTGATGGCGCCGGCCGGTTTGAGAACGATGCTGCGATACTTCGCCCGGCGCTGTATCCACGCATGCTCCACAAAGTGTCGGTGCGGGATGTGCAAGGCAACGTCGTGCAGCTGCACGGGGCCGGGCTCATCAAGCTGTACACGGTAGGGGCGCGGGGATTCGGTGAAGTCCTGAATTACCGGCAACGTGACGCGAACCGGAAGGTGATCCACCCGGCCGAACCCGGCGAACCGGAGTTATTCACAATCCCCGCGGCCGCGCCGCCGGGGGGGGAAATGAATGGAAGGGAAGATGAAGGGAACGCGCGCGAGGCGCGCGCGCCCCAGATGAAAAAAACCAGGCCGACCCGGCCGGCGCGGTTGTTCCCGCGCGAGATCGAGGCCTTGCTGACGGACCGGCGGCGGCAGCTGGCCGCGATCCGCAATCCCGGGGGCTGTGCCTACCGCGGCCGCGACACCTATAGTGCGCAGGAAGTGAAGCGGGAAGGCGAACTCATGCTGGAGGTGGCGGCGCTCGAGGAAGCGCTGCGCCAGGCGGTGCGCGACAGTCTGGAGGTGCCGGCATGACCGCGCCCGACATGGTGACGGCGCTGGCCCACCGCGTGCGCGCGCTCGAGGCGCAGGTGACGGCGCTGCTCGGCAAGGGCGGCCCGGGCCGGCTGGTGGACGATGCCAGCGTGATCGCGGCCGTGGCCGAGGCGCTGGGCGTGGCCGCGGGCGAGGTGACCGGCGGCCGCAAGCGGCCGGAGGCGGTGGCCGCGCGGCGCGTGGTGGTGAAGGCGCTGCGCGAACGCTTTGCCTGGAGCTGGGCGCGGATCGCGCGCGCGGTGGGCTGTGACGTGAAGCGGGCGCAGCGGCTGGCCGCGGGCCGGTAGGGTTGGCCGGCAAACCCGGCTCTCTCGCTGTGCCTGCTGGTCACAGCTGGCGAGGCGGGCCTGCGGTCCGGTGGGTCCGCAGGCGGCCAATCGCACGGAATCGCCCCCGGAATCGCCCGGGCGATTCGTCGGCGGGCTGGCGGAGGGCAGGGCGCCGCGGGCACAACGGGGCTTTCACCGCATTGCGCCCGATGTGAGGAACGAACCGAAACAGCTGACGTTTGCCGAGCTCGAGGCCACGCTCAAGCAGAGCGGGGTGGGCGAGCTGCCCGAGGGCGTGGACGTGCTGACCCGGCGGGAGTTCGCGTTTGTCACGGCGCTGCTGGGCCACGGGCAGCAGGCGCGCGCGGCGCGCGAGGCGGGCTATTCGCCCGACGCCGCGGCCGCGATCGCGAGCGAAACCCTGCGAAAACCGAAGGTTCACGCGTTTTACCGGCGCTGCCTGGCCAAGGTGGCGAACAACGCGGAGCAGCTCGTGATGCGGGTCTACGAGCGGAGCGTGCTCTACCACGCCAAGGCGATGAGCGCGGCGCAGGAAATGCGCGAACTCGAGGCGGCTGAACAGGCCCTGCTGCGCCTAGACAAGGCGGCCGGCGGCGGCAAAAGCTCGACCACCGAACATTACGAGACGCGGCGCGCGGTCTGGATGCGCGAGGAGAAGAAATACGCCGACATGGCGAACGCCGCCGACGTGCTGCTGGGCTCCCTGCTGGGGAAGCTGAAGCTCAACGTCGATGTGAGCGGCGGCCTCAAGGGCGTGGTGGTCGACGAGGCGCTGAGCAACGAACTGGTGGAGCAGCGCCGGCGGCTGCAGTCCACGAACCCCGCCTGGAGGACCGTCAGTGGAAGCAGCAATTGACCCCACCGGCGAGCTGGCGGAGATGCGCCGCACGATCCTGGGCACGCCGGCCGGCTTTGCCCGCGCGGTGCTGGGCGTGCCGCTCTACGACTGGCAGGCGGACTTTCTCAACACGACGCTGGAGAAACCGGGCGCGAGCTCGATGCGCGCGCCGAACGAGGCGGGCAAGACCCGCAACGTGATCGCGCCGATGGTGCTGTTCGTGCTCGCGGCGTGGCCGGGCGCGCAGGTCGTGATCACCTCCGGCTCGTTCCGGCAGGTGCAGTTCCAGCTGTTCCCCGCGATGCGGGCGCACAGCGGCCGCTTTCCCGGCTGGAAATTCCACGAGTTCACGATTCAGGGGCCGGGCGGATCGCAGGCGGTGGGCTTCTCCACCGACGACCCGAACCGGTTCGAGGGTTTCCACGTGGGGCCCGGCGGGCACCGCGAGACGCCGCTCCTGCTCATCTACGACGAGGCGAAGTCGATCGATGAATCCATTTTCATGGCGGGCGACCGCTGCCGGCCGACGTGGGAGGTGATGCTCTCGAGCACCGGCCTGTGCACCGGCCGCTTCTACCGCTCGCACACCTCGCAGCGCAGCCTGTATCGGACGTTCAAGATCACGATGCGCGACTGCCCGCACATTGCGCCCGAGACCTACGCGCGCGACGTGCAGAAGTACGGGGAAAACCACTGGTTCATCCGCAGCGCCTACTGGGGCGAGTTCTCCGAGGACGGCGCGGGCAACATGGTGATGACCCTGCGCATGGTGGAGGAATGTCTCGCGCAGCCGGTGGCGCCGCTGCACGGCAGCACGCACGGGTTTTGCGACTTCGCCGCGGGCCGGGCCGAGAATGTCTTTTACCTGCGCCGCGGCAACGTGGCCAAGCAGGTGCAGGCGTGGACCGACCGCAACACCATGAGCGCGACGGGCGAGTTCATCAGCCTGTTCCGCAAGGAGGGATTCACGCCCGAGACCGCGTGGCAGTTGACGGGTGACGCCGACGGGCTGGGCGGGCCGATGCTCGACCGCATGGCGGAGCTGGGCTGGCGGCTGAACCGCTACCACGGCAACGCCAAGGCGAGCGACCCGCGGGTCTACTACAACCGCAGCGCCGAGACCTGGGCGGGCGGCCGGCAGAAGATCGAGCGGCGCTGGCCGCACCTGCCGAAGGACGACCAGCAGTTGATCGAGCAGCTCACCGGCCGGCAGTGGAAGCGCTTCAGCGACGGCACGCTGCAGCTCGAGTCCAAGGAGGAGATGGCGGCGCGCGGGCTGGCTTCGCCCGACCGGGCGGACGCGCTGCTGGGCTGCCTCGAGGAACCGCCGATCCCGGCGCACATCATCACCGGCGCCAAGCAGGATCCGCTCGAGACGATGCGCAGCCTGGAGGAGCAGCTCGCCGGCGCGGACGGCAGCGGCCTGCGCGGGTGGAACGCGGGCGGGTAAACTTTCGGAGACGAACAACCAAACGGAGCCAAGCAAATCATGTCCTTCCAAAAACTCTGCTGGTCGAAGATCAGCGGCAACACGGTCCTGACAGAGCTTACGGTGGTCGCCGGCGACCAGGTGCGCATCAAGAGCGACGGCCTGCCGGAGGCGATCAACGGCGCGCACGCGAGCGAGGGCACGCCGGTCAACGCGGCGGCCGCGGCGGTCGTGCTCGTGGTGGGCGACCAGCCGACCGCGGGGATGAACCTCGTGATCGGCACCAAGACCTACACGTTCGTGGCCAGCGGCCAGGCGGATCTCGACGGCGAGATCAGCGTGGGGGCCGACGAGGCCGCGGCGAAGCTCAACATCGTGGCCGCGATCAACGGCACCGACGAGGTGAACGAGCCGCATCCCGACGTGAGCGCGGCCGCGTTTTCGGGTGATAACTGCACGATCACCGCGCTGGTGAAGGGCGCGGCCGGCAATGCGATCGCGAGCACGGACACGCTGACCGGCGGCAGCAACGGTTTCGCCGCGGCGACGCTGCTGCTGGGCGTCGATGGCACGCTCGCGACCGAGGGCAAGATCATGCGGGACGCCACCTACCTGTACGTGGCCGTGGCCGACAACACCACCGCCGGCCAGAACTGGCGGCGCATGGCGCTGGGCTCCGCCTACTGACGCGCCGACGTGAGCCGCGCGCTGCACAGCCTCGTCTTGGCGGACCTCTCCGCCCGCAAAAGCGGGTGGGAGGACCGGCAGCGCGTGTTCTACGACATGCGGCACAACGGGCTGCCGCGGCAGAACAAGCCGCTGCCGGACTCCGCGGACCTGCACTATCCGCTGGTCGATGGGATGATCGAGAAGCTCAAGCCGTTCTACTTCGCCCAGGTGTGGGGGCAGGAGCTGCTGGCGGAGTTCACCGCGCTGAAGGCGCAACCGCCGGAGCTGACGACGCAGGCGGCGCGGGCGTTTGACTGGCACCTGAAGGAGAAGACGAATCTCTTCCGCGAGAATCTCGCGCTCGACGACCTGATGCTGATGGGCGGCACGGGCGTGATGAAGCTGTGGTGGGAAATCGACGACGGCGCGCTGGCCTTCGATGCCGTCGACCCGCTGTTCTTCATCGTGCCGCCGAACACGGTGGACCTCGAGAAGTGCGATCGCGTGACGCAGGTGATGCCCATGTCGGTCGGCGAGTATGAGCGCAACTGGCGCTATAAGCAGGACGCGGAGCTGATCCGCCTGATCAAGGGCAAGGGCCGCGAGAGCGACGTGGACGGCGGCGGCAAGGGCCAGGCGAAGTACGATCGCGAGGGCATCACCTGCGGCGAGACGGACGAACAGATCGTGCTGTGGGAAACCTACAAGCAGGTGGCCGGCCGGCGCTGGGAGGTGCACACCTACAGCCCGACGCAGCCGGATCACCCGGTGCGCAAACCGTTCCTGCTGCCGGCGCAGTTTGCCGGGCTGCCGTTCGTCGACTTCCCGGCGGAGATCAAGGACAAGGGCTACTACGCCAGCCGCGGGATCACCGAGCGGTCGGGCCAGTTTGAGGTCTATCTCTCGCGCACGTGGAACGAGAAGGCCGACAGCATGACCTGGCTCTCGCGGCCGCTGCTCACGAGCGAGAACCCGGCGGCCGCGCTCAATAACATCCGGATCGCGCCGGGCACCGTGCTGCCGGGCGGGATCAAGCGCGTGGACATGGGCAGCGTGCCGTTTGATTTCGACGCGGAGATGCGCCAGACGCGCGAGGTCGCACAGGAGCACGCCGGCATGCCCGACCTGGGGCTGGGCCGCTCGAGCCCGACGCCGGGCAAGAAGACGGCGCGCGAGGTGGACGTGACCGCCACGCTGATGCAGCAGACCACCGACCTGCGGGCGTGCATCAAGCGCTGGGGCATGGCGCGGCTGTATGCGAAAGGCTGGCGCCTGCTGGCGCATTTCGGCGCGCGCGAGCTCGAGTACGTGTTCGACGACGAGGTGGCCCAGCTCTCCGACGCGGCGCGGCAGATGGAATACATCGTGAAGCCCGCGGGCACGCCGGACAACTGGAACAAGCCGGCGCGCCAGCAGCGCGCGGCCGCGCGGGCCCAGCTTTACGGCACGAACCCGTACATCAACCAGGCCGAGCTGACCAAGCACGTGCTGGACGAGGACGATCCGCGGCTGCGCCGGCAGCTGTTTCAGGATCCGCGCACAAAGGCGGCGACGCAGGCCGAGGATCAGGCGCAGGAGCTCGTGATCCTGCGCGAGGGCTGGCCGGCCGTGGTGTCGCCGGCCGACGACGACAACGTGCATTTGCAGACCGTGCTGGGCTGGATGCAGAAGGTCCAGACCACGGGCGAGATCGTCCTCCCGATCGGGATTCAGCGCGTGATGCAGCACGTCCTGCAGCATTTGCAGCAGCTCGCGCAGCGCGACAAGCGCGCGGCCGCCGGCTGGCAGCAGCAGTTCATGCAGGCCGCGCAGGGCATGCAGAATCCATCTCTCGCTGTTCCAGGCGGCGCATCCGCGGACGGAGCGCGAGGAACAGCTGGCGAGCCAGCCCGCGTGCACGCGGGCGCGCAGGAGGTGCTGATGTGAGGGCGTGGTGGCGCAATTTCGTGGCGACGTTCCGCGCCTATCGCGCGCTCGAGGCCGAGCGCGGCGAAATGCGGATCATGCGCGAGGCCCTCGCGCGCAAGGGCGCGATGATCGATGACCAGCGCGAACTGCTCAACGACGAGCGCGAGCGCAGCGGCTTCTATCGGGCATGGTTTGGCCAGCTCGACCTGCCGCTGCCGCCGGCGCCGCTCGATGTGGAGCAGTGGACGCCGGAGGACGCCGCGGCGCTGAAGGGTTTCATCGCCGGGGGCGCGGGGCAGAAGCTCGTGCGCGAGTTTCGCCGCTATGAGGCGCAGCTGCTCGAGGCGGCCGCGATGCGCAACCTGACGGGCGAGCAGCTCACGCAGGCCTGCGGCTTTGCCGCGGGATTCCGCGGCAGCTTTGCCTACTGGATACAACTTTCGGCGACCCACCCGCCGCACCAGGTGGACCACGCGCACGCCGCGGAAATGACGGGCGACGAGGCGAGGCGCGAGACCGACAGCCCGGAGTAACCCCATGACGACACAAGCACTCGACAAGACGAAGACTGCCACCAGCACCGGACCGACGGAAGCCGACCTGAGGAATATGGCCCTCGAGGTCGATACTTCCGGCGCAGACATGACCGCGGATTCAGATGAGCAAACCGACGTCGACCGCGGCGACGCCGATCCGGAGGGGGCAGAGAAGCCAGCAGCAGACGGAGACGATCCAACCAACAAGGACGGCACCGCTTTGGCCGCGGAAGGAACCGCGGACGAGCAGGCGCTGCGTCAGCAGGCCGCGGACCTCGAGGCGGCCGCAGCAGCGAAGCAGCAGCAGCAGCAGACCGCCACCACGAAACCGGAAAGCCCGTTTCTCAAACGCCAGCGCGAGATCGCGGAGGAGCGCAAGCGCCTCGACGACTCGTGGAAGAAGCTCAACGCCGAGAAGGCGGCGCGCCGGCGCGAGGAGCTCGAGCGCACCCGGTTCGCCGAGGCACGGGAGCGCGATCGCGCGCCCGCCGTCACGGCCGAGGACCGGCCGGGCCACAACTTCCCGGTCGAACAGCTGATCGCGACGGCGCGGCGGCTCGAGACCAGCGGCAAGGCCGACCTCGCCGAGCTGGCGTGGACGGAGGTGGAGGAGGCGCGGCGCTTTGCGCGGGCGGGCGGCAAGCCCGGCCAGGCGCCGGCGGCCGCACGCCCGGCAGCGGGCGAGAACGGCGCGATGGGCGAACACGAGTTCAAGGAACGCTGGGCGGCCACGACCGAGATCGAGGTCGAGCAGAACCCGGACCTGCAGAAAGCCGACAGCGACCTCTACAAGGGCGTGGTGGCGATCCGGCAGGCGTATCCGTTCCTGAACCGCATCCCCGACGGGATGAAGCACATCGTGGCCGTGGCGAAGCTGCAACTCGTGGCCAAGGCCGTGCCGGCATTGGAGGCCAAGATCGTCACCATGGACAAGGAACTCACCGAACTGCGCCGGGCGACGAGCCTGGGCGGCGGCGGCGGCAGCGAAACGCGCGGCGGGGCGAAGGGTTTCAGCGACCTGACCCCGCTCGAGCAGGAAAACCGGCTGCGCGCGATGAACGCGGAGGCGGATTCGCAGAGCCTGCTGGCCGGCTGACCCAAGGCGCAGAACGGCGACGTAATCACAACATCACGACAGAGGCAGTAACACCATGATCACAGTTGCCAGCATCACCAATACGTACAACACGTATTTCTCGAAACAGTTGCTCGAGCAAGTCGAGCAGCTCCTGGTCTTGAACCAATTCGCGCAGGAGAAATCCCTGCCGCGCAACGTCGGCTCGAAAATCATCCAGTTTTACCGCCGGGAAAAGGCGGCGAGCGGGAACGTCGTGGCCCTGACCGAGGGCACGCCGATCAGCACGTTCCGGGACTTCGTCTACACGCCCGTGAGCGGCACCCTGTTGCAGCTCGGCCAGGCGATGAAGATCACCGACGTCGTGCAGATGACGTCGCTCTTCGACACGATGAAGGACGGCGTGGCGCTGATGGGCGAGGAGTGCGCCCTCGAGGCCGACGACCGGATGCGCAACGTCCTCGCGCACCAGACGACCGGCCTGACCAAGCGCTACGCGCAGGGCCTCGCCGACTGGGCGGCGGTGGCGGCCGCAACCGCGGCCAACGCCAAGCTGACCGGCCTGGATCTGCTCGACGGGGCGACCTCGCTCAAGTCGGCCAGCTCGCGCGCGCCGAAAATCAATGGCGGCTATGTCGCCGTGGTCCCGCCCGAGGGCACGCGCGACCTGATGAACGACGACCTGTGGCTGGACGCCGTGAAGTACAGCGACGTCAAGAAGCTGTATGCCGGCGAAGTCGGCAGCCTCTACGGCGTGCGCGTCGTGGAAGCCACGAACCCGTTCATCGAGGACAACAGCGGCGCCGAGGGCACGTATGCGGCGGCCGGCGAAATCCTGACCAGCATGGTGCTGGGCCGCGGCGCGTTCGGCGTGCCGAAGCTCGCGGGCACCGCCAGCCCGTGGAAGCCGCAGGTGATGATGAACCTGAAGCCGGACAAGAGCGACCCGCTCAACCAGTTCGTGATCGCGGGCTGGAAGGCGTTCTGGGTGACCGTGCTGCTCAACGCCACCTTCGGCCGGGCGATCCGGCACAAGACCCAGTTCGTCGCCTGAGGCGGCCGCTGCGCGTTTTTTCTTTGGCGCATATAAAGGGCGGCCACGGGGCCGGGCTCCATGGCCGCCCTTTCTCACTTTTCAAATCAGCGACTCGACATGATGAATACCAGCGAACTTTGCATCCCGGTGGCCGCGGTGGCCCTCGACGGCGTGGCGCCGGCGGTGGGCGATCCGGTGAATTTCCCGGTCGATGCGACCGTGGTCCGCACGGCGGGCGACAAGCTCTATGTGCGCGTGACGGCAGCCGCGGGGCAGCCGGTGGATGGCGTGGCCGGCGAACCGGCCGCGGAGCAACCCGAGATCGCTGAACCGACCGAGGACGCCGCCCGCACGATGGGCGCGGCCTACGACGACCAGGAGGAAGCCATCCTATGAGGAACAGCTCAGGCGGGGGATTCCAGGTCGTCGCGACCGCGCAGCTCGCGCCCGTGCCCGACGTCGAAATGAGCGAGATCACCGTAGCCGACACCGCGCTGGCGCTGGTGGGCGAGGCCGGGATCGAGGCGCTGGACGCGAAAACGACGGTGGTCGTGGTCCAGATCGAGGCGGCGACGGTGCGCTTCACCGATGACGGCACGGATCCGGTGGCGACGACGCACGGCTTTCGCGCCTACGACGGGCAGACGCTGATCTGGAGCGTGGCCACGGCAGCGCGGGCCAGGTTCGTGCGCGAGGGCGGCACGAGCGCGAAGCTCAAGGTGGGGCAGTACAAACACTCGACCTGATCTCATCATGAGCGCGAAATCTGCCTATCTGGCGGCCGAGTTGCTGAAGTTTGCGACCAACCAGGCGAACGATCTCGGGACGCCGGTCGTGCCCTGGCTCGCGCTGATCGAGGTCTGGACACCGGGGGCGCCGCCGGGCGACGCCACCTTTGCCGAGGTGACCGGCGACGGTTACCTGCGCGTGCAGACCTCCACCAAGTGGACGGCGCCCGCCGCGGGGGAAGGCAATGCCCGCGTGGTGGTGACGAATGCCGACATCGAATTCGATGCGATGACGGCGGACAAGCAGGTGCAGGGGATCGCCCTCTTTGACGATCCGGAGGACGGCAACCTGCTCTACTCAAAAGCGCTGGGCGTGACGCTGACCGTGCTGGCCGATGCGCCGGTGCTGTTCGCCGCCGGCGATCTGTCAATCCAGGAGGACTAAGCATGACCTTTCCGATTTTTCGTTGGCGGGTGGCGATGGCCGGCGCGGGGGCGTTGCTCGCGCTGGCCACGGGCCTGCAGGCGCAGCCCTCGGGCCGGCCGGTGCCACCGGATGCGACGACCCAGGAAATGGAATCCGGCGCAGTCACTGAGATGCGCACCATGTCGCCGGCGCTGGTCGCGGCCGCGATCGCGGCGCAGGCCGGCGAGGGCGGCAGCGATGATCAGGACGCGACGGAGGTGCCGTTTGCGCCGACGGGCACGATCGAGGCGATCACGACGCAGGCCGCGGTCGCCGAAGTCTCGGGCGATGTGACCGCGCTCGCCCTGGCACCGGATGACACGTGGACGGGCACGCCCACGATCGACGAGGACAGCGACGTGAACCGCAAGCTGATCCGCGGCGCGAGCGCGACGCTCGTGCAGGTGACCCTGCCGGAAACGCTGACGACGGATACATGGTTCCAGTTCGCGAATCAGGACGCCGGGCCGTTTCAGTTCATCAACAACGGCACGTCGGTGATCAAGGACATTGACGGGGTGACGCGGGACAACACGACGAGCCCGATCACGGTCTGGAGAGGCGAAACCGCGTTCATCCACAAGGACGACGCGACGACCTATACGATCTTTCAGCCGCGCACGGCGATCCACGCAGGCGCGAATGCGCTGGTGGATGACGGATACCAGGCGACGACGCCGCCGATCGAGGACATGGTGGCGGCCGCCACGACCGCGCAATGGGACGCGGTGTACGCCAACACCTCGCGCAAATTTGCGCTCGCCGATGCGGACGCGTCGGCGGCGGCCGCGGATCCGATTGGCATCGCGGTCGCGGCCGCGGCGGCCGACGCCGCGGTGACGGTGATGGTTTCGGGCTACGTGCGGAACGACGGCTGGAATTTCACCGCGGGCAACCGGCTCTATGTCAGCGCGGCGACGCCGGGCCTGATCGTCGATGCCATTCAGGCCTCGGGAGGCTTTGGCCGGGAAGCTGTCGGCGTGGCGATCTCGGATGACGAGGCGTGGGTGGACTTCAGCGGCCACCCGACGCGGCCGGGCATGGTGGCGAAAGTCACGGCGGGCTCCTACACCGTGGGCACGACGGATCCGGATGAACTGTTTGGCGGCGTGATCTACGTCACGAGCGCGGGCACGATCACAGTCCCGGCCGTGATCGCGGGCGGGAATTTCAGCGTGGTGACGATTGGCGCGATCGCCGTCTCGGTCGACCCGAACGCGGCCGACCTGATGTACCTCGACGGCGTGGCGCTGGCCGATGGCGACAAATGCACCAACACCAGCACGGCCGGCGACACCGTCGTGTTTACCTACTACGACGCGACGGGCTGGAATGCCCTGAGCGACGGGTGGACGGACGGAAACTGAGCCATGCGACGCCTGCTCCTGCTCGCGCTGCTCGTGATCGTCGCCGCCCCTGGCTGCGACGCGGCCGCACCGCAGCAGCACGCCCAGGTGCTCGCGCGCCGCAACGCCACGAGCACGGTGCTACCCTCCGGCCTCGCGGCATGGTTCGCGAACGACTGGGGCGGCACGGACATTCCCGAGGCGCTGGGCACCGGACCGGGCACGATGAACGATAGCGGCGGCGCGGTCGTGCTGACGTATGTGCCGGCCGATGGCGCGTGGGTGTATTTCCCGGCCGGACTCACCACGAGCTCGATCACGACACCGTATGACGCCAGTTTCAACATCACCGGGGACAATGAGATCCAGGCGAAGGCCTGGGCTACGGACTGGACCCCGACCACGGCAAAATACGTGTTCCTGCGTGGCACAGCCACGGGCACCTCGCAGTGGTATTTCCGAAACAACTCCTCCACGGCGGGCACGCTGTTGGTCGCGAAGACCAATTCCGGGACGACGCGCACCAGTGACGATCCGGTGGGTTTCAGCAACGGCGCGCCCGGCTGGATCCGGGTGCGCGTCGACGTGGGCACGGATGTAACGTTCGACACGTCGACCGACGGCTCGAGCTGGAGCGACCTGGGCGGAGTCGAGACCGATATCGCGGCGGCGACGACCGAGGCCACGTATGGGCTGGTGCTCGGCGCGGCGGCCTCGGCCGGGACCGGACAATTTGAGGGCGGGCTCTATCAACTGCTCTGGTATCCGAATGTGACCAACAGCTCGCCGGTCGTCACTTTCAACGCCGCGAACTTCACCGCGCCGTATGCGACATGCCTGGATAGTGTCGGCCATACCTACACGATCAACCGGCCGTCGAGCGGCCTGCAGCCGTTTGTCGTCGACCGCTCGATGCTCGTGGGCGACGGCAGCAATGACCTCTTCATCATCGCCGACCACAACCAGCTCGACCTCGGGACCGGGAGCGCGTCGGTCAGCATGCTGATCCGGGTGCATAACGTGTCGGCGAGTCGCGCGCTGATCGCGAACAAGACCGGCACCGGTCAGGGCTGGGCGCTCAATATCTCGGGGACGGGCATCACCGCCAACGCCAGCGACGGCACGGACAATGTGACGACGGGCTCGAGCACCATCACCCAGGGCACGGAGGCGACGCTCGTGACCTGGATCCGCGACGGCAACACGCTCCATGTCGCGCTCGACGGGGTGCGCGATGCCGGCACGGATATCTCGGCTGTGGGCAGCGTGACGAATGCGAACGCCCTCCACGTGCTCGCCTACAATTCGGCCGGCTCCTACGCGGACGGCGTGGCGGTGATGGGCCTGGCCCTGCACGGCAGCGCCCTGACCCCCGCGCAATGCGTGATCCTCAAGGCCGAGATGATTGCCGCCAACCAATGAAACGCTTTCTCGCAGTTCTCTTTCTGCTCACGGCCGCGGCGTTGCCCGCGCAGCAAATGGCGGGTTTGTTCATGGTGCCTTCGGCCGCCCGCGGCGGCCCGGCGCAACCGCCGGAGGAACCGCCGGAGGAAAACCCCGAGGAGCTGCCGCTGCGGATCAATGCCGCGGGACCGCTGCACTCCGATCCGGCGCTCGATGTGTGGGAGGCCTCGCGCCTGTTCACCGGCGGCTCGATCTCGACCTACACCGGCACGGTCGCGGGGGCGCCGGCGGTGCAATACGGCAGCGCGCTCTTTCTCACCGAGCTTTACGGGGCGTTCACCTTTGCGGCCAACGTCTCGACCAGTCCCAAGCTGGTGACGCTGTATTTTTCCGAGAACTACCGGACGACGCCGGGGACGCGCCTGTTCGACGTGCGCGACGAGGACGAGGACACCCTGCTGCTGGACGATTTTGACGTGTTCGCGGAGGCCAACGGGCAGCGGATCGCGATCGCCCGCTCGTTTCTGATCACGCCGGCGGACGGCTCGATCAATCTCGCCTGGGAGGACGCGGGCCCGGCCGATCCGATCGTGAACGCGATCAAGATCGAGGAGTATGTGGCGACGCCGCCGGCGGCGATCGCCGATCTCGCGACGGTCGCGGGCGACACGCAGGTGACCTTTACGTTCACGCCCGCGGAGAACAGCACGCAGACGAACCTCTATTGGGACACCACGAGCACCGTCACGACCGGCGACACCAAGGTGGCCGACATTCAATCGGGCCATGCCCTCACCGGCCTGGCCAACGGCGTGCAGATCTGGGCGAAGGTCGCCGCGGAAAATGACGACGGCGAATCGGCGCTCTCCAATCTCGTGACGGCGACGCCGGCCGCGGCGGTGGCCGGCGTCACCCTTTTTGCCAACGTCGCCGGCAGTGACGCCAACGACGGCAGCAACAACACCACGCAGGCCCTGCGGTCCGCGATCGGGATGCGCGACCGGATGCGCGTGCTGACCGGCCGCACGGTCGACGGCACGACGGCGCTGCCGCTGGGCTGGACGGGCGCGCGGCTGGAGTTTGACGCCGGCACCTTTCCCCAGGTGGCAACGATGTTCCTGGACGAGCGCGACAGCGGATCGTCGCCGCATCCGATTGTTTACGCGGGCGCGGCCGGCGAGGAGATCATCTGGACCGGCGCGCACCAGGTCGACGATGAGGATTGGTCGCTCGTCACCTCCGCCAACGCCTACGCCTGGGGACGCCTGCCCACGGCGACGCGCGCGCAGACCTACCAGTTGAACGTCACGGCGCAGGGCATCAACACCGGCACGCTCTCGGGCGGCTTCAGCAGCGTGGAAAACACCCTGATGTTGATCGTCGATGGCGAGATGAAACACATGTCGCGCTGGCCAAACGCCGCCGATTCATCCGGCAGTGGCTGGGTTGTGCTCGACTCGTGGACGGACACCGGTCCCGGCGGCGCGGCCACGATGACCTTCAGCGAGACGACGCCGCAGGCGTGGAACGAGGCCAACCAGGACATTCTGGTCTACGGCGCGCCGGGGGTGCCGTTCTCACTCGCGTGGGAGCGGACCTCCGCGATCGACACCGTGAGCGGCGCCACGCGCCTGACGATCCCGGCCCGGTCCGGCAGCTACGCGATCAACTACACGGCGGGCGTCTCGCACTTCGTCGCGCTGCGCAACGCGCTCAACGCCGTGACCGCGGGCACGTATGCCTGGAACAGGTTCAACGGGATGCTCTACTACCTGCCGGCGGACGGCGAAGGCGCGCCGACCAACACCAGCCTGACGCTGCTCGATGGGCTCGTGCAGTGTGGCACGGACGAAACGCCCGCCAACGCCGCGCAGTATGTGACGTTCGAGAACATCACCTTTGAGGGCACGCGCTCGAAGGCGGTCGTCGGTTACCACGCCGCCGGCGTACGCCTCGAGGATTGCACGTTCCGCAACATGGGCGGCAACGCGTTCTATTTCGAGGATGCGCTGACCTCGGGCGCGGACGGCTGCACGTTCCTGAATCTCGGGCGCGGGCCCGGCTACCTGCAGGGGCAGGGGCACAGCACGCTGACGGACAGCGGCTGCTTCTTCACGGGCAACGCGGGGGATGAGCTCGGCTGGTATGACGTGAGCATTCCCGGCGCGCTCTGGCTGAATGATCAAAATGGCAACGCGGGCTGTGGGGTGGCGGTCACTGGGAACACCTTCACCGACGTGCGCGGCGCGGTGATCATGAACGGCTCCTCGCGCGTGCTGATCGACGACAATGTCTTTCAGCGCACCGCGACGATGGTCGGCGACCTGGGCACGGTCTACATGGGCGCGAAGTTCACCTGCCGGTATGTCACGATCTCGGGCTGCTCGTTTCTCGATCAGACGGAGATGCAGCACGTCGATCATTCGGTGTTCGCGATCTACATCGACGACGCGTTCCGCGGCGCAGTGATCGAGGACAACATTTTCAACGCCTGCTCCGACGGCATCCAGCTCGGCGGCGGGCAGGAGACCATCGTCCGGCGCAATAAATTCACGGACTGCCACCTGGGCCAGCAACAGGCGCCGATCCGCATCGCCTCGCGCATCCCGCGCACCGATCTGCACGCGCCGATTTCGGCGGACCTCAATGCCGTGCCGCTGAACGCAGAGCCGTGGGCGACGGACTTCCCGGAACTCGGGGGGAATATCGAGCAAACCGGCGTCACCGCAAATGCCGGCAATGACACGTGGACCAAGACCAATCACCGCCTGGTGAACGGCCAGCGCGTGGAGTTTGATGCCGGCACGGGCTTCGGCGGGTTTTCCGCCGGCACGTTCTACTGGGTGCGCGACCGCGCGGACAACACCTTCAAGCTCTCCGCGACCGAGGGCGGCGCGGTCAAGGATGTGACGAGCAACGGCACCGCCGGCGTGATCCGCGGCGAGCTCTACGCGTGGCGCCTGTATCCGTCCAATGGTAGCGGCCAGAATACCACGACGATCGTCGACAACATGGCGACCAATGGCACCTACCTGATCACGATCTCGCCGGTAACCGGGGGTAATTCACTGCTGCCGTTTCACGACTTCACGCAGCTGAATTACACGCCGGGCTCGAGCGGCACGCCGGTCGAGGGCGGGGGCACGGCCGCGCTCTCCACGATGGACCGGCAATTCTAGTGCCACGACCAGCACGCAAACGCAAAGAGCGCCACGTATGAAGCAATCACGAACACCAGAAACAGGGCCGCCAGTGTCGCCGCGGTGGGCAGGCGGCGTTTCATGGGCAGGCCGTGGCGGCGATCGCGGCCGCGAGCAGGGCCGCGAGCTGGTGGCGGCCGGCGGCGTTGAGGTGGATCCCGTCCGGGCTGAAATGCCCGGCCTGCAGGGCGCGGGTGGGAACGGCGGCCGGCGCGGCCAGCGCCGCGCGGTAGGCAGGGGCATCCTGCTGGTAGAGGGCGGCCACGACGGCGTTGCGCAGCGCCACGGGCAGCGCCGCGGGTGCATGGGGCGCCAGCGGCGGCAGCTCGACGACCAGCGGCACGATGCCGCGCTGCGCGAGCGCGTGCTCGAGGCAGGCCACGTGATGCGCGTAGAAATCCGCGCCAACGCCGACGAGGAAATCGTTCGTGCCGACGAGCAGCACGCACACATCGGGCTGCCATTCGCCCCAGAGCGGGCCGGCCGGCGCGGCCAGCAGCCAGTCATAGACCGCGCGACTGCGCGCGCCCGGCAGACCGTGCGACCGCACCTCGACGGCCAGCGCCCGCTCGGCCAGCGCCGCGGCCAGCCCGGCATCGAGTTTCTGACCGGAGGCCCAGCTATCGCCCAGCAGCATGACGCGCAGCGCCGTTTCCGGCGCGCGCGGGGCGCGCGGTTCCAGGGTGGGCAGCGGGCGCCAGGCGACAAATTGCTGCAGGGCGAGACCACCGGCGCCGGCGACCAGCAGGCCGGCGAGACCAAGGGCCGCGAGCGCCCGGCGCAGTGTGATAGTGCGTTGCACTATTCAGAAACAACACGCGCGGGCCGGGATGGCGAGCGCGCGCGCGCCTGATTCACCGCTCCGAGTAAACCCGACCCCCTCGATGAAAACCCTCTTCGCCTTCGCCCTGCTCCTCGCCGCCGGCCTCACCGCGGCCGAGGCGCCCGCCCCGCTCCTCCCGGAATATCAGGCGCTCTATGCCACCGCCACCGGCGGGGGCGAGGCGCTGGTGTATCGGATGAATGCCGACGTGATCGCCGCGCGGCAGGACGCGGCGGAGCTGCGCCGACAGATGGAGGCGCTCAACGCCGAACGGGTAACGCTGCACGCGCAGGTCGCCGCGCTCACGGCCGAGCGGGACGCGGCGCACCAGGCACGCGATGCCGCGCTGGCGCGGCTGGCCCGGATCCGGGCCGAATTTGAGTAGGCTTTCCCATGAATGACACCATCAAGCCACGGGCGGCGAAAAGCCCGGTGAAGTCGAAAACGTTTTGGGGACTCGGGTTGCTGGTCGCGACCCTGGTAACGAGCAAGACCGGCATCCCGCTCGCGCCGGAGGACGTGGATCTGGCCGTCCAGGCGATCACCGGCGCGGTCGGCACGATCCTGGGCGTCTGGGGCCGCGTGACGGCGAAGGAACGGATCAAGGCGCCCAGCCTGCCGCTGCCGGTGCTGGCGCTCCTGATGCCGATCCTCACACTCCATGTGATCTTTCTCGTCGGCCTGAGCGGCTGCGCGAGCAGCGGGGGCGGGGAGGCGCCGACCATCGCGCGCGAGATCGACCTCGCGCTGGTGGGCATCACGGCCGGCGTGCTGCGCAACAACCCCCGCTACGAGCCGATGGTGGGCGATATCATCGCGCGGATCGACGTGCTGGTGGCGCGCGGCCACACCTCGCCGGCGCTGCTGGCGGAGTTCCTCGCGCAACTGCAGGCGAAGCACGGGCTGCAGGGCGCGGATCTCGAGGAGATCACCGCGGCGATCACGGCGGTGCGGCTGGTCTACAGCCGCGTGACCGGGCAGCCCTTCCCGCTCGAGCTGCAGCTGGACGCGCGCGCGGTCGCCTACATGCGCGCGGTGCAGGCCGCGCTGGCCGAGGGCACGACCTGGGCCCAGTTGTTCCCGAAAGCCTGAACCGCCCATGCAAAAGTTCTTCGATCCGCGGATCACCCTGGGGAATCTGATCTCGATCGTGGCCTTCGTCGCGGGCGCGGCCATCTGGTACGCGACCGTGGGCGCCAGCATCCAGCAGATCGAGACCGAGCAGGCGGCGATGAAGCTGAGCATCCGGGACATTGACCAGCGCCTGACCGAGAACGAGCGGGATTTCGCTGTGAGCGAGAACCAGGCCAAGTGGATCCTCGAGAGCCTGCAGCGGCTGCAGGCCGACCGCGGGATCTACACCACGCCGCCCAACAACAACCATCACGCGCCGCGCTGATCATGCCCGCCTACGAATACGAAATCCCCACCACGCCGATCCGCTTCGTGCTCCTGCGCACGATCGAACGCCGGGACGATCCGGTGTTGATCCAGGGCGGCGCGGTGGTGGAGAGCGGGGAACGGCTGCCGGGTTGGCCGGCAAACCCCGGCAACCTGCCGGACGGTTACGTGCCGGTGCGCCGGATCCCGGTGCCGACCTCGATCACGATCCCCGGCACGGTGCGCGACCCGTGGAATCAGGACAACCAGGTGCAGGACGCCTACCGCTACCTCGAGGAGCGGGGCAAGCTCGCGCCGTGGATGATCCCGCCGGCGGAGGCCAAGGCCGCGCTGGCATTGCCCGAACCCGACGAGCCGAACGAGGCCGAGGAGGCGGAGCTGTTCGCGAAGCTCGATGAGCAGGCCGAACGCGGCAATCTCGCACCAGCCGGCCGTGCAGTAGCCGCGGCCGGCGTGCAGGAGGCCACGCCGTGAATCTCCTGCAGCACGCCCAGAGCATCGCGGAAAAAGTCGGCCTGACCGACGCGGCGACCGTCGCGAAGGTGAAGGGCTGGCTGGCGGAACGCCACGAGCACATTTGGAATCTGGCGCTCTGGCGCGACGCGCTCACCCTCTACACGCCGGCGGTCGACGCCGGCGCGACCCACTGGATCCTGCCTGACCCGGCCAGCGCGGTGCCGGCCGCAGCCTGGGACCGGCGCAACCTGTTCCCGGCGGACGAGGCGCTGCAGTTCACGCGCAACCTCGAATCGTTGTTCAACGAGGGCGACCCGCTCGAGGTGGCCGACGTGGGGACGGTGGGCCTCGCGGTGCAGCCGGAGGGCGAGGCGCTGGTGTTTGTCTCGGACGATGCCGGCGACACCAGCAGCGTGACGGTCGAGGGGATGCTGGCCGGCGTGACCCGGCGCGAGACCGTGACCCTGACGGGCACCGACCCCGCCGGGCCGACGGAGGCCTTTGATCTGATCCGCAGCTTTTCGCGCACGGTGGGATCCGGCACGGTGTCGGCCTGCACGGAGGACGAGCTCACCGTGCTGGGCACGCTGGGCCCGGCGGAGATCCAGAAGCGGCACGTCCGGCTGCGCCTGCTGCCGGCCGCGCTCGCCGCGGGCACGATGCTGATCCTGGCGAAGCGGACGCCGCCGGCGTTCACGGTCAACGCGGCCGTGATGGGCCTGCCGGCGCAGGCCGAGGCGGCGGTGGCCGCGCTCGCGCACGCCAACGCGCACGAGTGGATGCGGCAATACGCCAAGGCGGCCGACAAGGTGGCCGAGGCGCAGGCCTTCCTCAAGGTCGCGCTCGACCAGGACGTGTTCACGACGATGCGGCGCCAGCAGATCGTGCCGGCCGACGGGGTGGGCAACTGCCGGGCGTGGTGATCCTCCCATGCCCGTGCTGAAACTTCAGGCCCGCGACGAGGAGCCGCTCGAGGATGCGAGCGAGGGGTTTGCCGGCGGCCAGTGGTCGCAGGGCCGGCGCAGCCGCCTGGCGGCCAATCAGGCGCACCGGCTGCAAAACGTGATGTTGTGGGACGCGACCGGCCGCGCGACCACGCGCCGCGGCGCGCAGCACATCGGCGACGAGGAACTGCCGGGCCCGGCGGTCGACGGCCTGGGCTACTTCGACACGCCGGATCTGGAGCGGCTGGTGCGGGTGAAGAACGGACTGGTGGAGGAACACGAGAACCTGGACCCGACGGAGGCCTGGGCCACGGTGGCCGGCTGGACGCCCGAGGCGGGCGAGCCGTGCGCGATCGTGCAGGGCATCGCTGGCGGCGATCAGGTGCTATTCTTCAGCAACGGCGTCGACCCGGTGCAGAGCTGGGACGGCAGCAGCTTCACCAGCGAGGCGGCAATCCCTCTGGGCCGCGCGATCGGCTGGCACACGAACCGCCTGATCGTGGCCGCGGTGGATACAGATCCGGATACGATATTCTTCTCCGACATTCTCGACGGGCAGGCGGGCTACGACGTGACGAAGCGGATCCGCGTCGGCGCGGGCGACGGCGATCCGATTGCGACCTGGCGGCCGTGGTATGGGACGATCATCGCCGTTTTCAAGCGCGGCAGCGCGTGGCTGGTGGACGTGAACCCGGCCACGGCGGTGGGCTCCATGCGCGTCGACCGCGTGCCGCACGCGCGCGGACTGGTGGCGCGGCAGGCCGTGGCCGAGGCGGGCAATGATCTCCTCTACCTCGCGAGCGACTACCGCGTGGCCTCCCTGAAGCGCTACCTCGAGGCCGGCGCCGAGGTGCAGGTCGTGGTGTCCAACGCCGTGAGCAACGAGATCGACAACATCAACCGGGCCGCGGCGCACGAGGCCAGCGCGGTCAGCTACGGCACGCGGACGTTTTTTATGATCCCCACGGTCGTGCCGGGCTATCCGCACGTGCTGAGCTACAACAACGACCTGAAGGTGTGGGAGGGTTACTGGAACGGCTGGACGCCGCTGTGCTGGGCGGTGAGCTACGCCGGCGGCCAGCCGCAACTCAACTGGGGCGACGACGTGGGGCGCGTGTTGCGCTGGCGGGACGCCAATCCCGAGGTGCTCGAGACGGAGGAGGACCACCGGGATCCGGACTGGTTCAACGCGACGCAGGCGATCCGCACCTCGATCGAGACGCGGAACCACACCTGGCAGGCGGCGCAGAACGCCAAGCGGCCGCTGCACGTGGAGATTGAATTTGCGCCGGGCTGCACGGCAGAGCGGGCCAACCTGTGGTTGATCCGCGACGAGACGGTGCAGCCGCAGCTGGGCTTCGTCGACCCGCGGCAATTGCGCGCGAGCCTGAACCTGCTGCACGAGCTGCCGGGCCGTGAGTTCGGGCTCCGGATCGAAAGCCCGGCGGGCAAGCTGTCCGTGGCCGCGGTGCGCTGGAGCGCGTTTCTCGAGACCGTGCAGCTCGTCGCGCCGGCGGGGTTTGATCGCGCGACGCCGGGTGATGGCTGGACACCCGAGGAACCATCGAGCGAGCCGGTGCCGGTGCTGCTGCCGGCGGTGACGCTCGACGGCGCGGGGGATTTCAGCGGCGAGCTGACGGTGGTGTCGGTCATGCCCGCGGTGACGTTCGACGGCGACGGCGATTTGGTGGTGCTCGCCTATGGCGGCTGGGTGTGGGGGATTCTCACGCTGGAAAGCACCGACGAGGCCGCGCACGACGCGGCGAGCGGCGATTGGGTGTCGGGAACCGGACCATAATTTATGCAAGCTTTCGTGGATACAACCGTGCGGCTCGACAACACCAGTGACCTGTTTGGTTACGGTCATTTCCACAAGGTGATGCCGGCGCCACCGGCGGGCACAAAGCGGGTGATCTATGCCTTTCGCGCGTATTACGACTCGATCGCCGCGATCACCAACTACACCGCCAAGGCCTGGAATCATACCAATTACTTCGGGCTGGGCTTCAATGACGACGTGCTCGAGTTCACGATCCCGTATCCCGGCAGCCCCTACCGGCCGGACGGTTTTTTTGGCTGGTTGACGAATCGCCCCACAATCGACGTGTCCAACGTCTACCACAACGACCGCCTTGCCCTGTATATGCTCGACCAAGGCGGGGCCATCGGGCGCCAGGTGATCGTCGGCTACTCACTTGGCGGGGGCTACAGGCAGAACAAGGATTTCCTGAACGGCATGGGGGCGCCCATCAGCGCCAACCTCACCAATCTGCAATTCGGCGGGTCCGACGAGGCGGAGCACACGCGGCTGCCGGCGCGGCCATCCGATGGCGCGAATTTTACCGGCGCGTGGGAGATCTGGGCGAGCGCGGTTGATAAAACGATGTACGCCCGCATGGCCGTCGACTACAACGCGCTCGCCGACGCGGCCATGTTCGACGCCTTTGTTGCTCCGGTCGTCGCCCACACCTACACGCTGCACGGCGACGTCGTGAGCACCTACCGGCCGGACTTCGCCACCGTCGTGTTTCCGAACGTAATCAAGTGGCGCAAGAGCGTGCCGGATAAGAAATTCGTGTTCGAGGTCGTGCGCCGGCGTTTCTACGACTACGCCAACAACGTCCTGGGAGAGGATGAATCGTGAGCACGAGCGCGGCGGAAATCGTGGGCTGGCTCGAGGCGCGGCTGCCGCAGGTGGCCACCTGGGCGTACGGCCAGCCGGGCAACGTGTGGCGCTGGTATTGGCATCACGGCGCCGCGGCCGTGCTGACTGATGCGGGCCGAATCGTGGCCGCCGGCGCGGCGCGCGTGACGGATCGCGCGCACGTGCTCGATCCCTTTCACACCGATCCCGCGGGCGACGTGGCCTATGTCTATGTGGCCGCGGCCGACACGTCGGAAGGCCTGCGCGGCCTGTGGGCGTGCATGGAAACGCTGCTCGGCCGCCGGCCGTGGATTGCGTGGCAGCGCCCGACGCGCGGCCGCGGCCTGCAGCTCCACCCTTACGCGCGCGTGGCGCGCCTGCTCAACTCCACTCAACGGGAAGATTTCACCCATGGACGTCGATACACCAGAGCCGCCTGATCTTGGCGCAGCGACCCGCGAGGGCATCGAAACTGATATCTCCACGCTGCCGTCGCGGCTGCTCACGGAGCGGGCCGCCGGCGAGGGCCGGCGCCTCTACCGCCGGCCGGATGGCAGCTATTCGCTCGACGCACCCGCGGGCGAGGCCCCGGCCGCGCTGGCCAACTATCAGCGCATGTATCGCGACCAGGTGGACGCGGGCAACTACGGCGACAAGCCGCCGAGCTTTGACCAGTGGCTCGACCAGGCCGCGGGCAACGCGCGCGACAACCCGCAGGTGGCCGCCGACGTGCGCTCGATTCGCGACTTCTACAGCGCCGGCGGCGGAGATCTCGCCGCCGACTTCACCGGGGTGGGCGATCAGGACCGGATCGACCGCGACATCGCGAACCAGACCCGCCTGCTCGAGGCCGGCGCCGGCGTGGCGCGCAACATGGAGCGCGGCCGCCTCGAGGACCTGCAGGCGCTGCTGCCCGAGTTCAACCGGTTGAACCTCGAGCAACAGCGCGCGGCCTACGGCACCGCGCTGGATGCGGCCGACGAGGGCGAGCGCCGGCGGCTGGGCCTCGAGCTCGAGTACCGCCCGCAGTTCACCGAGAGCAATATCACCGCGCAGGAGGAGGCCTACCGGCGCGCGCTGGGCGCGTGGCGCGAGGAGAATCCCGAGGCCAGCGCCGCCAAGCAGCGCCTGGTGCAGGAACTCATGGCCGGGGTGGGCGAGGGCGGCGAACTCACCGCGCCCCAGCGGCGGCGCGTGGAGCAGAACGTGCGCGGGGCGCAGGCCGCCCGCGGCAACATCCTGGGCGACGCGGCCGGCTTCGACGAGGCGCTGGCGGTTTCCGGTTACGGCGAGGATCTGCAGCGCGGCCGCCGGGCCGAGCTGATGGGTTTCCTGCAGGGCGAGCAGGGCATGACGCCGAACTTCGGCAGCGGCGCCTATGCGCCCAACATGCCGGCGTTTGCCGCGACCACGGCGGGCGGCCCCAACCTCACCCCGGCCAATCTCACGCAGTCCAGTGCGTGGAACGTGACCAACCCCAACGCGGGGGCCATGGGCGTAGCTCAGGCCAATACCCGCTTCGACCAGGGGATGCAGATCGCCAACCAGCCAAACCCGTGGCTCGAGGGGCTGGGCATGGTGGGCGGCGCGGCGCTGGGCGCGATGGTGTGAGCAAGCCATGGTGACCGACCTGCCCTTTCCGGAGACGCTGCCGACGCTGGAGGCCCAGTTTGCGCTGCTGGCCGCGGGCCGGAAAGCGGCCGTGCTCCTGCCGCACTGGTCCCCCCAGTGGCGGGCGCCGGCGGGTTTCGCGGTGCATGCCACGCCGTGCGGCACGTTCTTTTTTGATCCGCGGAACCTCGTGGCCTACGTGATTGACCGCGACCTCGCGGCCGACGAGATCGGCCGCGTGCTCGGCTACGGCGTGCCGCGCAAACCCGCCCGGCCGGTGGGGGCGCTCGCGCTGCTCGCGGCGGATGGGAGCGAGGTGCTGGCCGTGCTGGTGGACGCCGGCAGCCGCGCCGCAGCCCAGGCGGCGCTGGAACCCATGGCCGGCCCGGCCCAACGCGTGGAACTGGTGCCGGTGGCGCAGATCATCCGCGGGCGGCTCGCCTGGTGGACCCAACACTTTGCAACCCAGGAGAAACTCACACATGCCTGACAACGGCGGCAGTCTACTCCGAGGAGTCCTCGGCGGTTATGGTATCGGCCGCGACCTGCGCATTCAGCGCCGGCGCGACCAGCTCGACAAGGAGCTGCGCGCGGATCGCGCCCTCGAGCGCGTGCGCGGGATGCATCGCTTCGGCTGGGAACAGACCGACCGGGCGAACAGCACCGACGATCGTACCCGCCGGCACGGCTACGAGGATCAGGATCGCGCGACGATCACCGATGAACGCGCACGCCGGCGGCAGCTCGAGGACGAGATCCGCGGCCGCGCCGACGCCGAGCGCAGCGCCGAGGAGCTGGGCACGGGCGACGAGATCGAGACCGCGCTCACGCGCATGGCCGGCGTCGCCGACACCGATATGAGCCCGGAGGAGGGCGAGCTCGAGGCCGCGCTGCGCCGCCGGCGCGCGGCCGTGCTGCCCGCCGAGCGCGAGCGCGAACAGGGCGAGATCGAGCGGCGGGCCGAGGCCCGCGCGCAGGAATATGGCGACGAGGCTGCGCTGGAGGCCGAGCTCGCGAAGCTGGCCGGCGTGCCTGATGCCGACGTGGATCCGGCACAGGGCGCGGTTGAGGCCGCGCTCCGCCGGCGCCAGGCGGCGATGAAGCTGCGCCGCGACACGCAGGGCATGGGCCGCGAAACCGTGGAGCTCGATCCGGAATCGGGCGAGCCACTCTCGCGGCGCGTGACGCGGCCGGTGGGAATCGCGCCGCCACCGGTGACGCCGCCACCGGCCGCGCCGGGCGGCGAAGGCCTCGGAGTCAATCCGCCGTCCATGCCGGGCGCACCCGATGCGCAGCAGCGCGCCTCGAGCGGGCAGGCCGCGCTGAAGCCGGGCACCGTCGTGGTGCAGCAGGGCAAACGCTATCAATACCGCGGCGGCGATCCGCGGCGGGCGGACAGCTACGAGGCCGTGGACTGATGCCCTTCAATCCGAACCTGCCGTTTACGCTGGTGGACGAGGGCGACGACACGCCGGCGTTTGACCCGGCGCGCCCCTTCGAGGTCGCGCCGGCCGAATCCGACGCGAGTCAGTTCAACCCGGCGCAGCCGTTTGAGGTGGAGGAGCGGCCGGGCGCGCTTGAGGGGATCTGGAACACGGCGCGGCGCAGCGGCAAGCAGCTGCAGCAGACGGGAGATCTCGCCGGCGTGATGGTGGGGCAGGCGCTGGCGGATCCGGAACTCGAGTTCAAACGCCGGCGGCAGCTGGTCGAGGTCGATCACCCGCGTAGCCCGCGCGAGGATACGGCCGCCTACGCGGCGCGGATCGACGAATTAACGCGGCGCGAGCTCGCGGCCGCGAAGGCGACACCGGTGCAGGCCGCGCGCGACGTGGTGACGCAGGCGCACCAGGCCACCGGCCGCGAGCTGGTGACGACCAACGTGCAGGAACTCGCGCGCCGGCAGGGCGAGATCGAGGGCATTCCGCAGACCGAGCGCATGGACGCGTACGATCGGGCACAAGGGTGGTCGGCTGTGCTGCGCGCGTTTCATCCCGAGACCGCGGCCAACATCGCGGTGCGCGGCGCGATCAATTCCGTGCCGGCGATCGCGCTGGGCACCGGTGGGGCCCTCGCGGCCGGCCCGGTGGGCAGCGCCGCCGGCGTGGCCGCCGGATCCTTCGGGCAGGAATACCTGGGCGCGATCACCGAAACGCTCGCGCAGCACAAGGTCGACCTGCGCGACCCGGCGGCGCTGCTCGCGACGCTGCAGGAGCCCGCTTTCCTCGAGGCCGCGCGCGCGCGCGGCGTGGCCCGCGGCATCCCGGTGGCGCTGTTCGACGCGATCAGCGCCGGCCTCGCCGGCCGGTTTCTGCGCGCGGCGCGGGCGACCGGCGGCAGCCGCGTGGTCGCCGCCGGCAAGGAGGTCGGGCTGCAGGCCGCGCTGGGTGGCGGGGGGGAAGCGGCCGGCGCCGTGGCCGCCGGCGACGGGCTCGATCCCAAGGCGATTTTCGAGGAAGTGATCGGCGAGCTCGCGCCCGGCGCGCGCGAGGTGGCGCAAAACTATTGGAGCGACCGCGGGGCGGCACCCGCGAAGGCGAAGACTTTGGGCGGTGCGGGAGCGGCAGCAGGGGTACCTGCCGGGGTTTCCAGGGAACAGGGAGGATCTTCCGTGCCGCCCATTTCCACTCGCGGCGCTGCGGCAGCAGCGCCGCCAGCCCAGCCCGCACGGGCCTTGCTGGGGGACTTGCTCGCGGAGATCCAGGCCGATCAGGCAAACGAAAGTAAAAAACGCGCCGACGAATCGGCCGCACGCGATGCCCGCCAGCGGGCGGCCGACGAGAAGCGCGCAGCTCTCGACCGCACGCTGGCGCTGGCGCGCGAAACCGCGGCTAACCCGGAGGCGACCTATGCGCAGGTGCAGGGCGCGGTGCGTGTGCTCGAGGACTACGCCGGCGACAACAGCCTGGGGATTTCGCAGGAGCAGCGCGACACCGTGGCCGCCACGCTGGGCGCGCTGCAGCCGCGGTTCAAGGCCCTGGCGGCCGCGGAGGAAGCGCGCCGCGACGACGCGCTGGCCGTTTCCAAGGAGGCGGTCGCACGCCGCGCCGCCGAGCAAAAGGCGCAGATCACCGCGGACCGCGAGCGCGTGAAGGCGGAGAAGGCCGCCGGCATTGGCGCCTCAGGAGAATTTGAATACGACACCGCGCCGGCCGCGGCGCTCGCGGCCCGCGCGGCCGCCGGCGACGAGCGCGCCCAAAACGAGATCGTGCGCCGTGAAGAAACGGCGGAGATCGAGCGCGGCCGCGCGGCGACGGACGAGGATCTGTTGACCGTGCTCCGCCGCGTGCAGTTGCCGACCGAGGACACCAGCGGATTTGACCGCGAACTCGCCGAGCTGCTGCGCGAGGGGATGAGCTTCGGCCAGCGGCAGCAGCTCGTGCGGCCCGGCCGCGGCAGCCTCGACGGGATTGCCGAGGTCCTGCGCGGCGACTACGGTTTTAACCAGTTCCAGACGCCCGATGATGTGCTCGAGGGCGTGAGGGCCGCGCTGCGCGGGGAGGTGGTCCGCCCGCAGGCTAGGGTGGCGGCCCTGGCGGAGCGGCGCGAAGGCGGATCGAAAGCGGCCGACATTGAACACCAATTCAGCGCACAGGGCCTCGAGGCTGATACGTGGGAAAACGAGGAAACAATTCACGTCAGCCGGGTGGAGGTGCCGAAAGAAAAGCGAGGGCAGGGGATTGGCACCGCCTATATGGAGGCGCTGGCTGCATACGCCGATCGCACCGGCAAGACGATCCGGCTTTCCCCGGCGACCGACTTTGGCGGTACCAGCATGGACCGCCTGCGCCGATTTTACGGCCGATTTGGCTTTGTGCGCAACAAGGGGCGGCATCGCGATTACCGGCACAGCGAGACGATGTATCGACGGCCCAAAGACGCTGAATATGCCGAACCTTCACCGGCCGGCTGGGGCGAAGTCGAAGGGCGGCCGCCTTTGCCGCGCGAGCTCACGCCCCGCCGGCGCGATCGCATCTGGCGGGCGTTCCGCCGGGCTTTCCCTGAACTTGCGGAGCAGGTCGAAATTGAAATCGCGACCAGCGAGCGCGAGCTGGGCGAGCGATTGCAGCAGCGAGGCGTGCGGCTCGATCCCGAGCGGCTTTCGCGCATCGACGCGGCCGCGATCCCGCGCGAAGCGCAGCAGCGCGTCGACCAGGCGCACGCGGCGCGCGACACGATCGTGTTTGCCGCGACCGCGTGGCAGGATTTCCGGCAGGGCGCGAAGCGCACCGCGCACGAGGTCGCGCACTTCTATTGGTATGCGCTGCCGGCGGAAACCCGGCGCGAGCTCCGGGCCCTGCACGAGCTCGAGGTGACGCAACGCCGCGGGCCGCTCTACAAGGACGGCGAGCTGCAGACGGAACTCGCGCACGTGGAGGATCTCGACGCGCGCGGCACCCGCGAATGGTTTGCCGAGCGCATCGCGGCGCTGAATCGCGACTGGGCGGAGAACCGCCTGCAGCGCAGCGACGCCGGCGTGATGGGCCGGGCTGAGCTCCTGCTGCGCGACGCCTGGGAGCGGCTCCTCGAGTGGTTGCAGGCCACGTTCACGAGCGACGTGCAGCGTCGGCTGCGGCAGGATCCCGAGGCGGGTTTCTGGCAGGACGAGTTTCGCCGCTTCATGCGCGGCGGGGCGCAGGCCAGCGAGCGCACACGCACGGCCGCGGCCGCGTATGCACAGCGGCCGCGCAGCGTGGATTTTGCCGAACGCGGGCCCAGTGCGCAGGAGGAGGCGAAGCTGCTTGAGGGGCAGATCGCGGCCGGCCAGGAAGCGGCTGACGCCGCGCGCGCGAAATGGGAGGCGGCGGACGCCGAGGTGACCAAGGTCGAGGGCGAGATCGAGGCGCTGCGCGAAAGCGACGAGATTGCCGAGGACCGCGACAGCCGCGGCCGCGCGCTGCACGCCCGGCTGAAAGGCGCGAAGGCGCTGGCCCAATCCCACTATGCCGCGACCGTGGCCGCGCGCGATCGCGTGCAGCTGTGGGAGGACCGGCTCCGGTTGCACAAGCTCAACGCCGCGGCCGTGGCGCGCGCGGCCGTGACGCCGGCGGCCGCGGGCGACAACCGCGTGGCGCAATATCGCGCCTGGGAGGCGCAACTCACGAAGCTCGAGCGCGAGCGCGCGGCCGACGAGGACAAGGCCGACCGGGCAACGATCAAGAAACAGCGCGAACGCAGCGACCAGATGGTGGCGCTCGCGCGCGACATGCGCGCCCTCGCCGAGGAGCTCGACGCCGAGCGGCCGGGCTGGCGGAAACCACCCGAGGCGCCGGCACTCGAGCGGCATGAAGGGGAGGACGAGGCCTCGCCGTTCACCCCCGCGCAGGAATACACG
>Ga0137426_1000036_pt1 | contig 42065 bp, 58 predicted proteins | sample EasRivERMZT660_2_FD_102308 | JGI IMG/M metagenome (GOLD analysis project Ga0137426, IMG submission 102308) | Soil microbial communities from meander-bound floodplain in the East River, Colorado, USA - East River MetaG ERMZT660_2 | ecosystem: Environmental > Terrestrial > Soil > Floodplain ...
ATCTATTTTTTGGTAGAGTTCGTAGTATTCTTCTTCTGAAACTTCCTCAGTCATTGACCGCTTGTATATTGCGGCGACTTCTTCGCACAGACCGTAGATTTCTTTATCCTCCTTAACTTCCTTGAGGTTTTTAAGACCATACTTTTTATCCTCGAATTGCCAGACAACAAACTTCGCCACGACATTAGATAGATCAGCACCTACAGGAATGGCTTGCATGAAACGTAGCGGCCACTTTTTCGCATCCTTTACACTCATGTCTTCAAACAAGGCATCTTCTAAGTAGGCTAGTTCCTTTGGGATACCAAGTTCTGTTTCGTAAACCGAATGGTCACTGGTTTCATAGTCTTTCTTGAGTTTTAAATTAAGTGAGTGAATAGAGCAGCCCACGGCACAGCCTTTCCAGATACCATTTTCTATACCGTAGGTACCTTGAACAATTTGATCTTGCTTCTGGTGGTTTTTAATCTCAGCCACCATGAGAGATTTAAGTTTTGTGTTAAAGGTTTTCATACGTTACTCAACTCATACTGCGGTTCAAACATCCCGCCCTGATTGTCGTAGTCCGCGTAGTGCTCCTTACACAGCGACCACGTAGCCGGGACACCATCATAGTCATCACCACTCTCTACGACCCGCACCGGCACTTTGGCGTACTCCGGCTCACTACAGATTTCGCATTTATTGTTGGACATTGGGAAGTGGCAAGATAAACTGCCCGGCTTGAGCACCCATAATGAGGTACTGAGGATACTGACCATTCCACTTTTCTAGTTGCAACTTGGTGAGCAAGGCCGGGGTGAGGGTAGTTTGTTGTAGTCGCTGCGCTTCTGCTTGAGCCTGAGCTTCGGTAATCGAGGCTTCTTTCTTGAACTTAGCCTGCTCAGCAATGTTTCTCTCAGTCTCTACTTTCACGGCTTCGATCTGCTTAGCTTCGATAGCACTGGTATACTTGCCGTCAAACTTAATTTCGCGAACTCCTACTTCGTCGAGGATAATGCCATTCTCGGCAAAGACGGGACGTAGCTTCTCGGCTATCTGAATTTGGACTTGCTGGGTAGAACCAGAGTAGAGCTCGGCAGCCGTAAACTCACGGGCGACGTTACGGGCCCAGATGCGCGATTCTGTCTTGACGATTTTACCAACCAGGGCATCTTCACTACCAATGTTGTTAGCTACTTCTGTGGCCTTCGTGGGATCAATGGCAAACCGTACCGTGTAAAATATATTCACTCCCTGGCCATCCTTGGTATTGGTATCAACTGGGGCATCTAAGTACACGCCTGAGTTTTCATCGTAGGTTGAGTCGTACTTGTCGGCATCGGCCCGAGTTTCGTAGATGACTTTCTTAGTGTCGTAGCGCAGCACCTCATCGGCAAAGGGGGTAACGACATGGGCCCCAGGGTTTAGAACGCGGCCGGTAACTTTACCCCAGCGAGTGACGACGCCAATTTCTCCCGCGTCAATGAACCGGATACCAGAGTAGGTAAAGGCTAAGGCGATGATTAACAAAACACCAAGAACAACAAGCTTAATACCTACTTGCATACTATTTTCCTTTCTTCTTGCTCTGGCCAGTTTTGTACGCCGTGTACACGACCCAAGCAATTAAACTTATTAAAGCGGCGTCAAACAAAAAATAGATAAAGCGCATACTATTTAACCCACTCCACATGTTTACGATCTTCGGTACATTCCCACAGCTTATAGGTCTTACCATTCTTCACGTGTTCTTTGTAAATCATGCCCGCCCCACACTTAGCGCACGTGTGTTCTAGCCCTAGCCCGTCCTGCATGGTGTCATAGGCTGGCTTAGCTGTCGTACCTTCTTCACCACTGGCCGCATTGCCATCGTCATCCTCAGCTTCTAGGGCAAATAGTGACTGTAAGGCGTACCGGCGGTAGTAGGTGATAGCTGAACCTAGCTTTTGCGGGTCTGTTACCTCGGGTAGAAATATCACACTGTCCATGAGACGTGTGGCCGTTTCACTGTCAATAATCTCGGTGCGTAAAGCAGCCTTGCCTTCGTGAACAATGAGCGGCTGGGCCAAGATTAAACCAACCTCGTTTAAGGCCGGTTTTAAGGCCTCTAGCAAGCTATTGATGTCGAAGTACTTAGAATTGAAGTACGGGTTAGTTTTGCTCTTTTTGACGGCACCTACGGCTTGCTGGACAGCCAGGAGCTTCTGCGTGGGTGTGAGTTTATCGGATGGCATACATCATGTAGGCTATGAGAGCTAACCAAACTACAGATAGGAAAATGTTTAAATAGCGCAACTGCTTAGCTTGCTTGAGCGTTCTTGCCATTTGTTTGAGAACGAGTTTCATCTGGGCTTCGTCTTTACGCATAGACTTGAGCAAGGCGATTGCTTCATCGTCAACATCTACTCTCACGGTGCCAACTCCCTGTAGTAATCGCGCACGCTGTAAGCGCTTCTGGTCAGCAAATGTAGGGTGATCTTCGGGGTCGTAGTCAGCCATACAGACTACTTAGTGTTTTTTTTTGCGACCTTCAAACCTTCGAGTGTCAAGGCCCGCACACACTCCGACAGACTCACCTTATACTCACGCGCTAACTTGCGAATAACCTGATATTCCGCCAGTGTCCAACGGACTCCTGTAGTCCGCTGCTTAGCTTGGGCTTTAACGATAGTAAGCATGTCTGTAACGTATCACAAAGTTATCCACATGTCTAGTAACAGTTGTGTTGACAGGTTGTACACAGTTATGATACTAACTTGTCTATGTCCAGAACTGTCTCACCAGAAAAGAAACAAGCTATTATCGAACGCCTCAAAGCAGGCGATACTCACACAGAGATTAAGAAGAACTTACATGCAAGCTCGGCAGTCATTCAACGCACCCACGAGGAATTAGGGCTGCCCTCAGCTACACGCGGTGCCCAGCGCAAACTAGGCCGGCCCAAGAAAACCCTCCTATGGAAGGAATACTACAAACCCCCCCTTGATAGGCAGTTCCGCATGAAAGTCTCCGGTATCACGGTTGTTCTCCACCTAGCTCAGACTGTTGACGTATCCAGTGTTGACCTGGACGAAAATACTATTAACTTTTTCATAACCTAACCTATGGCTAAGCAGATATTTGCGGTGCGCGAGACGGCTCTCTACTTTATCCCTCGCTGGCTCAAGGGCGAACACATCGCCCGTAAGGAGTTGGCTCGTCACTTACAGCACCAGTTTAAGTTCGACGAAGACCACGCTGACGCAAGTTCCTACGCCGCCGTCAAACGAGCCAAAGATGAGCTGTGGCGAGAAGGGGAAATTGTGATCGTTAATCTCGGCGAAGGGGTTTACGGCATCCCTAAGACTAAAGAGGAGTACGCCTTTGCCCAAAGAACCTACTACACCAAGGTAAAAAGCATGATGACAGGAGCCTTGCGTGTCTACCAGTACGGCCAAGGTCATAACCTCCTACCAGACGGAATGAAGCAGGAGAGGCTAATGCTGCCGAAGGTGACGCTATAGTGGAAAAGTCGTTAGTTATCCACATTGCCATTGCACAGAGTGTGCTACTATGGCAGTATGAAATCACAATTAAAGTTGCTTTATAGTTTTTTCATCTAAAGGCGTACCCCTAGTGGGTGCGTTTTTAGATATTTTGATTGTCTTTTCACATAACCTGTAAACCAGAACTACTACGTTTACCCCTTAGACGTAGGGCAACTAGCAAGGGTGGTAACCTTGGAACGGGGATACTAACGAACGGTCATTTACGAAACCGAGCACGAAGTTGCCGCCGCTAAACGTAAACCACTCCCTATATGTCCCTATTAGAAGGAACCGTGTTCTTTCTGGTAAACCATCTTCAGAAAGATGGCCTCCCAGAGGAGGCAATTATAGATAGATTCTTTTTTCAGATTTAACTGAGTATTCTGGCAGAAATTGCGGCCAAAATGGAAAAAATTAGTTTTGACCTAAGTAAATATCAGCAACCCAAGAAGGCTCCTACCTATTACTGGCAGCAACTTGCCTTAGATTGCTTAGAATACCTAGAGCAACCCCGCAAGTCTCAGGTCTTTAAGTGGGCTAAGACTAGAGAAAGCAAGCTAAAGAGTGCCCTCAACTACATGAAAACTAGAAACATCACTTCATTTCGATATTTAGCGGCTCTCATGTCTAGGTAATATGTCTCGCAAATTGACCGAAGAACACAAAGAAAAGATTAGCAAAGCTCTTAGCGGCCTTAAAAAGTCAGAGGAACATAATAAGAAGAATAGTGAAGCACGATTAAGATATTTTAAAAAACATAGACCTCCTGGCTGGAAAGGAGAACAAGCGAGTTACTGGTCAATCCATATTTGGGTTGGTAGGCGCAAAGGGCATCCCGACCAATGTACTAATTGTAAGGTCAAAAATAAACGTGGTAGTGATGGAAGAAATGCTATTCATTGGGCGAATGTAGATCACAAGTACAAGCGAGAACTGGCGGACTACATTGCTTTATGCGCTCAATGTCACAAAGACTATGATGCTCAAATGCTATGAAATGCCAACAGTGCAACAAAGAACTATTTCAACGGGATGCTGACTACGCCTGGCATAAGTGGGGTAAGTTCCTCTGTTTTCCCTGTAGTCCGCTTAACCGGCAGAAACAGACGAGTTTGCCTATCGCCCCGCCTAAAGAGCAAGATGAATTTATGGCCGAGCATGGATTAGATTCGATTCCCTTCTAGTATGTCTGTTAAATTCTGGAACCGTGCCTCCTGTGTAATAAGCCCCAAGGCTGAGATCGGCGACGGCTCTATTGTTCATGCCTTTGTGGTTATGCATGACCACGTGATCGTGGGTAAAAAATGTAAGATACAAGTTGGAGCTTTTCTACCTGACGGGGTGGCCTTGGAAGATGAGGTAGTAGTTGGCCCGCATGTTTGCTTTACCAACCACCGTGATCCCCGGCTGCCATTTAATAAGATTGACTATACCCTCGTCAAGAAGGGAGCGTTTATCGGGGCTAACAGCACTATCTTGGCCGGCGTCATCGTCGGTGAAGGGGCTATCATCGGTATGGGCTCTGTAGTGACCAAGGACGTGCCGGCGGGTGAATTGTGGTTCGGTAATCCAGCCGAGCCTCATCCACGCCTTACAGACCATCCTGGTGCATCCTATGTATAAGCGAACGTGGTGGCACTGGGCGCAAATCTACCTATACCTGTTGTTTGGGCGTAAACTATGAGCGAGAAAATTACTGTTGAGAAAGTTGAAACCTGGATTGGGCCGTCAATAGCCAAGGCTACGTTTCAGACAGCTATTGATATTGTCAAAAAGCACAACGGTGATAGCAAAATAGTGGAGGAGCTAGAAGAACGGCAAAAGACAATCTCTAGTATTGAGTTGTACGGTCAGTTCAGTGATTAGGCGATGAGTATTATTTATAAAGCCCGGCGCGTGGGAAAAAATGGCAAAATCTTCACACTTTACAAGTTCCGAACCCTCGTGGAGAACGCTGACCGAATCGGAGGTTCAACAACTTCTGACAATGATCCAAGGATTACACGAGTTGGCCGAGTCTTACGGAAAACCAAACTGGATGAATTGCCGCAGCTTTACAACTGGCTCAAAGGGGACATTGCCCTCATCGGCTGGCGACCAGAAAGTCCCGAATACCTCGACACGATCCCGCCGGAAGTCCTAGCCACCAAGCCAGGCATCTTTGGCCTGGCCACGCTATGGGATATGGACGAAGGCAAGTTCTTACAAGAACTAGGGGCCATTGATCCTGATGCTGCCTACCGTGAAGTTATCCTTCCCCAAAAGAGGAAACTTGAGTTACAGTATGTACAGACCAAATCATTTAGTCTTAACGCGAAGATCCTCGCCCAGACATTGTGGAGATTGATTACGCGGCACTAGCCAAAGAAGCCCGACGGGAAGTACTGACTCTTGTCCACAAAGCCCAGACGTCGCATATAGCGTCCAACTTTTCGGTAATTGATATAGCCACGGTTCTGTACGAGAATTTAAAACCTGGCGATAGAGTTGTCTGGAGTAAAGGTTGGGCCGCAGCTACTATTTATTATTTCTTATACCAGCAGGGTTTAATTACTCGTGAAAAACTAGACAGCTTCCCTAATCCTCCCTTTCTTGGTTTAGCTGAACCGTCTGTAACTGGAGTTGAGGTTAGTGGAGGAGCAATGGGGCACGGGTTGCCAGTGGCTGTCGGCATGGCTCTAGGACTGAAGAAAGAGCATGACTTGACGATGAGACTTATGGACGGTGAGGATCTTGGTTTTAGAGACTCACCTGCTACGGTGTACTGCATTATGTCCGACGGAGAAATGCAGGAAGGAACCACCTGGGAAAGCGCAGCCTTAGCCGCCCATAACAAACTGGATAACCTTGTCGTTCTCATTGACGTTAATAAGTGGTGTGCGATGGGGAAGACGGAAGATGTTTGCAATATGGAGCCGTTGGAGGATAAGTGGGAAGCGTTTGGTTGGAGTGCTGAACGAGGTGATGGCCACAATACCGTTTGGCTGGAGGGTCAGCTTCGGCTACAAGATGCTCCTGGATACCCACGTGTCCTCATCTGTGACACCATCAAAGGTAAAGGCGTGAGCTTCATGGAAAATCATCTTCTGTATCACTACAAGCAGATTGAGAAAGATGAGTATGAGCGGGCGATGAAGGAGTTGGTATGAGAAAGCCCTTCATCGAAACACTGACTGAGTTAGCTGCCAAAGATCCTCGTGTGATTTTGGTTATTGGCGACGTTGGCTTTCGATTTATTGAAAATTTTCGGGAACGCTTTCCCAACCAGTTTATCAATGTAGGTGCGATGGAACAGACAATGATGGGGTTCGCGGCTGGTCTCTCGCGGGTGGGCTGGAAACCGTATGTATATACGATGATAAATTTTATTGTCTTTCGTCCTTATGAACAGGTACGCAATGATCTAGCCTATGGCAATGCGAATGTGAAACTCTTTGGGGTGCAAGGAAGTGCAGCATATAAATTCTTGGGACACAGCCATAACATTGAAGACTTTGAAGATACTAGGATGATGGAAAACTTACCGAACATGAAATGTTACTTTCCTCAGCGAGAAGAAGTGGTTAGGGAAACTATGCTCGCCGAGTACGAGCGCAGTGGGCCTAGTTATATGAGAATTTAGTCATGCCAAGGCATAGAAATAAAACGAGTTTTCAAAAAGGTTTGGCCCCTTGGAATAAAGGCAAGCCTGGATATAAACATAAGCCTGGTAGAGTTGCTACATTAGCAACAAGACGCATATTAAGCGAAGCAAAGAAAGGTAAGCCAAGTTTGCGGAAAGGTGCTAAGAACTCAGCGGAACACCGGCGCAAGATTAGTCTTGCCAACCGTCTAAAGCCTAGACCTTGGAGACAGGGAGAAAACGCATGGAACTGGAAAGGTGGGGTTACTCCACTAAGGACTAAAATATGGCACAGTATAGAGTATAAATTGTGGCGCAACGCCGTTTTTGAGAGAGATAATTATACTTGTGTTTGGTGTGGGCAACGAGGAAAAATACTCAATGCCGATCACATTAAGCCATTTGCTCACTATCCAGAACTAAGATTTGCTATAGATAACGGGCGTACCCTATGCAAGAACTGCCACCTTAAAACTGATAACTATGGCGGAAGAATCAGGAGGAAAAAGTGAAACGAGAAAATATCTTAATTACAGGAGTTTCGGGCAGCATCGGTTCGGAATTAGCCAGGCAGTTGTGTGATAAAAACACAGTTTATGGTCTTGATCAGAACGAGACGGGAATAAACGACCTCACGGTAGACCTCATAAATTATGATTTCCACGGCCGTGTCGGCGACATTCGTGACTACGCTACGGTCAACGATGTCTTCTCTGACTTTAAGCCTACGGTGGTCTTTCACGCTGCGGCCTACAAACATGTCACCCCGATGGAACTGACCCCGCTGGAAGCGATCAACACCAACGTCATTGGCACCTACAACCTAATCCATAACGCTCGCCGCTATGACGTTAGAAAATTCGTTTTTATTTCTACAGATAAAGCTATTCACAGTAACTCTGTTATGGGTGCTACTAAACGCCTGGGTGAGATCATGGTCAAGAATCAAGGCAAAGGATTTGTGGTTGTTCGCTTTGGCAATGTGCTGGGCAGTCGCGGTAGCATTATTCCTATCTGGGAGCGTCAGATTAATACTGGACGGCCTGTTACGGTTACTGATCCCGACATGACGCGGTACTTTATGACTATTCCCGAAGCCTGTAACCTGGTCATTACCGCCGGCGAGAAGGGGAAAGGCGGAGAGATTTACGTCTTAGACATGGGCGAGCCGGTTAAGATTCTCGATTTAGCCAGGGACATTATCGCCGCCTCTCGCAAGAAGGTTCCCATTGAGATTATTGGCCGCCGGCCAGGTGAAGCCATGTATGAAAAGTTGATGTTAGAGGAAGAGCAGGCAATCGCTGTAAAAGATGGGCCATTTTTCATTATTAAAAACAACGTATGAAAGTTCCTTTTTTGGACTACAAGAAGCTGTACTCTCACTATCAGCCAGGTGTAGATGAGGCGATGAAACAAGCCCTAGTCAGTGGTCACATGATCCTACAGGAAGATGTAGAAGAGTTTGAGCGTAAGTTTGCTGAGTTTTTGGGAGTAAAGCATGTTGTTGGTCTGAACTCCGGCACCGATGCCTTGCTACTCGCATTAGTAGCGGCTGATGTCGGTGCTGGGGATGAGGTCATCACCGTGAGTCATACGTTTATCGCTACCATCCAAGTTATTCACCACCTAGGTGCTACGCCGGTGTTAGTCGATGTGGGTGAGGATGGGTTGATGGATATAGAACAGGTTTATAAGGCTCGTACTGATAAAACCAAAGCTATTATTCCAGTCCATTTGTCAGGTGATTACGTTGAAAACATTGCTAATCGGGATATAGACGCTGATACATTTACTCACTTTGCCTACAAAAATGGTATTGAAGTCATTGAAGACGCAGCTCAAGCTATTGGAGCAAAGGGAGTTGGGTATGGATTAGCTCAATGCTATAGCTTCTACCCTGCTAAGGTTTTAGGAACATTTGGCGACGCTGGAGCACTTGTTACTAGCAATTCTGACATTGCTAACAGAGTGCGAAGCTTACGTAACCATGGCGGAGTAACGAAGTATGACCAAGAAAGCTACGAGTACGGCTGGAACTCGCGTATGGATAACGTCTGGGCGGCGGTGCTCAATGAGAAATTGGATTACTTACCGACTGACCTCAAGAAACGAGAAGCGGTAGCCCACCGCTACTTGGAGGCTTTGCAGGGTTATCCACTCATCTTGCCGGTGGATCGCCCAGGTAGAATTTGGCAAGACTTTGTTATTCGGACGGAGCAGCAGGTTGAGCTCATTACTCACCTGAAAAAGAATGGCATAGAAACTCTGGGTGGTGGGATGGTGCCTAACCACAAGCATCCTGGCTTAGGTTTAGACCATTTCTCTTTGCCTAACACTGAGAAATGGGTAGCCACGTCTGTCCGTCTGCCTTGTAATCAGTTCATTTCCTCAGAAGAAGTTGAGTACGTAATTGCCAATGTCAAATCCTTCTACGAGTAAGGTTTGCACTCGCTGTGTAATGTCGACGGAGGACCCTGACATTACCTTCGATGAGCAAGGTGTGTGTAACTACTGCCACTACGCTGATAGCCAGGCCAACGCCCGGCGTCTATTTATTGACCAGCGACCCTGGGTTATCAATGAACTACGCAAAGCCGGTCGTGGTAAGAACTACGATTGTCTGATTGGTCTGTCCGGCGGGGTCGATTCTTCGATCGCCCTACACTACCTGGTAGAGAATGGCTTACGGCCTTTGACCTTCACGGTAGACAATGGTTGGAACACGCCAGCCAGCGATGAGAATATCATGCGATTGGTGGAAGGTCTCAAAGTACCTTTCTATAGGTATACGTTGAACCTAGAGGCATTCAGGAGCCTCCAGCGGGCATTCATACAGTCGGGAGTAGCTAACATTGAGATTCCAACCGACCACGTACTGATGGCTACGACCTATGAGATGGCCCGCAAGTATAAGATCAAGCACATCGTCAGCGGCGGGAACTGGCAGACAGAAGGGACAATGCCTCCCAGCTATGGCTACCAGGCCCGGGACTTAACCCATATTACAGCTATCGCCCGAAAGTTTAATTATGGCAAAGTCTTATTACAACTTCCGACGATTTCTTTGCCCCAGTATCTCCGCTACCGTTTCCTAGAAAGAATTAAGGTGGTAAATCTACTGGACTACTATAACTACAATCGGGAGCAAGCCCAGCAGATCCTGGAAGAAAAGTATAAGTGGAAGCGGTATGGCGAGAAGCATGGTGAGTCAGTGTTTACGAAGTGGTTTCAGGACTTTTACTTACCCCAGGCACACAATTTGGACAAACGCCGTCCGCACTTCTCAAGTCTTATTCACTCTGGGCAACTCACTCGTGAGCAAGCTAGTAACTTACTGGAGTACAAACTTATTTGGCCTCCAAGCCCCTTTCCCGATATTAAATACTTTGTTTCTCACCCCTACACCGAATATCCCACCAATGAACGGTGGTGGAATCTGCTAAGCTCAATCTATGGTCATTTCAAGAAGCAAGACTGACTTCACGGCGTCCGTAGATAAGGCCCTGGCTGAGATCGACCCCGACTATATGTCGTACCATGGCATCGTTATTACTGGCTCCCACGCGCCCCTAGATGTTGACCAGAAACTAGAGTTGACTACCTTGGCCAGGACACAGAACGTCCCTTTTCTCGGTATTTGTATGGGGATGCAAATCATGCTGATAGAAGCGGCGCGTAACCTACTGGGTTTGGTGAACGCTCACACCCAGGAGATAGCCCCTCACACACCTGAGCCAGTCGTGGTTAAGATGCCCAAACTGCGGGTAGGAATATACCCAGTGCGGGTCAGTGGCCGGGACAATCTTGAAAGTCACTGGCACCAATACAAGTTTAACGAAGAATATACTGAGCAGTTAGAGCAGAAGGACTTTGAGTTCGTTTTTACGGATGACGTAGCTGAGATAGTGTATCTCAAAGGCCATCCTTTCTTTTTTGGCGTACAGTGGCACCCGGAGTATCAAAGTTCTAAAGATCAACCTCATTCGTTACTGGTAAAATTCCTAGACATATGCCGACAATCTACTGTCGCGTCGCTCCGAGTCTAGGCGCTCTGGAAGGCGACCCTAACGAGGTATGGGGGACTGAGCCCTACAGCTTCAAGCATCGCCACGAACCGACGGTCTTCTTCGGGCTCTATGATCTGCGGGACTACCTAGCACTGTGGCTTCACAAAGGCAAGAAATGGGTGTTATGGGCCGGATCAGATATCAGAAACTTACGCATGGGTTTTGTAGCTAATGACGGTAAACTTAAGTGGCTGTCGCAGCTACTTGGTAGCAACAATTGGGTGTTCCCCATTCTCAAGACCGCCGAGCATTGGGTTGAAGATGAAGCGGAAGCCTGGCAGTTGAAAGATGTGGGTGTCAAGGTAGCCGGGATCGCGCCTTCGTTCATGGGCGATATTAAAAAGTACCGAGTTTGTTTTAAGCCGGGCAACAAAGTTTGGGCGTCAGCTAACCGGGGACGGGAAGCAGAGTACGGCTGGGGTATAATCTTACATATTGCTTGGGCGTTGCCAGAGATTGAGTTTCACTTGTATGGTTCAACCTGGCCAGAGATGCAAAGCTACCCCGCCAAGCAAGGCCTTACATTTCGTCAGTACGCGCCAAATGTATTTATCCACGGTCGTGTCCCCAAGGAAAAGATGAACCAACAGATAAAGAAAATGCAGTGTGGTCTTCGTTTAAATAAACACGATGGTTTTTCCGAAGTAACAGCTAAGGCGATACTCTGGGGTCAATATCCCATTACTTACTTGTATTACCCCCAGGTGACGCAATACGCGGCTGACAACCACGGTTTGACTGATACGTTTGCTAACTTACGCCGTCTGTGGTCGCTGCTCAGTAGAATTCCTAAGCAGAAGCATCCCAACTCTAAGGCAGTTATCTACTATCGCAAACACTTGAACCGTTATCCCTGGAACACTCATGTTAAAAAGCACACAAAAAAATAGTCAGTACTGGCGGGAACGACAGATAGACTGGAATCAGGCTTACTTCACCCCTGAGCACCCGCATCGTGACTTACTCATCGGTGTGCTTGCGAAGAAGAAGTTTGGGACTGTACTTGAAATAGGCTGTGCGGCTGGCGCCAACCTGTATCGCATTGCTAAAGCCTTCCCGGGTGTGCAGTTAGGTGGCGTAGACGTGAGTGCTGACGCTATTGTTGCCGCCCGACCCCATCTGCCACCTACTACGCACCTGGATGTAGCCCCGGCTCATAAGATATTCCTGCCTAGCCAGTCAGTAGATGTGACGCTAACGGACATGACACTAATCTATTACGGGCCGACTATGATTGGGAAAGCTTTAACTGAGATTGAACGGCTGACTAGAACCTACGGCGTATTTTGTGAGTTCCACCACCCTAGTTTTGTGAAGCGCTGGGGGCTGCGGGCCGCTGGCTATAACGCCTATAACTGGCGCAAGATGCTACAGAAGCGCGGCTGGTACGATATTACTATCTACAAAATTCCTGAGGCCTATTGGCCCGGCGGCGAGCCGCAGAAAACTTTTGGTCATATTATTGTATGCACCCGCTAGTTTCTATAATCATCCCCACCTACAATCGCTCGCAGCTCATTCACCAGCGGGCTTTGAAAAGCGCCTTAGCTCAACGCTACGCTAACAAGCAAATCATTGTGATAGATGATGGCTCAACTGAGCCATATAATATCCAGTTACCAGCGTGGTATTACAAGCCATGGGAACAGAATAAAGGCGGCAGTGCAGCCCGTAACTACGGCGTAACGCAGGCCAAGGGTACGTACATTGTCTTCATTGACGATGACAACATTCTCGATCCCTTGTTCCTGATGAAAACAGTACCTATTCTTGAAGGAGAGGATGGGCATTTATACGAGGCAGTCAGCACAGGTCGTAAAGTTGTTTATGACGACTACGCTGTGGATGTTCTACCTAGGGAGACTGACTTCCCTGCCATTGACTGGGGGTGGCTGCTACGGCGAGAGGTGTTTGATAAAATCCGCTATGACGAAAGTATCTGGGGTGATGAGGATGCTGACTTCGGGATTCAATTTATGAAGGCAGGGTTTGAGTACACCACTACTGACTATATCCTAGGTGCGGCGTACGCTCTGCGTGAACAAGATGCCACCGCTAATACCCTTCCCACTGTGCGACGTCTACGGGGCTTACGTAATTTCTTGGATAAGAACTTGAGTGAATATACTGATCCTAACGAACGGCGCTATATTCTACGACTAGCCGGACGTAACTACTATCGGGGCGGCCACCGTTTACAAGGGCTACGATACTTCTGGCAGTCGTTTCGAGCCCAGCCGGGTTTGAAGAGCTTCTCCGAGCTGTGCGCCATTCTCTGTGGGTGGTACACTTACGATAAATACATGTCTTACTATGAGCGACGTCGTGTCTAAGTTTGCCCATTTTTTTTATTGTCCTTTCACCGGCCTCGGCCTACGTAATGGCTACCGGGGTGATACGTGGCTACAGCACCGTATTCATATTTTTAAAACCTTTGTGTTGCCGTCGATCATGGCCCAGTCACGGGGCCCGATAGTCTGGATCTCCTGGCGTCCAGAAGAGCAAAGCAATCCCATTGTCCAAGCCTTCCAAAAGTCCCTTAACAGTATCCGCGGACTCTCGGTGATTCATACCTTCCACGGCGTCTGTTTCTACGACGATAAGTACGATGATGCTGTCGCTAAGCAGCGACTCTTAGCGAGCTTACAAGGGACACTGCCTGAGCTAGAGGTACACGTGAAAGACCAAGACTATGTGCTGATGACCATCCAGCCCAGTGATGATATGTACCTGTCCTTTGCCACTGATCGTATTCAGGCCTGGGCTGAAAAAGGTCAAGGTGTCTGTGGTTGGAAAAAGGGGTACATTATGAATTATGCAAGCAAGGAAGTGGCTGAATACTCGACGGTTACGTGGACTCAAGACCACGTGTCAACGTATCGCACGGATACTATTCCGCCGTTCTTCACGATTAAGTTCCCCACCGGCTACTTCCTCAACCCCCAGCAACACTTCGACTACACCGGCCCTTACCGCAGCCATGAGTATATCGCTGACGCCCTCCCCTTTTATGACTTTGGTGAGGAGCGGGGATTTGTGGTGGGTACCCACGGGGCCAACATATCCACGGTCTGGAATCATCGCTATAAGGGGCGATCGCTTAGTCCAGATGAACAAGCACGCGTCCTCTTAATGACTGGTACGTACTACGCTGACCCTATAGTTATTCCTCCCGGTGCGCGTCATATTGCCCGTCGTATCCTCAATGTGTTACCATTAGAACAATCGATTCGTAAGGTGTATAACTCTCTCCCTTCCCGATGGCGGATTTTTTAAGAAAACTCCTTCCCGAACGGTGGCAGCACAGGCTCCACATTAGTGACAAGGTTTTTGTTACTAAGAAAAAGATCTGGGATATTGACTTTTACCTGAATCAATTGCGCTCGCAGCGAGAAGCTGTCCGCCGGCAGTACGATACTGTCAAAGAACAGACAGACGCCCCTGACATATTTGCCAAGCTTATTCGCCGGCTGGGCCTAAAGGAGGCGCAAGAGGCCATGAAAGACCTAGATAACGCCCGGCATAAGATGGAAGAACTGCCAGAGAAAGAACTGGCTGAGGTAGACGCTACAATTGTGGCTAATTTAGACAAGAAAGTGGAGGGTGGTAAGGCTGATCTCCAACAGCTTGAGAAGCAATTAGAAACTATCGACCAGCAAATAGAGTCCCCCGGTGGGGTCGTAGAGTCCATGGCTAACTTACGCTCAGTCCAAGACTCACTGCGGCAGTATCGTAAGCGGATATGAGTCGCTTAGAGCTCGTTTTACAGTTGACAAAAATTGTTATTGGTATTGTAGGTCTCATCATGCTGTATGGATATTTTAGTAACGGGTAACTTAGGTTTTGTGGGTAGTGCCACCTGTAAGCTACTAGAAGAGAGTGGCCACAAGGTTGTGGGCTACGACCTTATGCAGGGTGGAGACATTAGGGATGTGGAACTATTAGATGAAACAGTGAAGAGGTTTGAGCCTGATAGAATTCTCCACCTCGCCGCTATTGCCAGATTCAGTGAAGCCGATGCTAATCCTAGACTAGCCTACGAGACTAACGTCGTGGGTACCTGGAATGTGGCTAGTGTGGCTGGTAAGTATCACATACCCATGGTCTACGCCTCTACGGGGAGTGTGTATATGCCCATAGAGCAGGAGCCTCCGATTACTGAGGACTTTCAAGTACGGGGTAACTCAGTCTATGGCTGTAGTAAAGCCATGGGCGAGTTTATTCTGCAAGACGAAGCTAGTCCCTGGATTATTCTTAGATACGCTCACCTCTATGGCAAAGAAAAGCGACACCACGGGCTCATTGGTGGATTCTTGGAGCGAATCAACCGCGGCCTTGCGCCAACACTTTACGGGGGCAAACAAAGTAATGACTTTACCTATATTCGTGATGTGGCGCGAGCTAATCTTCTTGCTCTCACAGCGCCATGGGATAGCTGGAACCAAGCGTATAATGTGGGCACTGGGCAAGAGCTTACAGCCCAAGAGGCGGGCAAGATTATCTGTGAGGCAGCAGGGTATACAGGAGAGATTGAGACTAAGGAAGGTAGAACGGTAGATCCTGAGCATTTTGTCTACAACACGAGCAAGGCAGAGCGAATGCTGAATTTTAAAGCTCAATTCAGTTTTAAAGATGGTCTTGCGGACATGTTTAGTGAAGTGGGCTAAAGAAATACTTGCAAAATATTCTTCTGGACTGAAGGATATGTTTTCGGCATAATGTCAACATGGAGCCAGTTAAGCAGTATAAAAAACAGTTGCCTTGGCTCAAGGATTACCAATGGAAGCCAGGACAATCAGGCAATCCCAACGGTCGACCACTTGGCAGGACTCTAAAGGAGTGGGCCAAAGAGTTTCTCATGGAGTTACCAGATGAGGAGAAGCTAGCGTTTCTCAAGGAATTACCACCTGAGATTGTCTGGAAGATGGCTGAGGGTAATCCTCATCAGTCAGAGGATGCACTTGTTACAATTAAACTACCCAAACCTATAGACGATGTTCTTAAAGACGACAGCGTACAAGAAGATCAAAGCTCTCCAGCAACGTCTTAGAGCTGTACAGGGTGGAACGGCTGCGTCCAAGACTATCTCCATACTCATTTACCTTATTGCTCGGGCACAGACTGACACTACAGGTACCCTGACTAGCGTAGTGAGCGAGTCGTTCCCCCATCTTAAACGTGGAGCGATCAGAGATTTTCTCAACATCATGGAGGTACAGGATTATTTTGTCCCTAGCCGGTGGAATAAAACTGATTACGTATACACATTCGAGACTGGCAGCAAGTTAGAGTTCTTCAGTGCTGACCAGCCGGCGAAGGTGCGTGGCCCACGCCGTGATCGTTTGTTTATCAACGAAGCTAACAACGTGCCGCAAGAAACATTTGACCAACTCGAAGTACGCACAAAAGAATTTATTTACTTAGACTGGAATCCGACAAGTGAGTTTTGGTTTTACACGGATGTGCTGCATAAACGAAACGATATTGACCACATCACGCTCACCTACAAAGACAACGAAGCCTTGGACAAAGCAATTATTGATTCCATTGAGACACGCAAGGAACGCAAAGGCTGGTGGCGCGTATACGGTCTAGGCGAGTTAGGCGAGGTAGAGGGTAAAATATACCGGGATTGGTCTATCGTTGACGACATACCCCGCCAGGCGCGTCTGCTGCGATATGGCGTAGACTTTGGTTACTCGAATGACCCTACCTCTATCGTGGCTATACTCTATTGCAATGGTGAGTACATCTTTGATGAGGTGGCATTTCTCAAAGGTCTGAGTAACAAACAAATTGCAGACACATTACTTAATCAACCACAAGCCTTAGTCATTGCTGATAGTGCGGAGCCCAAGAGTATTGATGAAATACGCAGCTATGGCGTGAATATCATTCCCGCCGAGAAAGGGCCAGACAGTGTGCGTAATGGTATTCAACTCGTACAAGACCAACGCATTACGGTAACGAAGGCCAGTGTGAACATAATCAAGGAGTACCGCAACTATCTGTGGGAGACAGACAAGCTTGGTAAGATATTAAATGAGCCTGAGCATCAATTCTCACACAGCATGGATGCGATTCGTTACGCTTTGTCATCAATACTCAAACAACCAGTGGCTAACAGTGTGGCTAGTCCCGCACTGCCGACATATTATCAGGAGCTAGGTTTATGATTGGTAATATCAAAGCGGCGTTTGAAGTAGCAAGTCACGAAGAGACGAAGCGGATTCAAGATGCGTTGCATACACTCTACCAAGCCGGTGTGTTTAACCTACATAGTGGCCAGGTCACGCTGTACTTCCACCAAGGCACACTCATGCGTATCGATGGCCCATTGTACGTGCGTCAGAAAGTTGTTAGTATGCAAGAGAACAAGCCTTAACTCTCACCCTGAGCAGGCGCCCACCATGGCGCCTTTCTTGTATTATGCAAATTCCTGCCTTGAACCAGTCCGACCTGATGATTAAGCTCTTGCACGAGAAGAAGAGCGCTCGTGAGTTTCAAGAACGAAAACACGAAGACTGGAACGAGAACTACGAGCTCTATCGCAACAAGGTACGCACCAACAGGTTAACCCAACGCCAAGCGGTTAACATCCCTATGATGAAGGAGACCATTAAGACCTTGCTCTCTAAGATTGATGATCCACCTATGATTGACTGGGAGGAACTGAGTGGCGATGAGTTCAAGGAGTTACTCATGCAAGAGAAGTGGAATGCGTTCTACGAGAATGACAACTTGGAAGGCATAGACGTGCAGGACAAGAAGACTGCTTTGTTAGCCGGCCGGACATTCAAGAAGCTTAACTGGGTAGATGACAAGGTAGACTTGCGGGCGCTGGACATCTACGACGTAGTCGTTGATCCCATGGTTGACCCCCTGGATTTAGAGACAGCGCACTTCATGCTTCACCAAAACATCTTCCGCCCGTTGCGTAACGTGTTATCTGACTCCCGCTACAGCAATGAAGGCAAGCAGAAGCTCAAAAACTACATGACCAGTAAACAGGGGCTTATACAATCTGGTGAAAACAAGCAAGAGTTTGACAAAAAGATGGAACGTCTGAGGGCTATGGGTGTTGACGATCACGAGTTTGCCTTGTTTGGTATGGGTGATTCACTTGTCAACTTAACCGAGCATATCTCCAAGATATGGAACGTACGTAAGCAAAACTATGAGAAGCGAGTAATCGTCTACGCTGACGATCAAATCGAGTTATTGAACGAGCCACTACTGTCTATGTTGGGCATCGACCGCTACCCATATGTAACCTGGGGCGATGATGTGGAAACTAATGACTTCTGGTCGGATGGCCCGGCTGATCTTATTCGTGTGCCTAACAAAGTATCTAATATCTGGTTTTCGCAGATGATCGAAGGCCGGACGCTCAACAACTTTGGTATGCACTGGTATGCCAGCGGTACCAACTACACCCCGCAGACCTACGAGCCAGGCCCCGGACGCATGTTACCCAGCCCGCCATTACAGCCTGGTCAATCAATCAAAGATGTGATTATGCCCGTCGCCATTGATCGCCTGGATGACAATATGACTGCTTTGCAGTATCTCACCCAGATAGTCGAGCGAGGTACTGCCGCGACTGCTATTGAGAAAGGTGTAGGCGAAGGTGGCAAGCAGACACTAGGTGAAGTGGAGATACTGGTAGGTAAAGCGATGGAGCGGACCGTAGCTATGGCTAAGTTCTACAAGCGATCATGGTATAACACGGCTACCTTGTGGTATGAGCTCACCTCAGCTAACCAACGTAAGAAGGAGACACTCTACAAGACCGGCGCTGATGGCAAGATCTGGCCGAAGGTTGTTCGGCCAAGTGAGTGGAAATCTGAGGCTGGCTTTCGGCCAATTGTCCGGTCTAGTTCTGAGGCTGAGAGTGAGAAGACGAAGGGTATGCAGAAACTTATTTACATCCAAAGCCTATTCCCCAACAACCCCGCTGTCCGTCGGATTATGCAGTCACGAGCCTTGGAGATGGTTGACGTGACGCCGGCGGAGCTACGTGAAGTAGAGGAAGCGGAGAAACAGATGCAGCAGAGTGTCCAGCAACAGATGACCATGGCACAAACTGACCAGATGGGCCAAGGCGCTGAAGCTCAGCCTTTACAACAAGTCAACGAAAAAGTATCTGAGTTAAATCAGCTCCAGAATGCCCCAAGTATCTGACAAAGACCTCCAAGAGATCAACAAAACCTTGGAGCGTGCCTTGGAGGAGCAGAAGCACAACACCAAGTTTGTTGAGCTATTGACGACCTCACTCAACGGCCTGCTTGGCCCGTTCATCCAGGAGATGAAGTTTGTGGTCTCACAGATGCGGCTACCCGATGTGAAGGTGCCTGATGTGTACGTGCCAGAGATCAAATTACCGATAATCAACATTCCTGAGATCAAGGTGCCAGACATACATGTGACTGTGCCTGACATTAAGGCGCCAAATGTCATAGTTCCAGAGATTAAAGTGCCGGTTGTCAATGTTCCACCTTTAGAGCAGCCGGAAATCATAGTCAAGGTGCCGTCTATCAGAGTTCCTAGGCCCCACGTCACGGTTAAGCTACCTAAGAACCTTGAACTAACACGCGGTCTAAAAGAAATTAAGGATGCTATCTCCAAGCAAGAGATAGTCTTCCCTGAACCAGTGCGGCACACGTTTAGTAAACCTCTGCCAGTCATTCTCACCGATGACAAAGGCAAGCCCTATATCGCTAGTATGGGCGGAGGCACACGCACCATTGCCCAGATGCTGAAGAATGAGGGTGGACTAATAGCTAGTTTTGGCCTCGGAGCCTCAAATACGGCCCTACGAGTAGTCAATGCCAGTGATGCGGCTACCTCGGTGACGGTGAGTGGCTTCACTTCGACACTAGGAGTCAACATCTTAAACAGTGATGGTGCCACAATTGATCCACGTTTGGTCAATGTGGTCGATGCGTTTGGCTCAACAGCAGTTAATGGGGTATTTAATGCAGATAATCGTGTCCGAGTCTCATTGGAGACAGGTTCCTCAGGTCTGACTGACGCGGAACTACGAGCCACTTCAGTAGCAATTTCGCAAGTAAGCGGTGCGACAGACTCAACGAACGTGGCACAGCTCGGTGGGAACGCTATTGATACTAATGTTGGTGATGTAGGGGCTGGGACACAGCGTATCTACCTGGTTAGATCAGCTAATTCGACTACCGCAGCTGTGGCCGTGGGTTCTGATGCCTCTACAAACATTGTTCCGACCTCTCTAGGACGTAAAAGTGTCACGTTTGTCCATAACAGCAGTAATAATCTGTACTTATCCACAGGTACAGCCTCTTCGGCCAGTACGTTCCCCATTGTGGCTAACCAGATTGTTGGTTTTGACGAATATGTTGGCCCAGTTAATGCCATTGCGGAGGAGGGTGCTGGGACAATCTCTGTCCGGTATATCGAAGTGGTATGAAATACTCTACGCCACCTGGTCTGTGGAAGTATGACTCTGCCACGCAGATTTCGCCACGCAATGCCGTGGTGCAAACGGTTAAACTCACTAGTCCGGCTACTACAGCGAATGCCATTGATGTTGTAGCCAGTGCTCTCACTACCGGCAGCGGGCTAAAAGTCTACAGCAACAGTACTGACGGTGGTTCCCGTTACTTAGCCCACATCCATAATGACCACACTTCGGCCAGTGGCACCATTGCTCTAGTTATAGACCAAGACGCTGACCAAGACGCTTTGCTCATTGATAACTCGGGTAACGGTAGAGCCGCTCAATTCGCTAGCGCAGCTAGTACCTCGAACATTGTTGATGTGTATGCTGGTTCTCTCACTACCGGAAAAGCACTCTATATTGCACCAGTTTCTACGAACAATGTTATTACCTCTGGCGAGTTTCTCAACGTCTCCCTAGTATCAAACGGTGCTTCACTGGCCGCTAAGAGTGGCCAACTTGTTTCCTTCACCAGTACCCGAACTGAAACGAGAACTAGTGGGACAACTACCGAAGACTTCCATCTAGTGAGTATTGTCCGAACCTCAGTCATGAACGGCGTAGGTGGAACGCTGGCAGAAATGGGCACTGTAGTACGTATTGCGAACACTGCCACCCAAACCAATGGAACATTAACTGATGCGGTTGCCGTCCTAGGAGTTACTCAATCGATCAACTCAACTGGCTCAGTTATTAAAACCACTAACCCCGGTGCGGGAGCAGATTTGCAACTCACTAATAGCCAAGCCGGGGCCATTGGCGTTCATATTATTTACCAGCATACGAGTGCCTCACCAGCCGCTAATGACCGTATTACCCAGATAGACTTTCAAGGAACATCGTCATTAGCCGTCAATCGTGACTACGCCCGACTTGATGTTTTAGCTACCACGGTGACTGATGGGAGTGAAGAGGGAGCTTTAGTAGTCAGTACGCAAGTGGCTGGTGTCTTGAGTGAAGTTATGCGTTTCGCTCAGACGACAGTTTTCAATGAGAGTAGTGCCAACAATCACGACCTGCGTATGGAAGGAGCAACGGACGCTAATCTCTTCTTCCTCGATGGTTCGGCTGACTTTATAGGTTTAGGTACCAATGCCCCGCTGACAAAACTACACGTAGTTGGGGCGGTAACACAGACTGGCTCAGTCAATAACCGGGCTACCAGCAACAAGATTCTGTATGGGGCCACGACTGACGCCGCCACCGCTGTTGAACTAACCACCGATGGGGCGGCGGGCAGTGGTGCCACTAACCGTATTGCTGTCCCGACGGATACGGCCTTATCAGTCGTGGTGAACATTTGTGTGAAACAATCGGGTTCCGCTAACGCTAAGCAGATGCTACGACAGTTTTTAATCTCGAATAACGGCGGCACGACGGCTATCCAAGGTACCGTGACTACGTTAGGTACTGACGTAGGCAGTGTGGCTTTGGCCACAGTAACGACAACTATTACGGCTAATGACACGAATGACTGTATCAAGATAGAAGTGAATGGTGTGGCGGCAACTAACCTACGGTATACGGCTTACGTTGTCAGCACGGAGACTCTGTACGCATAAGGAGGTAGTGGTATAGTGGTTTTATGGCTGATGAAGTATCTCAACCTGACCCGGCCAAAATTCTGCAAGATTTTCTTGATAAGGAAAACTTAGTTTTATCTGTGATTCCTAGATACTTACGCCGTGACGATAGTACCTACAGCACTATAATTGACGTAAAGGTAGACTTCAAAAATAATGCACCATCTACTTGAGCGACTGCTGAAAAAGTACAAAGTCTCCAGTATCCAGGAACTCTCAGCCGATGACCAATCTGAAGTACGTCGCTGGCAAACTATTTTCAGTCAAGATGAGATAACAGTAGCTGACATACAGACCTTTTGTAGCAACCAAGTACTAGAGGTTGAAAAGCAGTGGCGGGATACTAATAATTCCTCACAAAAAAATGACCGTCTCATTATCTTGCACACGGTCTACCGCAGTCTCATTGATCTCATCCAAGCGCCGAAGACAGGAAAAGCCCAGCTAGAAGCCTATTTGCAGAATCTTCTCGACCAAGAGTAAGCTACTACTATGGTGTATTACACAGAGCTTGTTGATCCTGAGTTTGATGATGACCAACCGCCATTTATCTTTGACTTATTCTCTGGCTTACTTGAGTTCACCTACACACCGATGAGTGGTGCCGGTCAACTATGAGTGAGTACCCCGAGATTACTATTGTCACCTTATTTGGGGGGCGTTTTAATTTACTGGAACCATATCTCTTTTCCTTAGATCGGCTCGATTATCCCAAAGACAAGCTCAGCCTTATTTGGCTGACGAACTACGCTAACGAGACATTTCAGAAAATACTCCAATTTGAGGCTGACGCTCGACAAACTACGTATCAGAGTCTACGTCTCATTGTAGACACCACTGTGCCAAGCTCACCATTGGTCGTGGAAGAGGGCAAAGGTAGTGAAGAACATGCCGCCATTATTGCTAGTTTATACAATCGGGTCTTCTCTCTGGTAACAACTCCCTATTTCTTCTCGCTGGAAGACGATATGACCGTGCCGGAGTACACGGTTAAGAAATTACTGAGCCACAATGTTCCTTATGCTTGTGGGGCAGTGTTTGATCGGCACCAGTACGGCTTGTTTGCTTGGAATCTGAGACGAGTTCGGCGTGTGGTTAGCACGCCTGAGAGAAAAATGATGTCAACAGAGGATTATGTGGGTGTGCCAATCGAAAAAACGTGGGGTGCGGTGCCAGTCGGGGCTTCAACCTTGGCGTGTTCACTGATTAACACTGAAATTGTCCGCAGTATTAGCCCTAAACCGTTTAAGTCTAAACACCCAATGTCAATTGGCCTGGTTGGTTGTGATATTGTGCTGTGCCTAGACTTAGAAATCCGCGGCCACAAACGAATTTTAGATTTTGACGTTAGAACACTCCACTATGACTCCAAGTGTCGGCCGCACTAAGCAGGAATGGGACGAAGTATTTACAACGGCTCCACCCGAGGGCTTTCTCTTACCGAACGAACACTACTTGAGTGGCAGTGATGTTGTTTCCCATCTAAATACTATCGGTATCCCTTTTACCGGGCAGCGCGTTCTTGATTATGGCTGTGGGGCAGGCAGATTTGCTGCGCCTTTGACGAATTACAGTGTCATTCAGTACGAGGGCATTGATTGTCACCAACCAACCGTCGAATGGTGTCAGCAGGCTTTTGCTCCGTACCCTCAGTTTCAATTCACCTACAATGACGAGTTCAATGAAATGTATAACCCCAACGGAAAGGTCACGGGGCCGCCGACCCTACTCTATCCTGACCAGCACTTCGAGGTAATACTGCTCTGTTCTATCTTGACCCACTTAGGCACGCTAAAGGCTACCCAGGATGCCTGGCGTGAGATTACACGGGTAATGAAGCCGGGCGGCTATATGTATGTCACCTGGTTCCGCTCACCACCTAACCGTTGCGAGTACACACCTCAACGCACAGCACTGAAAGAAAAAGATATTATGAACATGGTACGGGAGTTAGCAGTTATCCACACCGAGGATGGTTTTTCTGACGGTTGGCATGACCAGTGGCGAATGGTTCTACACAAAGAAAAATGATTATGGTATAGTCCAAGCATATAGCCTTAACTCAAAACACGAGCGGGCGATCTATCCCCTAGGTCGCCCGTTTTATATATACAACTCCTATGAAAGATGCAGAAGTATACGGGTACGATGTCCACGGCAGCACTCGCACTTTGCGGTTTAATCCTGATGGCGCTCTACTCACTGCCCTAGACGAGACAGATGTTACGGTCACAGCTTCGATTACCAGCACCCAGGTAGTCGGGCCAGTAGCTTCTGATGTGGCTGATACTGGCAATGCCCCCGTAAAAGAAGGCGGTATTGCTCGTACAGCGAATCCAACCCCGGTAGCTAATGGCGACGTGGTTAGTGCCACCTATGACGACGTTGGTCGTAAAGTTGTTTGGCCCTATCAAGTTCGAGACCTGGTACAGACCGCGTATGCAACTTTGAGTAATGGTACGGAAACTACCTTACTCACTGGTGCTGCCTCTACATTGCACGATCTGGTGGAAATCTCCCTGGCTAACACCTCCTCAGTTGCTGTGCAAGTTGATGTTCGTAGCGCCACGGCAGCGGGAATTGTCAAGACATTCGAGGTGCCGCCGACAACGACCGTAGGTGCCACGTATACCCTGCCTATACCTCAAGATATCGCCGCGGATACTTGGACAGCGGATATGCCAGATATTACGGGCACGACCGTTCTCGTTGCCGCCACCTTTATTAAGAATGTCTAATTATGCCAGTTGTAAACGGAAAACATTATTCCTACAGCCGAAAAGGTCGAGCGGCAGCTAAGAAAGCGCGTAAGTCTAAAAAATCTAACCGTAAGAAAGGATATTAATATGGGAAACCAAGTTGATGGCGGCAACGTCGCCCTACTCAAAAATCAAAACGTGGGTTTTCACGATACGAGTCTCACCAGCAAGGTGAAAAATAGCAAGTCTAGCATTCAAAACCAAGATGCGGCCCCGTTTCGGTCTGTGCTTGGCCGCAGCCCCACTATCAGTTCTAAGCAATTTAAGAAAAATACTATGGAGTCAGCCGCGAAAGGAGGGAGTTTATAATATGCCACGAGGTAAAAAGAAAGAAGTGACACCAGAGGTGGAACCTACACCAGAAGTAGAAGTTGTAACTCCGCCCACCGAGGCGGAATTACTTGTTGCTGATCGCACGCGCGTTAATGAGTTAGTTGCCACTATCACAGTGGAAGGCGCCCCGGTGCCAGGAGAGTTACATGTAAAACTAGGCCGAATTAACCAACGCTTGAAGGAGCTTGGGGTCGACTAGTTAGCTGAGGGCAGGCAAACCTCTGTAAAAACCTGCTTTGTTTATACGTAACGGTAAAACGTATGCCCGATACAGGGAATGACACGTTGCCAGATGAGTCGCAAACACAACTGGACGTCAGTGAAGACGCTAAACCTCAAGTAGAAGCACCAACAGTCACGGAACCGGCTCCCGATGAGTCAGGTACCGAACAGCCCAAAGGCTATGTCCCCTACTCCGACCTCAAACGAGAGCGGCAGCGGCGGAAGGAAGCTGAGGCTAGACTACAAAATTTAGAATCATCGGAAACGCCCAATGAGGACTATGCCGAACCTGAGAGCACTAAGTTATCTAGTCTGGAGCGCGAAGTCCGCGATCTCAAGCTTGATAAGTTAGTAAGTCAGTTCGACTTAGGTGATAAGCGGAACGAACTAGAGGAATACCTTGAGGATAACTCAGATATTTCCCTAGATAGAGCCGTAAATCTTTTCCGCATTGAACGGAACTTGATCGGCGAAGCGAAACCACCCCGCAAGGGACTCGAATCGCCCGTCCAAGGCCCGAAGGCCGCACCCAAAGCCCGCTATAGCTTTCAAGAAATTGAAGATATGCGGATTAACAACACCAGATTATATCAAAAACTACTGCGTGACGGCGTGCTGGACTAGGCGTGTAACAGGGTTGAAAGGCAGGTGACAACATATGGCATTAGATAATTTTGGAATTCAGTTTGCACAGAAGACTGAACGTCGTTTTTGGCAGTCAGCGGTAACTCCGATGATCGCTAATACGAAGTACGAAGGTGAAATCAAGAAAGCCGGTGATACGGTGCGTATTTTGTCCTTCCTCCACGAGATAACCTTTGAGGATTATGTCGCTGGAACGGACATGACCACGCAAGCTCTCTTTGACAGTCAGGACACCCTGACCGTTGAAAAGCGCAAGTCGTTTAACTTCACCATTGATCGTTTGGAAGACCTCTTTACCTACGCCGACGATGTGTCGGACAACCGGGTTGAGAGTGCGGCCAAAGAAATGGAGAAGCAGATCGACTCGTACGTGCTCGAATTTGCCGCCCAAGCCAAAGCTGGTAACTGGGTAGGTATTAACTTGCGCGTCCCGGGTGCAACCACGGACACTATGGCCTCGATTGCGACTACCGCTACTGGTGGAACAATCACGATCATGGGTGACGCAGGAGCCACGGTAGTCGGCGCTTCGCCTGGGGTGGTTGAATCTCCCGAAGATGGTCTACTCTACTTCGCTGGCTTCCAAAGCCCAGCCGACTTAGGTAAGCCGATTCGTTTGACGTCCGGGACAACCTGGGCGACGGAGTGGTACCGAATTACGGTTATCAACAGTTCCGTGTCCGTTGAGGTCACGAACTGGGACGGTGCGACCGAAGGTGCGGGCATTCCTAACGGTGATATTCTCCGCGGTCTGTACGGCGGTGAAGAGTTCACGTCTGATCTCAACGGTGATGGTAAGCCCATCGGCGCTACAGGTTGGGGTTGGGAAGTCCAAGCCGCTGTTTCGACAAGCGTGACAGCCGCTAACTCCTACGAGCAGCTCGTATTACTGGCAGGAAAACTCGACAAAAATGAGATTCCTGACACTGAGCGTCACTTCACGATTCCATCTCAGATGACGGAAGTACTACGTAACGCTTCTGAACTGCAACCAGCGATCGCTATGGCCTATGAAGGAGTAATCCTGAATGGCAAAGTTGGTCGCGGGGTGGGTTTTGACATCCACCAGGCTGTCGGTACACGGGTTTCGACCCGCGTTAGTCGCGCCCGTGCTACCCAGACAGTTGGTGATGCACCAGTCTCGGGTGTTGCACAAGTTGGCTATCAGATGCTGGCTAATCACATTAACTTCGTTAGCTTCGCCTATAAATGGTCGGAGTCTCGCGTCGTCGATGCGGAAAACCAGTTTGCGAAGAAATACCAGGGCCTCCATTTGTATGGAGCTGTGGTACCTGCTCTCCGCCGTAAAGGTGGGGCAGTACTCTTCGGGTCGTTCTAGTTAAATCTTAACTAGCTCGGTTTGTGGGGCGGCTAACCATAAGAAGGTTGCCCCACATCTTATGGAACTGAGCTTATTCCCTATGTCTATTACCAAACTGTTTTTTAATTGGTTCTATCGCTTCAAACCACCGGAAGTAGTCCAATACTGGAAACACAAGAACGCCGCTCGGGCTCGTCTCGGCCATAACGATGATGGATCTATCCACATGGAGATCGAAGGCGAAAAGTATCTCTACCCTGGCTTCCCACGGGGCTACATCCTGACTGGGCCTCTGGCCAAGATCAAACACAAGATGAAAAACATGGTTTTCAACCAAGCTTTTGCGGAAATGGAGAAGATGGTGAGTGAAAACAAGTACGATATTCTGCCTGATGATCGCTGCGCCCCGGCTGTGCGCGAGATGGCACGGGTGTTTGACGTGTTGATTGAGATGGAAGTGGTGGATGATATGAAAAAAAGGATGCAACTTATCAAGAAAGTGCTGATTTTCTTCCTCCAAGAAGATGATGCCTATCGTTTTCGGGCTCAGAAGTTCTTAGAACTGATTGACCAGGAAAAAATTAAGCTATCTAAGGCTGACAAGTACTATGCTCGGGCTAAGTACTGGAAAACGGATTACGACAAGTTCGATTACTGAGTATGGCTGGCTTTATCCCTTACGTTATCAACAGTGTCCGGGGCGGTTTTAGTGACGAAAACGACAAAGGGATACGTGGCGCCTTCAAACATGGCTATGGCCTGGATATTCGCGGTCGGGATGACGTTATAACGGCCAAACAAGCCGCGGTGACAGTGTTTGGCGAAGCTACCGGGGTGTTATCAGGCTCACATACCGGCACCACCCAGACTGGCATCATGCAATTCTTCGTGCCTTCCTCTAAAGATGGCAGTACGTACTGTTTTGGTTCAACTGGCAGTATCTTTGCCCGCAGTGACGATGGCCAATGGACATTTGTCTACAACGACGAGAATGGTGCTATTAAAGGGGCGGCGGAGTGGGGTGTGACTGATGCTGGCAGCACTGCCACGTACCTCTTTTGGGCCACCAACACCAGTATCGCCCGCAAAATTTTAAATGGTGCTGATAGTGCCCCTGATAGTGGTACGGCCCGCTGGACTGATGTGAATAATAACTGGCGAGCGACGTTAGATCCGGCTGATTGGCACACCATGGATATGGCTGCCGGTGAGCTGATGGTTGCCAACGGTAACTACCTAGCCTCTATTTCCTATAACGAAGATGGCATCTTCGATGTCGCGGCGTTAAACATTCGCCCTGGCAATGTCATTAAGTGTCTTGAAGAGCGTGATGATAACATCATTTTAGGTTCCACTCGGCTAGATAGCGTCGAGGAAGGCCACATTTGGAGCTGGGTGGTCACGGCCCTTAACTGGATTCAGAAGAAACGCATACCCGCGCGAGGTGTCAACGCTCTCATTTCGGCCGAATTACTACTGCTGCAAGCCGGTGATGATGGTGAGATATTCTTTTCTGACTTTGTCAATGCCACACCACTGATTGCGGTACCGGGTGGCGGGCAAGTCAACCCTGGTGGTGTGACGATTGAAGATAACCTGGCGCTGTTTGGCTTCTTTGGCGGTAGCTATCCTGGTATTTGGTCATACGGCCGGCAGCATAAAAACCAGCCGCACGCTCTTAACTGGGACTACCGCTTAGCGCGTACCGTGGGCGGTAGCACGATTTCCACGATTGGGGCCATCGCTATGGTCAATGACATCTTATTCGCGTCCTGGGGCACTACAGACGAGTCTACGAGCGAATATGGCGTGGATCAGATCAGCTCAACTACCAAAGCGACCGCAGTGTTTGAAGGACTAGAGTTCGACAACGGCCAACCCTACGCCAAGCACTGGTACCAAGATGTCAAAGTCACAGCTAAACCCATGGCTAGTGGAACGTCACTTTCGGTGAAGTTTAAGCATGATTACGAAACGGATTGGCGCTATGCCGTGCGCGGGGATGGTAGCACCACTCATGCGATATCAGAAGGACATAGTTCTATGGAAGCGCACTTTCTGATTAACAAGCCTGGTTTGGTATATGAAGTGGGAGCAGAACTTAACCCAAGTGGTAATAACAGCCCGCAAGTAACGGGAATTACCAACTACGTCTCCAAAGAGGAGTACCACCATGGTTGATATTGTCTACAACGAGGTCAAAGTGGATGAAGCTATTGTTTCAGAGACGGAGCAAGCACGCTCCCAGGTAAACGCTGGACAAGTCAGTGAGGTTACGGCCATTACTCGTGTTATTAACTCAGGTGATGCTAAGGCGCGGGCTTTTCTTGACGCCGGACAATCAATTTCTAGCGGCTCAGATACAAAAATTACTTTACGAACTATCTCGTTTGATCCAGGTAATAATTTTGACAATGTAAGTAACTATCGTTTCACTGCACCGGCCATGGGTGACTACTTAGTAACTGGTTCCATGGTTACTTCTGGATTAGGTATTACCTGGTTTATCAAAGCCATCGTTAAAAAGAACGGTGTGACTGATGTCATCACTACCACCGCGGCCGCCAATGCCAATACTGAACCAACGGCAGTAGTCGCTGATGTTATTAGTTTAGACGTTGGTGATTACCTTGAGTTATTTGGCCGGCAAAACAGTGGCAGCCCTGTCACTATTAGCTCAATTGATACCTTCATGGCGGTGCATTTAATTACTACCACGTCGTAATACGAAGTATACTTATATAAACTATGCAAACCACTGCCGACATCAAAGATCAAGTGTTAGTTGAACTAGGCGCGAGCACCACGCTGGCGTACTACACCGATGACATTTTAAATGACTGGATCGACAAAGCACACAAGTGGGCCGCTGGTTTTAAGAAGTGGCCATTTACCGAAGGTCGTGTGTCTACTACGTACGCTTCACTTGTTACTGACGAAGATGGCAACCTGCGTGGGGAATCTCCCGAAGGCTGGAAGTCTGACAGCATCCGTCTGCTGTCTATTGGTGGAAAACGACTCACGAAGACTAACCACCGGGCTTTTCAGGCTTTCCGTGAAGATCACCCTACTGCGAGTGACCGTATTTTCACCGACTTTGGCCGGCTGTACTTGATAAACCCCTATGCCGATGTCTCGGGCACTATCGCGGTCTGGGGACAATTTACGCCGCTGACACTCGATGCCACTGATCCGACCGCCCAGACAGTATTTTCGCTGACAGAAGAAGACGGCAACGATACCCTCGTGCAAGAAGTCTTGAGTTACGCCATGCTGCGCGAGAAAAAACAGGGAGAAGCCCAAGCCTACCACCAGAAAACAATCGAGATGCTGCTAGGTATTTGGGAGCGCTACAAAGATGAGCAGTTTGTCTACCAAGGTAAAGAGCTGGGAATGTTTGAACGCATTGATGTTGTTCGTGGCCGCGGCCGCAGTGAGCTAAACAGCGAGAATCAATTCTAATATGGCTACTGACGAAGAAGTACCTACGACACCCCCGGTTCCTCCGCCGTTGGTTCCTCCGCCTGACAACGCGCGAGAAGAAGACCAGTGGCAATATATTAAAGCCCGCACGGCGCAAGACCCCAACACGTCTTTTGGAATTACTATTAACCGAGCTGATGGTAGTCGTTACTACCAAGAGTTTCTTGGTGGTAAAGCAATCAACAACATTGAAGAAGAAGGTAGCAACTTGAGAAACCTACAAGCGGGTAAATTTGCGGGCAAGCTCGAAGAAGAAAGCTACAACGAACGCAGTGGGCTACCCACAACGGGCACGCCCACCAGAGTTACCGGAGGATATTTTGACAACGCTCGCGGAGTACTAGTCGCCGCCCCCATAGGTAAGAAATTTCAATTGTACGAAGGTGGAGGTGTAAAACTTGTAGACGGCTCGATTACTGGCGCCGACCACCAGGCCGATAGTACCCGCACGCAGAATACCTCCCTGTTTGACCAACCAACGGTTGGAGGTAAGCCGACCCCGAACTTTAAGCAGGAGCAGCTTGCCTACCAGGGAGCAGGTGGTAAGAAGATTACCCGCACTGGCCAGACGTTCTTTGATCCCGAACGTGGTATTGATGTCACAGCCCAGCCAGGTAATGTCTTGATTCAGTACGAGGACGGCACCATTGAAGAGCGTCCGTATGGCGCCCAGCCTGGTGAAGCTAAACAAATGTCTGAGTTTGGCCCCTCCAAAGAAGAGTTAGGCATTAAGCCACCGAAAGATCCCAACGCCGAACAGGGTGGAATGAATGGTCTTGCCCGCACGAGCGAGCTGGAACTGATTGGCAAAGAGTACACCGTGACCGAGGGACCGGATAAAGGTAAGCGCCGTGTAGCCCCCCAAGGCCAGAGCTACTTCCAAGACCCGAAGAGTCGCAAGATACTACTGCGTCCTGATAGTCAAGCTCAGTATGGGCAAGAATCCACCTCGCCTTCGATCTTGGCGGAACGAGAGCAACAGCAAACGCAACCCTCAATCGAACAACTACTCGGCAATTACGATATTGACCTGGGTGATGGGGCATTCCTGGAAGGCTTTAAGTCTGACCCGATTGGCTCGTTTGAAGATGTCTTCTCAAACTTGCTAGACAAAATGGGCGTGGGCTCTATCCGCAGTGAGATTACTGCTCTGAGTGACGAAATGAAGAAGCTGGATGACGGCTATGCTAAACAAGTGGCTGATGTCAATGGCAACCCCTGGTTGTCAGAAGGCGACCGCGCTGATCGGATTAAACTCTTGGATGCTAAGTACCAGACGCAGAAGGGGCAGCTCACTGACCGTCTGAATCTGTTTAACGAAGTTGACCAGCGGGCCCGCGAGGAAGCACGGTTTATTAGCACGACCGCCTTAAACCAGTACAACCAGAACCGGCAGTTTCAGATGGAGCAACTACAGATGGCAGAAACACGGGCTAACAATCGGATCAGTAACCAGATTAAGCTGGCGGGGATGCAGCAAGATAAAGAGAAGTTTGAGTTTGAAAAGCAACAGTATGCCCAAGAGCTTCTCAGTGAATCTATGGATCAAAGCTACAAGGGCGTGAAAGAAGTGCAGGGCGGACTGTTTGACCTGGCCAGCGGCCAATGGATTGTTGGCCCGAAGGCAAGCGGGGGTGGTAGTGGAGGCGGTACGGCTAACGAACGTCTCTTAGCCCGAATTGGCGCGGCTTCCCCAGCCATTATGGGCGCACTCAATCAGTCGCGTGGCAATGACGGGTACGCTGATCCTGGTATGTACACAGAGATACGACAACAAGCCGCCGCTGGCGGGATTGATGCGAGCTCGTTCGATAATTACTTCTCTAGTGCAATTTCTCCTCAAGAACGAACGAGGTTGTTTGGCGATCCCTACCGCATGAATCAGGTCTTTAGCCAGCAAGACCCACTGGATAGCGTCATTGACGAAATGATCCGCAACTACCAGCCCCGCTAAATATGGCGAAAACCGTAAAATCACCCATTGATATTACAAAGTTGGTACCTAAGAAAATTGGTGAGAAACTAGCCAAGAAGTTTCCTGATACTACAACCTTTGGCCAACTGTTAAGTAGTGCTGCCAAGGCTAACCCTATTTCTAGTGGCTTAGCCACGCTCAAGTCAAAAGACCTAGCCAAAGATGTACCGCAGAAAGTACCGTTTCTAACTGGTGAAGCGGGGATAAAAAACCTAGAAGTAACGCTGCCGTCAATAACCTTCAACAAGAAGCGCCCGCCAGGCGCCATTAGAAGCATCGTGGAATCGGTGGCGAACTTGCCAATTCGCATTCAGGAGTGGAAAATCAACGCCCCTCTGCAAATGGCTAAAGGCACAGTGGCTCATATGGGGAACTTTGTAGATATTGTTACGGGCAAGGAGATTCAACCACAGCACCTCATCGCTGATTCAGCCGATATTTTAGAGGGAGCCTTAGCTGCTCAGTTCTTCTGGAAGACTCCCGCACCATTTAAGGCTGGCAAAGCCTTACAGAAAGCAGGGGAGAAGGTTGCGCCGGCAATTTACAACAAACTGCCGTCTTCCTTAAAGAAAGCAATTATTCGGCGGGCCTTAGATACTGCCGTGAGCTGGGGGCCATACGCTACCAAAGAGGCTTTTTACCAACAGCTCCGGCTCAACCAAGATCAACCATCGGTACAACAACAACTAGCCAAGAGTGTGGCTCCGGCGGTGAAAGAAGGTATTAAAAATACTATCTCAGCAATTCTATTCAACGAGGTGTTACACCAGGGGAAAACTAGATTATCTCCCACAGGCGGGTCAACACAAATGCCACCCACGACACAAACAGGGCCAGGTATATCAGGACAGCAAGGTCAAGTTTCTTCACCTGCCAACCTAGCACAAAATAGGATTCCTGTCAATAAGGGAGAGTACCGCACGGAGAACTTTCTGAACCCAACCAAACAATGGAACGCACAAAAGACCTTTCTCGATAAAACCTCAACCAGTGTGAATGAATCACAAGCTGGCTTTCTCAATCTAGGTGCTTCGATTGGCGGGGAAAAGCCACCAAAGAATATGGCCGAGCCGGTGAATAAAATTATTAGTCTTCTCACCACGCAAGCTAAACCCATTCGCGGTCGTCAAGAAGCCCTCTACTCTGCCGAGCGCTCTCGCCGAGCGGCCCGGGTAGCAGCAGTTGGCCAACGAGTTTCAGGTGAAAAAGGCTACTTTGCCCAGCTAGGGCAACTTAAAGGTCCACTGCCTAAAGCAAAGTTTGAGAGCATTCGCGACTTTGTTGGACAAAAAGACATAGACACTATGTTCAACCAAGTGGAGAAAAGCCCTTTACTGCCTCTGGAAAAAGTAACAGCCAAAACAGGATTAGCTAAGTTGCTTGGCGCAGAAGGTGGAACAGTCCCAACTAATAGCGAGATTACTTTACTGCACGCGATATTTGGCCGTGATTTTACGAAGGCTGTGCTCTCAAAACAAGCCACGTCACAAAAAATACTGCGCGGGGTAGGTGAAGTGCTCAACTTGCCTCGTTCCCTTATGTCTAGCTTTGATATGTCTGCTCCCCTGCGTCAGGGAGTGTTTCTAATTGGCCGGCCAAAACAATGGGTGCCGGCATTCGGCAACATGTTTAAGTACTTCTTTAGTGAAAAAGCATACGACGGTTTAGGCGCAAACATCAAAGCCCGACCAACCTACAAACAAATGCGGCAAAATGGCCTAGCCCTAACTGACACTGGACCAGTGTTAAGTGGTCGCGAAGAAGCCTTTATGTCTAACCTAGCTAGTAAGATCCCTGGTATTGGAAAAGTAGTTGGGGCATCAAACCGAGCCTACTCTGGTTTTTTGAATAAGCTGCGAGCTGATGTATTTGACGATCTATACCGCAAGGCTAAAGTCCAAGGTGTTGAAAAAGAAGCGGCACCTAGCATTGCTCGGTTTATAAACTCTGCCACCGGCCGCGGTGACTTGGGGCCGCTTAATCGCGCGGCCGTGGCTTTAAATAGTGTCTTTTTCTCCCCACGACTTATGGCTTCCCGCATTAACCTAATGAACCCACAGTACTACATGAGTCTTCACCCCTTTGCTCGCAAAGAGGCTCTAAAATCACTGCTGAGTTTTGCTGGTACAGCCTTAACTGTAGCTAGCTTGGCGAAGCTAGGCGGCGCTGATGTAGGCTATGATCCCCGCTCGGCCAACTTTGGTAAAATCAAAGTAGGTAACACTCGCTACGATCCCTGGGGAGGCTTCCAACAATACATCCGGCTAGGAGCTCAACTCTTGACTGGCCAGATTGTCAGTTCAACTTCAGGCAAGACTATCACACTCGGCGAAGGGTACCGCCCACTAACGCGGAAAGAAATTGCCCTGCGGTTTTTTGAGTCTAAAGAGGCGCCTGTTGCTTCCTTTATCACCGGAGCGCTGCAAGGAGAGACAGCCATTGGTCAACCGTTTAACCTCCCAGCGGAAGCTATTGACCGCTTCATCCCGATGGTCATCCAAGATGCTTACGACCTTTACAAAGAGCACGGCGCAGATGGTATACCCATGGCCGCTCCTGCTATCTTTGGGGTTGGCTCGCAAACCTACGGCCGAGAAGTTCCCCAACTGTCAGTCACTAAGGCCGGTAAAACATCAGTCAAAGGAAAACCTGTACCTGGTTTAGGCGAAGATCTTGCCAAACGTCTCTTTCCACCAAACGACCCTGAGGAAGAGGTTGAGGAAGTTATGCAAATGTTGCGTGATAAAGAACTGTCTCCCGAGTCAGCTAAGCAACAAATTAAGCAACTGATGCTTCAGTCTATGGCTATGGATATTAACGGCAACCCTACCCAAACATCACAGCTACAGCAGGTGTACATGTTCAAGCTCCAAGACACCCTCAAGTCAGACATCAAGGCTATTCTCAAAGACTACACATTGAAAGAATCAGAGAAGAAAAAGCAAGTGGATAACTTAATGCAGCATTACTATGAGACCATTCAGCAGTATAATGAACAATAATATGGCACTAAAAAGTCAAGCTAAACAGCAAATCAAGGACGGGGTAAAGAAAGTCACCGACTTCTTACAGAAGTTCCCCAAAGCTCCTAGTTACGTCAAAAAAGCCTATATAGGTGGTCTTTTAGGCCCAGAAGTCGCCCAGTCCTTTCTTGGCTCTGGCTACAGCGCTAACCCGGCTACTGCCGGCCAAGCTATGCGTGGACTGATTGGCCCCCAGACAGCCCAGCCTACCAGTCAATCGGCTATACAAGCCCTTGCTAAGGGTGGCTCTGACCTCACCGCTAAGGCCTTTCAAGGTATTGGTGGGGGCGGGGCTAGTGCATCCGCTGGAAAACTTGCTTTAGGAGCACCGATTGCTGGTGGTGCAATTGGAGCTGGTTTAGCAACAGCAGCAGCTAGTGCACCAGCGTTATATGCTATCAACAAAGGCATGAAAAAGACTTTTGGCACTGGTCTAGGTCAGAACGTCAAAGAGGGTGTGCAAAAACCTGTGCAAAACCTTAAGGGTGGTGTGGATTTCTTACGTGAAAATCTCACTGGCCTGGGCATTAAAGGCAAGAAAGCAGAACAAATAATGGGCCTCTTCCAGAGTATGCTTGGCCAGAACGCTATGGCCAGTAGCTCTCCTAACCCTGGCACTGTTCCCCCAGCCCCACCAGTGACAGTCCCGGAGTGGGAAGGGCCGGGTGATGAGGTTGGCCCACCAGCAGTTATAGGGCCAAGTCCTGACACGTACGATCCTCGTTACTCTGAACCACCTATTTACATACCCGGGGAAATCCCTAACAACGGTTTGGATGACGATGGAGATGGTCGTATTGATGCTATGGATCCAAATGCTGGTAAGCCGAGAGTTATAAATCCCTCTGCACCTGTTCCCCTTCCTAAGCCACGACGTAAGCTACCTCCGGTTACTGCTCCCAAGAAACCCCCCATTTTCAAAGGCAAGAAGTTAGGTGGCAGTTCGAGTGGTAAGTCCAGCTCCATGCAATCTCGCACACTACCCAACGGTAGTATTCAGTATGGCCGCACAGTGACGAACGCCAAAGGCCAAAAAGTATTCTTAGTAGGCAAGACTGTCCCAGCGGCGGCCAGTAGTTCTAGTAGCAAGTCTAGTTCCAGCACGAAGAAGGGTGGGAAGAAGAAGCCGAATGTCAACAAGCAAGCCGATAAATTTATTCCTGACTATGCGAAGAAAACTGACCAAGAGTTAATTGACATTGTTACTGGTGATAAACCAGATAACTGGTCTGGTTGGGGAAATAGTACCAAAGATACGCCAAAACAGCGTGCGGCTAAGCGAGTTCTTGCTGGCCGCAACGCTAAACGGATACGTGAAGAAGAACACAAAAAAACAATCGAGGGTAGAAAAAACCAGAAGATAAGAAACGCGCTTGATTGATTATATTTGCGCCATAGCAAACGTGCTAAAATAAGACTAGTTCTTTCCCTTGGAGGGAGTATGACAACTAAACGCTGTGTCTCGTGTCTGTGGGAGTTTACGGATGACAGTCCATCCATCTATGTGGCTGAGCTTGGCCCAGCCGGGAGGTGCCCAGCATGTCTACAGAAGTACCCACCATCGGTGCCATTCTTCGTTGCCCAGTCTGTCACTTTTTCTCCTACGATCTCAGCGAACGCGCTCACGGGTGGTTTTACTCCACCACACTCGGTTCAGTGACCGACGAAGTGATTGAGCACCTGTGTCCTGTCTGTAAAGAACTACAACACCTGGAGCAGGGAGCAGGTTCGTAATAGGGGCAGGGACATTACTTCCTCAGAGAATGGAATCTCTGAGGATTTTTATATACTGTTTTATTGACAGTGAAACAAGGCTGATCCTTGAATAGTAGGCTGACAACTTCCAAAGCTCCCCCAGGCTACTTGCCAGGCGTAGCTAAGAAGCATTACCGCCGGCACTACAATAATTACTCCAAGCCACAGTAAAATTCCCCCTGTGAATAGGGTGTTTTGCCAGGTGTTACCACTACCAAAAGTGTCGATATTCGTGGGATCTTTAAGCAGCATAATAATAGTTTTAAGAAAAAAGCCTCCATCCGTGGAGGCTGAGCAGTGATGGCTAGCTGGGGCCACACTTGGTGTTACAGCAACTGGGGCCACCAGAGCAGCCTGGCTTGTTCCCGCAGCAGCCGAGAGCATCAATCTCTTGATACTCAACGGGGCAGTAACCAAACCGTTCCGTGAAGACACTCGCCGTCCTCAAGTAGTTGTCCACTTTGGACTGAGGTGCCAGCTCGTTCGGCTCGTGCAGCAGAACGTGACCAAACACCATCTTGGTGTCACGTAAGTACCCACCCAGGTGCAAGATGTGGGCGTGCCAGAACTCGTCGAAGAACGCCGTGGGAACGAAGAACACGTCTGGGTTCTCCAGGCACAGCGTCAGGAACATCCGGTATTCAAGCTCTGCTCTGTTGGCCTCATCTTGAGACCAGCCCATCTTTTTCTGACAGCGTTCGTTGACGCGGTGCAAGTCCAGACCCAGGATCGACTTCGGAATGGGTCGCTTGGGTGGCTTGATCTCATCCACGTCGGTGCTGGGCGTCCAAGCGTCGTTCTCACCAGTCATGGCCTCGTAGCCATGAACCTGGCTGCGAAAGGGGCCAGAGCCTTCCAGGCTCTCGCAGTGGTCTACTAACAGTTCTGCTAACATCACACATCTCCTTTACTAACAGGGAAAGGAACAGAACGAATAGCCGCACACAACGCTTCGAGTTCTTCCTCAGTCTCGTCACCACGTAGGCACATGGAGGGGTCAAATGGCCGATCTCCTAGGGCTTCGTAGAGGCGATCATACATTTCTCCGAGTTTCACAGGGTGCCTCCGTATAGGACAAGGAACAGGGAAACATCCCACTATACACAACCTGGGGATGATGTCAAATGCATATTTATAGTACACTAAAAATATGAAGCAAAAATACCGAGCCCCCTCTGTTTTGTCCTTATTGTGATAAACTATAAGCATGTTTCCACTACGAGTTCGTAAAATGATTCGTGGTTGCCAGGCACATATCAATGCTGGTCTTGGTTGCGGCACTGACCACGTAGCAAGCTATGTTGATTTACTAGCTCCTTTTACTGGGGATACTATTTCAACTTTCCAAGGAACCCAGGGTGGCAACTGGTTGCGTCTTACCCGCCCAAATGGCGACGTGATAGAGTTCGCTCACTTGGATCGGTACATAAAAAAGTCAGGCACTACGAAAATGGGTGAGGTGCTGGCGATTACGGGAAACACTGGTCAAGTTACCACTGGCCCACATCTTCATACGCAGATCTTTCGCAATGGCCAGAGAATCGACCCAGATACATATGTATGGGATACTATGCCTACTTGTGAAGAAGACCTCGCCAAAGCGAGAGAAGACATCCGTAAACTTAACACGGAGATTGGACGGGTGACTGCCGAACGTGATATGGCGCGAACGCAACTAGCGCAAGAAGTATCTAACCACAAAGAAACGATCCAGAAATTAAAAGATGTTGAAGCTGACAGGGAAAAGATTGTTGCTGAAAGGAACGAAAAGTACCTTGCAATTAAGACCACTATAGATTCTTAGGTATGAACAATGGTTCTCTAAGCAGTCCAGAGGGAATTTCACTCAAGGAGTACGTCAACGATAAATTTGACAACCTTGAAAAATCTATAGAGACACAGATTGCAAGTGTTACTTCTGCCACTAACGCTGCTATCGCTTCGGCGGATAAGGCAGTTGCCAAAGCGGAACAAGCCAGCGAAAAACGCTTTGAAGGGATCAATGAGTTCAGAGCGGCTTTGCAAGATTCAACGTCTAAAAATGTTGCTCGCACTGAGTTTGATCTAGTTGTCAGTCGCCTCGAAAAAGACATTAAAAACCTGCAACTGGCTAGAGCAGAACTGATACCACGAACAGAAGCGCTAGGATTATTTAAATCGATGGATGAGAAGTTTAAGGAAGTATCAAACGAGTTGGCCAAGCTGCGGGAGTATCGTTCAGAAAGTTCTGGTCGGGGTAAAGGGATCGATGATGGATGGAAGTATTTGATTGGCATTGTCACGTTACTGGGTGGCCTGGTTGGTTTATTTGCTTTTTTTAGATAGTGCTATAGTAACCCTATGTACATCCCCGAATCCCTTGCCTTCCTAAAAGCTGTTCGTTTCTGGGTGATGTTACTTGGTAGCTTATCCATCTACTTTGAGTCAAAGGGGTGGATTGGGGAACCAGAGCGTAACCTTATCGCTACTATCTCCGCTATCTTCATTGGCGTGTCCACTCTCGACAGGGCGGCAGAGCATGTAGGCCGTACAGAGTTAGATGCTAAGGAAGAAATTAAGGAAGAAAAGAAATAGAGAGGTGGTGAGTAAGTATGATACTTGAACTTGTTATCGCACTCATCGTCGCTCTAGCCATTTGTGGGCTAGTGTACTGGGCAATTACTAAGATTATCGCTGCATCAGGTCTGGGTCTTCCCCCTGTTGTTATGACCGTTCTACAGATAGTCTTTGTAATTATAGCAGTGTTAATACTGCTGAAATATGTCCCGCCCATTTTGAACTCACTAGTGTAGGCAGATGAACTACTTCTTGTGGTTCTTTGGAGGCTGGAGTGTTGGTAACAGTCTTTGGGCTATCTTCGCTCTAGCCGTTATCGTAGCTGCTATGGCTTTATGGATTTACATAATTAAAACCTCGTGACTCCTACTGCCCGCAGTTTGGCGGAGTTACGCAAACAAGGGTACTTGGCCCAGGTTGTGGAAAAGTGGATACCCCAGGCCCGCCGTCGGCAAGACTTGTTTGGCTGTATAGATATTGTTGCCATTAAGAGTGATTTAAATGGCGTATTAGGCGTGCAAACCACCACTATGGTTCATATGTCCGAGAGAGTAAAAAAAATGATCCTAGAGCCATCTATGCGTGTCTGGCTGCAATCTGGAAATGAGTTAGAGGTTCACGGCTGGCGAAAGATGGGTAAAAAAGGAAAACGCAAGTTCTGGCAGGTAGAAACCCGGCGTATTTACTTGAGCGACATAAAATAGCAGAGGGTTAGAGGCGAAGAAGTAGCCTAGCAGTCCTGTGCCGGACTCAGAAGCATTACTGCTTCAATCCTGGTATCTGTTGACCCGTTGACCGTCGCCTAGGGTATATCGCGCCTTTTGCACACTCAGCGATCAGACACGGACGTTGCAACGCCGCCAGGCCGCTACTTCTTCACACCTAACTCCCTATGTCCAACCAACCCGCCGTATACTATTCTGAGCTTAAACTGGCCTTATAAAGAACAGAATCACTAAGAACGACACGGACGGATTCGTTAGGACTTAGTACTCTAGGCTAACTATCACTACCTGGCAAGTTAGACCGGATCATCTTCCATTGTGGTGGGGGAGGGCTTGGGGGGTTTATGATGCTCACAGTAATCCGCTGAATTACTTGATAATCCTGCTTTACCCAAGTCTGTGCAGTAACACTTCGTCTCTTCCTGGCAGTGCTGACATGGTTTCTCACCAACCTCGTGGGCAATAGTACAGTTCCCGTAACAGTGACAGTGGCATCCACAATAGTGCATGTGGCTTTCTTGAGCTTTATCCGGTTTTTCCGGATTATCTTCTAGGGGATCTAGACAATCTAGTAATGCTCCTGGAGTAAGAACTACATGCTTTTTTTGTTCTTCTAGCTTCTCTTTAGATATTCCGTAGATCATGGTGTAAATTCCCTCTGATTATCTAGTAATACGTCTATCCTACGCTTGAGAGTCCGTATCGTTTCCTCCATCCCTATCCGCAAGGCTCGGGTCTTGCGAAAGTCTAGCCACTCTTTACTGGCCCGCATCATTGCATCTGCTTCTCCTACAGACTTAGCCTCATCGCTCTGAATAAGCGTAACTTTGTACATGTTAGCAATTCCTTCCATCTCCGCTTCCTTCTCTAGTACGGTAGAGAGCAACGAGGCTAGGACATTGGCGTACTCCGCACATTCTTCCTTAGTCAGCGTCTTAAAGCCAAAGTTTATCTTGGATAGGACTTCACTAATTTGGTCACGAATGGTGGGCATCTTTGATTATTTCCAGTA
>Ga0137426_1000037_pt1 | contig 40916 bp, 55 predicted proteins | sample EasRivERMZT660_2_FD_102308 | JGI IMG/M metagenome (GOLD analysis project Ga0137426, IMG submission 102308) | Soil microbial communities from meander-bound floodplain in the East River, Colorado, USA - East River MetaG ERMZT660_2 | ecosystem: Environmental > Terrestrial > Soil > Floodplain ...
CGGGCGGCCAAGAAGGCCGCCAGGAAGGCAAAGAAGCCCTAGGCACCACCTCTCTCCCGGTCCCTTTTCGTTACGGAGAATTCCATGTCCATCGCAATCAAGCTCGATACCACCGCCATGCTCGCCCTCTTCCCCGAGGGCTCCCAGGCGCACCTCGACCTCCAGCAGGCGGTCCTGAACGAGGTGGTCCGCAAGCTGGTCGACCGCAACGTCGGCCAGATGACGGCCAAGATCAACGAGGCCGTCCGCACCGAATTCAGCGCCCGCCTGGGGGTGGAGGGCATCAAGGTCCTCAACCAGACCCTGACCCTGTCGGACCCCGCCAGGAAGGCCATCGCCGAGCAGGCCACCCAGGTCTACCGGGATGCCGTCCAGAAGGCCGTCAACGAGGTCGCAGCGCCCGAGGTCGAGGCCATCCGCAAGAAGCTGAACGTCGCCCTGGACACGGGGCTGCGGTCGGCCATCATCGAGCAGGCCAAGATCGCCCTGCGCGGCGTCCTGTCATGAGCAGCAAGAAGGACCTCGCCCAGGCCGTCAAGCGCCTGCGGCGGGAGGGGCTGGTGGTCGGGGTCGAGCCGACCAAGGGGCAGCACCAGCGGCTGCTCCTGGCCGACGGCTCGTTCTACATCTGCTGCTGCAGCCCGGGGGACCCGCGAGGGTTCCGCAACATGGTGGCGGCCATCCGACGAACGGTAGGCAAAGGGCTTGCGGAGCTTTAAAGATTCAGTCTACACTCGCAGTGTGCGCTCCGCACGGCAAAGGAACCCCATGAACACCACGCCCATCACCCGCGAACAATGGCTCGAAGCCGCCGTCGCCGTCGTCGTCGCCACCTACCCGGCCATCGAGATTCCGCCGGTCAAGGTGTCCTGCTCCTGGCCCGGCGGCGGCAGCGCCCGCAAGCGCATCGGCGAGTGCTGGTCCCGCGCCGCCTCGCAGGCCAGAGTGAACGAGATTTTCATCAGCCCGAAGCTGGAGGACCCGGCCCAGGTGGTCTCGGTGCTGGTCCACGAGGTCGCCCACGCCATCGATGACTGCAAGAACGGCCACAAGGCCGGCTTCGTCAAGATCGGCAAGAGCCTGGGGCTGGAGGGCAAGGCGACCCAGATGGGTCTGCCGACCGCCAAGGCGGCCGAGCTTGCCCAGCAGGTGATCGAGAAGGCCGGCGCGTTCCCGCACCGCCGCCTCGACATGAGCAGCCGCAAGAAGAAGGCCACCTACATGCTCAAGTGCGAGTGCGGCGACTGCGGTGCCATCTTCCGCCTGACCCAGAAGGTGGTCGACATGCTCGACGGCGAGGCGATGGCCTGCCCGATCTGCCGCGCCGAGAACGTCACGGTCAGTTGACCGACCCGGGAGCCGGAGGCTACACTCCGGCTCCCCTCACCCCACCACCACCCCCAGGAGCTTTAAAGACATGGCTGCACACGCCCCCTTCGCCCCGTCCAGCGCCACCCGCTGGCTGACCTGCACAGGCTCCTTCGGCCTGGGCATCCAGCTACCCGAGGCACCGTCGAGCGAGTACGCCGACGAGGGCACCCGCCTGCACGACCTCGCGGCCGCCTACCTGCGCCAGCCCGCCGACCGGGCCAAGCCGGTGATGTCGGCCGACGACTACACCTTCCTCAAGGTCTACCTCGACTACGCCCAGGCGCTGGTCTCGATGGCCGACGAGGCCGCCATCGAGGAGCGGCTGGAGTACTCGGCCCTGCTCTTCGGCACGCCCGACCTCCGGGTGGTCGACGGCGAGTGGCTGGAGATTGTCGACCTGAAGACCGGGGCTGGCATCATGGTCAGCCCGGTCGAGAACGACCAGTTGCTCTGCTACGCCTTCATGGCCCTCCGCAGGCTCTACGCCCAGCAGACCGGCAAGAAGGCGCGGCCCAAGTTCAAGGGCATCCGCCTGACCATCGTGCAGCCGCCCGACGAGGACGAGCCGATCAAGTCCTGGGACACCACCAGCGACCACGTCATCGGCTGGGGCGTGCGGGCCGAGGCCGCCATCGCCGCCGCCCTGGAGGGCTCGGTCGACCTCGTCCCCGGCGAGCATTGCCGCTTCTGCAAGGCCAAGTCCGTCTGCCCCAAGCTCATGGGCCACGTCACCGAGGCGCTGCCCATCGTCGTCCGCGAGCTTGCGCCCGACCGGCTGGCCGGCTGGCTCGACAAGGCCGACCTGATGCAGCAGTGGCTCGACGCCCTGCGCGAGGTGGCCCACGACCTCGTCGTCCACGGCCACCAGATCCCCGGCTATGAACTGAAGGCCAAGCGGGCGACCCGCTCGTGGTCCGACGAGGACAAGGCCGCCGAGATTGCCCGCGCCAAGCGCATGAAGATCTTCCAGCCGCGCAAGCTCATGTCGCCAGCGATGGCCGAGAAGGCGCACCCCGTTCTGCCGGTGGAGTTGACAAGCCTGATCGTGGCTGTATCCTCCGGGTCGAACCTCGTGAAGAGCAAGGGCAAGCCCCAGGCTCTCCCCGTGGCCCCAGCGCCTGGGACCGAGCTATCGAAGATGGCCCGTATCCAGGCAAACAACGCACTGATGAAACTTCGGAGATAGAAATGGCAACAGGAAACGGAAAGAGCAAGAGTACGGCCGTGGCCGTGAAGACCCCGGCTGGCGTGATCCCGTTCGACGCGACCAAGTTCAAGGCCGCATCGGCGAACACCCGCCGCGCCTCGACCGGCACGGTCTCGTTCCTTCGCATGGACAAGGCCGGCGACTGGTACTACGGGGTCGATGACATCCCCGCCAACGACGCCATCGGCTACGTCGACCCGATGGGCTCGGTCCACGGCTGGCAGTGCTGGGCCGACACCAGCGTCAAGGGCGTCAGCCCCGAGGTCCTGGGCAGTCACATCGTCCCGAATTACGAGGACATGCCGCCCCGCCCGGCCACCGTGCCCCCGAAGGGCCGCGAGTGGGCCGAGACCCACGGGATGTCGATCCTCGTCAACGGTGCGCCGCTGACCTACACGGTCAGTTCCAAGGGCGGCATCGGTGCCATCGTCAAGCTGAACGAGGCACGCGACGAGCAGTACGCCGAGGTGGGCGACGACGGCCCGCTCTTCGCCAAGGTGCGGCTGACGTGCGACTTCTACATGCACAAGCAGTACGGCAAGACCTTCTACCCGGTCTTCGAGGTGCTGGGCTGGGCGACGGCCGAGGAGGCGGTGGCCGCCTCGTTCCCGGTCGCCAAGAAGGCCGGCAAGCTCCCGCCGCCCCCGGCCAAGAAGAGCCCCGCCAAGACCCGCCGGGCGGCGTAAGCACCCCTGGCCCCGGGCGACCCCCGGGGCCATTTCATTCCCCGTAACTGTAGACAGGAGCTACACCATGCCCAAGGTCCAAGAAGCCCAGGCGCAACTGCGCCAGTACGCCGCCGCCGCGATGCAGGTCATCTTCGCCGAGGAACTGCGGCGCGGCATCCCCCAGCAGACCCATGCCATCGAGAGCGGGATCGCCGAGCGGGCGTGGTCGATGGCCGAGGCGATGCTCTGCGAGGAGACCGGCAAGGGCCGGATCGCCCGGCTGCTCGACACCCAGGGCCGTCGCCAGGACACCACCGACGAGGTCGGCAGGGAGCAGTAACCTCAGGCTACACTCACCTCCGAATCGGAATTTTTCAAAATGCGAAACCGCGCCCTCCACCTCGACTTCGAGACCCGGTCCACGGTCGACCTCCAGGCCGCCGGTGCCTACGTCTACGCCAGGGACCCCTCGACCTCGATCCTCTGCGCCGCCTACTCCTTCGATGACTTCCCGGTCAAGTACTGGCCGGCGGCCGCAGGCAAGAGGATGCCGGCCGACCTGATGCGGGCTTTAAAGGACCCCGGCATCGAGGTCCACGCCTGGAACGCCCAATTCGAGCGGCTGATCCTGGCCCACGTCCTCGGGATCGATGTCTCCCTCCTGCGCTTCCGCTGCACCGCCGCCCTGGCCCGTGCAAGGGGCTTGCCGGGCAAGCTGGAGACCGCCCTCGACTTCGTCGGCCTGGGCGAGGACCTCGCCGTGAAGAGGAAGGGCAAGGCGCTGATGATGAAGTGGTGCAAGCCGCTGAAGGACGGCGGCTGGGCCGACGACCCGTCCGAGTACGTCGACCTCATCGCCTACTGCATCGGCGACGTGAAGAGCGAGCGCACCCTGGGCCGCCGCCTCTACCCCCTGTCCCCGGTCGAGCTTGACGAGTACATGCACACCGAGTTGATCAACGACCGGGGCTTGCCCATCGACGTGCCCCTCGCCATCGCAGCCCAGGGCTACGGTGAGGAGGAGAAGCGGGAGCTATCCGCCTACATGGGCTGGATGACCGGCGGCTCGATCACGTCGGTCAACCAGCACGCCAGGGTGAAGGCATGGCTGAAGCGCAAGCTCGGGCTCGACCTGTTCGACCGGTTCTTCGTCAAGGGCGACAAGGAGTCGACCGACAAGAACGCCAGGGCCGACTTCCTGGGGAGCGAGGCCGCCAAGGATGCCGACCCGGAGGTGATCGAACTGATCGAGGTGATCGATGACGCCGGCAAGAGCAGCGTCAGCAAGTTCGGGGTCATGGCCGCCCGCGCTGCCGACACCGGCCGGGCCGAGGGTTCCTACCTCTGCTACGGGGCGGCGCAAACCAAGCGGTACAGCAGCCGGGGAGTGCAGATGCACAACCTCCTCAGGAAGGGTCCTCCTGACCTCGTGGCTGCGATAGATCAGGTCATGAGGCATCAGGTACCAGGGAAGGTCATGCACGCCCTGGCGGCCCTCCTGCGGCCCGCCATCAAGGCACCGCCCGGCCGCAAGCTGATCTGGGGCGACTGGGCGGCGGTCGAGGCGCGGGGGATGCCCTGGCTGGCCGACTGCCAGTGGAAGCTGGACCTGTACCGGGAGGGGGTGGACGTGTACCGGGTCAACGCCCAGGACATCTTCGCCGTCGAGCCCGACGAGGCCACCGACCAGCAGCGGCAGATCGGCAAGGTCGCCGAGCTATCGCTCCAGTTCGGCGGTGCCAAGGGAGCTTTAAAGGCGATGGGCCGGGGCTACGGCATCACCCTGCGGGACGGGCAGGCCGAGGAGATTGTCCTGGCCTGGAGGGCGGCCAACCCCTGGGCCGCCGAGTACTCCTACGGCCTGTACTACGCCTTCCTCAGGGCTTGCCTCGACGGCGAGGCGAGCCACGGTCCGGTCACCTACCGGCAGATCGATCCGATCCTGCCCGGCACCGTCAGCATGGCCTGCGACCTCCCCGGCGGGACCAGCCTCTACTACCACGGCATCAAGGGCCACATCGGCCTGCGCGACCCCGGCCTTCGCCGGTCGATCCATGTCTCCATCGGCGATGGCACCGCAGGCTACAACGGCGAAGACTTCGACGGGTGGGAGACCGAGGTGGTCTTCAGCAAGACCCTGCCCGCAGGCTTCAGGACCGAGCGGATCTGGCACGGGCTGTTCGCCGAGAACACCACCCAGGCACTGTGCGCTGCGCTGCTGCGCGATTGCCTGGGCCGCGTCGAGGTGCGGATGGGTCCTGGCGAGGACATGCTCATCATCGGCCACACGCACGACGAGATTATTGTCGAGGCGAGCGAGCGGGGGGCCGACATCGCGGCGCGGATACTCCAAGAGGAGATGCGGCGCGTGCCAAAATGGTTGCCCGGTTTTCCTCTCGACTGCACCGTCACGGTCGCCGACAGGTACGGGAAGTAAGGGGTAAAGAAAAAGCCCCGGGGGGTGAACCCCGGGGCTTCTCCCCTCGTCTAGCCACCACGCCTTCGGAGGACCTACAAAATGCAGCGCGACTCTATCACAGAGCAGCACAATTTTCTTTCCACGCTCGCCAAGGGGCTTCCTCCAGGCTCCTACTTCCAAGTCGCCGAGAAGCAGCCCAACGGTGGCTGGCACAACAGTGCGTGGCACGAGCAGCCGCTGGTCGGCCCCTGGTACTTCTTCACCGGCTCCTGCAACAACGGCAGGAAGCGCCGCCAGCAGGACTGGACCGCCGTCAGGGCCATCGTCCTCGATGACGTGACCGCCGACGGTGTCGGCAAGGGCGGCGGCAAGATCGTGGCCCCGCCGACGTGGAAGCTGGAGACCAGCGAGGGCAACTTCCAGTGGGGCTACCTGCTGAAGACCTGGGATGCAGACATCCCCAAGGCCGATGCCCTCTTCGATGCGCTGGTCAAGTCAGGGCTGCAGGACAAGGGGGTGAACAACGCCTGCCGCCTGTTCCGCATCCCGGGCTCGATCAACGACAAGCCGGGCAGGGACGACTTCGCGTCGGTCCTGCACGAGGTCGACTGGACCCGCACCTACACCCTGAACACCCTGGCTAAGGCTTTAAAGGTCAAGCCCGGGGCTCCCATCCTGCGGCGCACCCCGACCGGCGAGCGGCCGGGGGCCGGCAAGGACGACGCCCTCTTCGAGTGGCTGGGCGAGCGGGGCATGGTGCGGGAGGAGACAGGCGACGGCTGGTGGGAGGTCGAGTGCCCCTTCGCCAGCGAGCATACCGACGGCCGCGACGAGGTCCGCTACCTGCCCAGCTTCAGCAGCGAGACCGGCGCGGCCAAGGTCTGGTGCTGGCACGCCCACGGCGAGGACAAGGCCACCTACACCGAGCGGTTCATGGCCTGGGTCAAGGCCGAGGGCGGCCCGACACCGGACGCTGCCAAGGAGGAGCGGCGGCGCAAGTTCGCCGAGTACGCCAAGCGCCAGCAGGCCGCCGCCGCGCCGCCGCCCCCGCAGAGGGAGCCGGGCGAGGAGTACGACGACATCACCCTGGCCCACGCCATCGGACCCATCGACCGCACCGTGCTGCCGTTCCCCGACAAGACCGCCGCCGTCGACAAGGTCACCGGTATGAAGGTCCTCGCCAAGCTCCAGCCCTGCACGTCGGCCAACGTCCTGGCGGCCCTGCGCCACGTCGGCATCCAGCCCAGGCTGAACCTGATGAATGCAACCACGAGCTTCATCCTCCCCGAGCGGATCGACCCGGCCGGGTTCGGCGGCAAGACCGTGTACGAGATAGACCGGATGGTCTCCCGGGTCCTGCAGACCGTCTTCACTGCGGCCGGCATGTCGAACAAGAAGGACCTCGCCGACAGCATCGCCGGGCTCGCCGACTCCAACTACTGGCACCCGGCCAAGGAGTGGATCGAGGCGAAACCCTGGGACGGCCAGGACCGCATGGAGGAGCTTCTGGCGACCGTGAAGACTCCGACCCCCGACCTCTTTGCGATGTACTTTCGTCGCTGGGCATTACAAGCGGTCGAGGCGGTCTGCGGCTGGGTCGAGCGCCGCGAGGGGCAGAAGGCACTGTGCCTCGTGCTGGCGGGCAAGCAGGGGGTCGGCAAGACCCGCTGGCTGAAGGCGCTGGCACCGGCCTTCAGCGCCGTCGGCAAGCACCTGTCCCTGGACAGCTTCAACGCCCGCGACTCCAAGCACGAGGCGCTGCAGGGCATGGTGGTCGAGCTTGGCGAGCTTGACACCACCTTCAAGAAGTCGGCCAACGGGAGCCTGAAGGCATTCATCAGCGACTCGACCGACGAGTACCGCCTGCCCTACGCCAACGTGTGGCTGAAGCGGCCGCGCTGCACCTCCTTCTGTGCCAGCGTCAACGACGACCAGTTCCTGCAGGACGCCACCGGCTCCAGGCGCTTCGGTGTCGTCTGGGTCGACCACTGCAACGCCGACCACAAGATCGACATGCAGCAGTTGTTCGCCCAGGTCCATGCCGAGTGGAGCCAGTGGAAGGAGGGCTCGCCCGTCGGCCAGTGGTGGCTGGACGATGAGGAGGAGGTCCTCCAGATCGACAGCAACGAGAAGCACCAGTCGGTCGACGGCATCGTGGAGACCGTGATCGAGGAGTACCGCAAGCGCCAGGACCGGGAGGTCTACCCTAAAGCCTACGGCTTGAATGCGTCGAGCATCGCCAAGGTCCTTGGGTTCGATGCCAGTGACCCGAGCGAGACCAAGCGGATCGGCATCGGCATGAGGCAAGTCACCGGCAAGAAGGGCGTCAACATGAAGCCCAACGGGTCGATGAATGCGTGGCTGTTCTGGCTGACCGAGAACGAGGCCAAGAACATCCTGAAGGTCAAGCCCATGCCGTCGGTCAAGGCATGAGCGAGGCGAGCCTGGAGCGGGCCGCCTGCCGGTACGCCAAGAAGCGCGGGGTCCGCTCGGTCAAGCTCCAGGGCGGCATCGTCGGCGAGCCCGACCGGCTCTTCCTCCTGCCCCTGGGCCGCTGCTGGCTGGTGGAATTCAAGGCCGTCGGCGGCAGGGTCAGCCCCCGGCAGCGGCTGGTCCATGCCGAGTACGAGGCCATCGGCCACCGGGTCAGCGTGATGGTGGACATCGTCGGGTTCCGAGTGGCGCTTGACAGCAAGCTCCAGGCTACAGTAGACTAGAGGCTCGCCACCACCCGAGACCGACATGCAGTACAACCCGCTCCCGTTCCAAGAGAAGGCCATCGCCAAGGTCTGCGCCAACCTGGGCTTCGCCCTCCTGCTCGACCCGGGCATGGGCAAGACGGCCATCACCCTGGCGTCGATCTGCGTCCTGCAGCATCACAAGGCCATCGAGTCGGCCCTGGTGATCGTGCCCCTGCGGCCGCTGCACCTGACGTGGCCCGCCGAGGTCGCCAAGTGGGACCAGTTCAAGCACCTCAAGGTCTCCATCGTCCACGGCACCGCCGCCCAGCGGCTGGCCGCCATCGAGGCCAAGGCCGACGTGTACCTGATCAACCCGGAGAACACGGCATGGCTGGTGGCCCTGCTGCAGGGCTCCCTGGGGCTCTTCGGCCGCAAGCCCGGCCTGCTGGTGGTCGATGAGTCGACCCGCTTCAAGAACGCCCAGTCGGTGCGCTTCAAGGCGCTGAAGACCCTGCTGCCGCTGATCGACCGCCGCGCCATCCTGACCGGCACGCCGTCGCCCCAGGGCATCGAGGACCTGTTCGCCCAGATGCAGATCGTGGACGACGGCAAGCGCCTGGGCCGGTTCGTCACCCACTTCCGCAAGCTCTTCATGTACGCCACCCCGCTGCGGATCGGCGGCGGCCGCACCATCGATGAGTGGCACGTCCGCCCGGGTGGCGAGCGCATGGTGGCCGACGCCATCGCCGATGTCAGCCTCAGGCTCCAGGCCGAGGACTACCTGACGATGCCCGCCATCAACTACAACATCATCCCGGTGGCGCTGCCGACCGCCGTGCGCTCGGTCTACAACAAGCTGGCCGACGACCTCGTCGCCCAGACCGAGAAGGGCGTGACCCTGACGGCCGTCACCGCCGCTGCTGCCGTGATGAAGCTTCGCCAGATCACCAACGGCTGGGCATACGGCACCGACGGCCAGTCGCACCACGTCCATGACGCCAAGCTCGACGCCCTGGCGGATCTGGTCGAGGAGCAGTCGGGCTCGCCGATCCTCGTCGCCGTCGCCTTCCTGCACGAGGTCGACGCCATCCGCGAGAAGCTGAAGGACGTGCTGCCCAAGGGCACCAAGGTCCCCTACCTGGGCGGCGGCGTCACCCGCCTGGAGGCCGACCGGATCATGGCCGCCTGGAACGACGGCGAGACCCCGGTCCTCCTGGCCCACCCCACCTCGGTGGCCCACGGCCTGAACCTGCAGTCGGGCGGGCACGCCGTCTGCTGGTTCGGCCTGACGTGGAACCTTGAGGAACACATCCAGTTCAACGCCCGGGTGTACCGCCAGGGTCAGACGAAGCCTGTGGTTGTACACTACCTGACTGCGAAGGACACCGTGGACGAGGACATCGCCAAGGCGCTGGCGTCCAAGGCCGACGTGCAAGCATCGATTCTCAACCGCCTGAAAGGAAAGTGATGGCAACGAAGAAGAAGCCCAAGCCCGAGAGCGGGCCGGGCTCCCGGCAAGTGGACATCAAGCTCCCCCGGGAGATGCCCGGGGGCAAGACGACCACCCTCCACCCGCTGGTCTGGCTGATGCGGGAGCGCCTGGGCGAGCCCTTCAACGAGGAGGGCAAGCCCAACAAGTCCGACCTCGCCCGCGCCTGCGGCGACGTGCGGCCGCAGAGCCTGTACAAGTGGGAGCGGCTCTGCAAGGCCGACCGTAACTTCCCGCTCCCCATCCTTCGGGCCAAGCAGATGGCAGAATTCTTCTCCGTCAAGCCCGGCCTGTTCCGTCCCGACATCTTTGGAGCCTGAGTCATGCCCGTACCCCGTCCCGAATACGACCTCCACCTCGATGAGCAGGAGGCGACCATCGTCCTCCAGGGTCTCGGCGAACTGCCCGGCAAGGTCGCCTACAACCTGATCACCAAGGTGGCCCAGATCGTCGCCGTGACCAATCAGGCGTGGCAGACCAGCAACGAGACCCAGCCCGGCACCCCGCCCGCCGGCCTGGGGGGCACCCCGCCCGCCGCCCTGATGTCCGGTCTGCGGGAGATGCAGTCCCAGGAGGTGGCGGCCAGTTACGGCCAGCCGCCGCTGGCCCAGTGATCCTCACGGGTAAGCCCAGGCACCCCCTTTAAAGCCTGGGCGTCAAGGAGTACCACGCCATGAAGAACCTTCTCTCTGCCCTGGCCCTCGCGGCCGGTCTCTTCGCCGGGCCAGCGGCGGCCGTCGTCGTCTGCGACAACTGCACCTACATCACGGGCCAGCCCGCGACGAACCTGGGCGAGCATGACCCCGCCACGTTCGACAACAGCACCTTCGGCAACGCGACCACGGGGCAGAACGGCAACTTCAGCAACACCTGGGTCTTCAACATCAACCCGGCTGGCAACGCTGCGCTCGACGTGATCTTCCTGCCCATCGCCAACATCAGCAACTTCACGGTGCGGCTGTTCGATGTGGTCGACTCGACGTGCGGCGGTGCCGGGCTCGCCTGCACGGCCCTGACGCTGGGCGGCCTGCTGGCGACGAGCAACACGCTGCCCAACTACGCCTCGGTGCTGGACTTCACCGGGCCGCTCGATGGGCGCTACGCCTTCGAGGTGTCGGGCACCATCAGCGGCCTGCTCGCCGGTCAGCCCGCGTCCTACGTCGGCAACCTGCAGACCGTGGCGGCCATCCCCGAGCCCGAGACCTACGCCCTCATCGCCGCCGGCCTGGGCATGATCGGCTGGATGCGTCGTCGGCAGACCAAGCAAGCCTGAACCTTCACCACCTCAAGGAGCTAGACCCATGAAGAAACACCTCGCCGCTATCTCGCTGGCCCTCGCGGCCGCCAGCGCCCAGGCCGTGGACATCGGGTTCACCAACGAGTTCAGCGGGGGCACCGACTGCGCCGTGGCCGCCACCGGCTGCTCGATCCTCACGGTGACCTCCATCGCTGGCGGGGTCCACTTTGAATTCCAGGGCACGATGGTGCCGGGCGAATTCATCACGGGGCTCTACGGCAACTTCAACGGCCCCGGCACGCTCTCGATGGTGAACATCGGTGGCACGGGCAGCGATAGCCTGGAGGGCTTCAGCTTCGGCAGCAATGCCTTCAAGGCCGACGGCGACGGGTTCTTCGACTGGAAGCTGGACCTGTCCAGCAACCCGCCGAGGTTCGACGGCACCGACACGCTGACCTGGGATTTCCTGGGCGTCACGCTGCCGATGTTCAACAGCCTGAGTGTCGACGGGCCGCTGGGCAAGACGGGCTTCCTGTTCGCCACCCACGCCCAGGGGCTGGTTGACGGCGGCAGCGGCTGGTTCCAGGGTGCGGTGCCGCCCGGTGGCACGCCGTTCGACGTGACCCCGGTGCCCGAGCCCGAGACCTACGCCCTGATGATGGCCGGTCTGGCAGGCGTGGCGTACATGTCCCGCCGCCGCAAGAAGGCTGATCTGGCGCGTTCCTAAGCCCCAGGCTACCCAGCCCAGGCCGCCTTCGGGCGGCCTTTTCGTTACGGGTAATTGAGCTTTAAAGCCTTAGCGGTTGCGGAGCAGCTTCTTCAGCGCCTCTGCCTTGGCCTTCTCCTTCTCGGGGTCGGCCGGCAACTGCCGGGTGAAGTCGACCGGGGGCTTGGGCGGCGGCGGCGGGGGCTTGGGGGCGAACCGGGGCTTGCCGCCCATCGCCTCCTCCTCGCGGTCCTTGTTGGTCTTGGTGAAGATGTCGGCCATGATGTTTCCTCAGGCTGTACGGAGCAGGAGACAGACGTTGGACGAGGAACTGAGCGCACCGATGACGCGCCAAGTGCCTGCCGTGATCGTGGTGTTGGACCCAGAGCCCGAGGCGAAGACCGTGATGGTCTGGGCCGCTGCGCTGAAGGTCGCCAGGGCGTTGACGTTCGCCGGGCTGATGGACCCGATGACGAAGCTCCCGACGGGCGGCGTCGAGCCACCGGTCGCCCCCACGTCCCGGGCGATGGCGAGCCCCCGGGTGTCGGTCAGCACGCCGTCGTCGGCGATGCCCAGGAGCGCGGCCGAGTAGCCATCGTTCAGGATCTGGAAGGCTCCTCCCGTGACGCGGATGTACTTCTTGGGCGTCGTGCCTCCGTCGCCCGTCATCTTGATGTTGACGCCTGCGCCTCCAGTGTCGGAGAGGTGCAGGATGCCGTTGCTCGTCGGCCCCGGGGCGACAGCGGAGATGACGAGGGTGCCGAGAAGGCTGAAGGTGATGCCCGTCGTCCCTGCGCTTTGGCCCCCGGTGACCGACAGCCAAGGCAGGCCAGAGGTGTAGGCGTCATCGACCCAGCGGGCGTAGAAGGCGGTCGAGTCGTTGTAAAGCTCGGTGACCCGGTTGTTGGCGGTCTTGCCCGGCGTGATCCAGCCCAGCCCCGAGCTTGAGGCGTAGGTCAAGGTGGTGCCCACGCCCGACTGCGGCGGCGCGGCACCGCCGACGTTGACGGCCGACGTGCCGAACTGGATCAGCCCGGCGCTGGCGGTCAGGGTCGGGTTGGCGGCCGCAGAGCCGCCGACGTACAGGAAGCGGGTGGCACCGGACACCCCCTGGATGGCGAACTGGGTCAGCCCTGCCCCGGTCGAGCCCGAGTAGAAGGTGTGGGCTCCCGTGCCCTTGGCGACGTAGCCGATGTTGATGTTGGCATCGGTGCCCTCGGCAGATACCAGAAGCCCGACGCCCGGCCCCGCGTTCTGCAACTGCCAGTAGTTGACCGCCCCCGGGGCCGGCTGCAGCGTGAGGGCGGTGGCGCCTGCGGCCACCATAGTCATCGCCCCGGCCCCGAGCGAGGAGTTGCCCCAGTAGACCGTCGAGGCTCCCAGGCCGCCCGAGATGCCGACGGTGCCCGCGCCTGCGGCAGTCTCGCCGACCCAGAAGTTGGGCGCGGCCGCCAGGGAGCCCGTGACCCGAAAGTCCCCGGTGTATGTGGCATTGCCAGCGGCCGCAATGGTCAACCGGGTGACGTTGCTGGTGGTGAACTGCATCGGCAGCGCACCAGGGACCCCGAAGACCACGGCTGCACTGTCGGTCGTGATCGAGAGCCGCTCGATGGTGTAGGAGTTGTTCAGCCACCGGACGATGGCCTTGTCGGTGGCGACCCCCGAGCCCAGGATGTCGATGGCGTAGCCTGGACCTCCAGCGTTGATGCCAGCGAAGATGATCGAGGACGGTGCGCTGGCGGTCGGGCTCGGGGCCACCAGCACCGTGCTTTGGTTCATCGACAGCTTCTTGACGCCGTCGGCCGCAAAGTCCATCTCGCCGACCCCGACCTTGTAGATGCCGGTGTCGGGGTCGCTGGTGAACGAGATGGACGGCAGCGCCACGGTGCCGTCGGCGAACAGCCCCCGGCCCGCGACACTGACGTTGCTGGCGAAGGTGGCCGCCCCAGTGACCGCCACGGTGCCCGTGAAGGCGACGGCCCCGGTGATGTTGAACGGCCCGGCCAGGGTGCCCGTGAAGCCTGCGGCTGCGAACTGGCCGACCTTCACCCCCATGACGGCCAGCGACAGGACGCCAGCGCTCTCCCGGTACATGCCCGTGCCGGTCTCGGCCGAGAACGCCCAGGCAGGCTGCAGCACGGTGCCGTCGGTCAGCCTGAAGGGTGCGATCATCCCGCCACGGCCCTGGCGGTCGAGCGAGTCGGTGATGCCCTGGGCGAGGTCCTCGGTGGTCGTGTTGCCCCAGGCCGCCTGGATCACCGTGTTGGCGACAACCGGCGGCAGGGGCAGGGTGTAGGTGCCGGATACGTTGCGGGGCATAGGAGGCTTTCGATGGATGCGTTCTGGGGCGGGGTGCTGCGGCCGTTCGTTGTCGTTTTGCTACTGGTAGTTGCGCGCTCGATTGTCTTACTGGCCCGACATGCCAAGCAACGCTGGCGCAGCGCCGCCGATCCCCATCCCCACCATCCCGGGCTGCGAGACCTGACCGACCTGGGACCGAAGCAGCCGCTGCTGCTCCAGCGCCATGACGAACGCCCGAAGCTTGGCAGGGTCCTGAAGAAGCTCCGCTAGCTGGCGCTGCATCTTCTGGTCGATGTTGCGCTTGCTCTCGCCCGCCACGAGGCGGCCGACGCCCAGGCCGGTCGGCATCACCGCCTCAAGCAGCGCGGCCTGGGCGACGTTGCTGGCGGTGTCCGAGCCGCTGCCGCCCGTGCTGGCGGCCTTCGAGCGGGCGATGATGTCCGAGGCTTCAAGGTCCTTCCGCACGCCCTGAAGGACATCCTCCGAGCCGGTGTTCAGGAGGTTCTTGCCCTTGTTGACGCCACGGGACGAGGAGCCCGCCTGCTTGATGGCCTGGGCCAGGGCGTGATGCTTCACCCCCGGTGCGCCGCCAAGGCCGGTCGTCGGCTTTAAAGGCGTGCCGGTGGCGGGGTCGATGAACTTGGCGCGGATGTTGATGTCGGCCTTGGCCGACTCGGCCTTCGTCATCCACGTCGAGTACTCCTCCTTCCAGGCGTTGAACTTGCCCTTGCTCGCCTTGTCGAGGACCTCGTCCATCGCCTTGGTCAGGCTGATGACGAACGGCTCCGAGGAGACCGCCCGGGTCCCGGCGCTGCCGACCCCGGGCGCACCAGCCAAGCCCCCGGCTACAGTGCGGCGCACCGTGTGCAGAAGCTCGGGGGTGACCTCGCCCGCGTCCTTCATCGCCTGCTCGACGTAGTCGACGGCCGACCGCACCGCAGGGTTGCCCTTGTACTGCGGGGTCAGCTTGGCGGTCTGGAGCTTGCCGTAGAAGTCGTCCATCGCCTTGAAGAACGGGGTCTTCTGGATCTTGCGGTAGATGTCGCCCACGTCGGCCCCGACGGCGTTGGCCTTCGCCAGGAAGGCGTCGAGGTCGCCCTGCTTCATCAGCCCCTGGTCGAGGGTCTCCCAGCGGGCGTTGGCGGCCGCCTCATCGAAGTCCTGCCAGTGCGACCCGCCGGTCGTCCGCGAGCCCCGCTCCAGGGCCGCAAGCTCGGGGCTCTGGGTGGCGGCGGCGGCGCTCGGGCCGGGGCCGCCGATGTGCGGGTGGGGGGTGTACTTGTCGGCAGGCACGCCACCGGGAAGCTCGCGGCCGATGATGCCTGCGGCTTTCTTCTCGGCCTGCCGCTCGGCGGCCCGGCCTGCCATGCCGCCCAGCCCCGGGGTCGACTCGGGCACCGCAGCCATCGCACGCTGGGCAACGTTGCCCGCGCCCCGGCCTGCGGCCATCGCACCCTTGAGGACGTAGGGGGCGGCCTTGACGGCACCGGCACCGCCGCCAGCGCCCAGGGCCATGTTCAGCAGCCGCGACTCGTCGGAGGTGGTGGGCATCATCGCCCCCGCCGTCGCGCCGCCACCGGCCGCAGACAGGGCCGGGCTGGCCGCCAGGGCACGCACCAGGGCCGGGCCGCGAGCGGCCGCAGCGCCGGCACCGAGCCCGAGGGGGATCGCGGGGGCGAATTCGCCAGCTACCTGCAGCACCCCACCGCCCGTGGTCTTGTCCGCGAGGTGGGCATCCCTGGCCCGCTTCTCCAGAAGCTCCTCGTCGCTGGGGCCGCCACCGAATAGCTGGCTGACCCCCTGGACGGCAGAGTCCATGCCTGCCCCGACGTTGGTCAGCGCCTTCTCGCCCCAGGTCATGCCCGAGGTCGGGTCGTACAGTTCCCGGTCGGCGGTGCGCTGGCGCTCCCGGTCGGCCTCGGTGACGGCTGCGGACCCAGGCATCCGGCCGCTGCCGCCCAGGCTCTTCTGCAGCACCTCGAAGGCTTCGGCGGCGGTCGAGCCCTGGGGGCCGGTCACCCGGTGCTTCTTGCCAGCCGGGTCGGTGAAGACGAAGGTCGGCATGTCAGGGCTCCGTTGTCACGCCCCAGCCCGGGGGCAGGGCAGCACCGCCGCCCTGGCCCTGGCCGTCGACCGCCCAGCCCTTCGGGGGCTTGTAGCCTGGGGGTGCCCAGTAGCCCGACTTGTAGTTGTTGGCGATGCGGCGCATCTCCTTCGCGGCCGCCTGCCGGGTGGCGATGGGCAGGCTCTCGTTGCCGAGGTTGCCTGCGGCCTCCTTGTACATGGCGGTGTCCTTGTCGGACTGCGGCCCCTCCATGCGCGGCACGGCCATCGTCAGCGCAGCGGCGGTCGTCTTTAAAGCAGCACCCGCCTGGGCACCCGCAGTGCCGTGGCCGAAGAAGGCCGCGCCCGCGTCGACCAGGGCACCCGCACCCGAGCCGGTGGCGCTCTTCAGAAGCTCGTCGGCCCGGTCGAGGTAGTTGAGGGTCGTCTGCGGATCGATGGCGGGGCCGGTCTTGCCAGCAGCCCCAGGCTTGTTGGGTGCGAGGTCCCGGCGCAGTTCGCGGTTGGCCTCGCCCTGGGCAGCGGCGGCGGCGCGGTTGGCCGCGTTCTGCTGCGCCTGGAACGTCTGCATCCGCTCCTGCTGCTCCTTGGCGAATTCGTTCTTCTCCTGCTGCAGCCGCGCCCGCTCCTGGGCACCGTGCGCCCTGGCGATGGCGGTGTCGTAGGACCGGATCTGCATCTCGGTCTTGCGGATCATCAGGTCGGTGGCGTAGTCGGGGTCCTCGATGAAGCCTTCGGCTGTAAGCTGGCCCCCGCGCATCTTCATCGGCTCGCGTGCGGCGGCCGACTGCTTGAGGAAGTGCGCCTGCATCGGGGCGAACCCCTCGCCCGCCTGCTGCGCGGCCAGGGCCAGCATCAGTTGCCGGTTGGCACCCCCGCTGCGCTTCTCGTAGGCGTCCTCCATCGCCGCCTTGTCGACCGGCTTGTAGGCGTTCGCGGCCTGGGTCTCGGCCGCGTCCCGCAGCGCCTGCAGCTTGTCAATCTCGGCCTGGAGCTTGTCCTCGTTGCTCGGCGGCGGGGGCGGCTGGACCGGGGGCTGCATCGGGGCCGGGCCGCTCGATGCCCCGCCAGGGCCGCCAGGAGCCCCAGGAGCAGGCCGAGGAGCCGTCGCCAAGGGCAGAGCCCTGGGCGGCGCTCCAGGCGCTCCTTGAGGCTCTGGCGGCCCCCAGGAGCCACTGACGCCACCCGGTGCCTGGGGCGGCGGCCCCCAGGAGCCACCGGCCCCACCCATCTGGGGCGAGGGCGGGGGCGGTCCCTGCCCACGGTCGGGCGCACCAGCCGCCTGGGCAGGACCCTGGGCGGCCATCGGCGGGAGGTCGGGCGGCGGGATCGGCTGGGCCGGGGGCTGCATCATCGGCATCCCGCCGGGCATCGTCGGCTGGCCGCGCAGCGCACCCGGCATCGCTCCAGGCGGCGGCTTCGGCTGGAGGTCGCCGAGGATCACATCGATGATGTCCTCGTACATGGCGTGCTACTCGTAGCTGGGCATCAGGGGCAAGTCCTGCCCGGGCAACTGGCCCGGCACGAGGCTCTGGCCGTCGGGGCCGATCAGCCCGGCCTTCTGCGCCTTCCTCACCCGGGCGATGTCGGTCATGTTCGTGTTCAGGTCGGCAAGCTGGGACCGCGACTGGCCCAGGATGGCGTCCTGCTGCTCATCGAGCCCGCGCTGCTTGTAGGCACCGCCCAGGGCTCCACCGACGGCCGCCAGGGCCGAGAGCGGGTGGGCCGCCTTGACCGTCCTGGCACCGCCGCCCTGGATCATCCCGGGAAGCTCGGTCGACTGGCGTAGCTGGTTGAGGATCGCCTGCTTCTTGGCGAGCCCCTGGTTGGCTTGGTTCGCCCCGCCCTGCTGCATCAGGTAGCGCATCAGGAGGTCGTCGCTGGTGGGCATTGCATCGGCCATCTCGTTCCCCTTACATGAACATCGCGGCCATGCCGGCAGCGCCGGTGATGCCAGACATCATCGACTGCTGCTGCTGCTGGGCCGCGTTGTAGGCGTCCATGCCCGCCGAGTACTGGTTCTTCGCCGCGCCCGAGTAGTCGGCCCCGCCGCTCGACTGGCTGGCCTGGAAGCCGGGCATCGTCGGCATGTTGACCTGGGCTCCAGTGAGCAGGGCATTCATCTCGTTGAGCGGCATCAGCCGCTGCTGCTGCTGCTCGGCGATCTGCTGCTGCCGGAGCTTGTTCTGGTACTCTGAAGCCTGCATCTGCTGCCCGAAGTTCTGGGCATTCGCACCGGTCATCATTCCCCAGTTCTGCTGGTTCTGCGCCATGCGCTGCTGCTGCGCCTGCTGCTGGGCTTGGTTGCCGAACTGCGCCTGCCCCATGTTCTGGGCGTACTGCTGCTGCTGGCCCTGGAGGGACATGCCGTAGTTGCGCTGCTGCTCGGCCCCGGCCGTCTGGAAGGCGTCGAATGCCTGCCGCGACTGCTGGTCCTGCAGCCCTTGCATCTCCCGCTTCCAGGCTTCGCTGCCCCGGGTCAGCCCCATGTTCTGCAGCTTGCCTTCGAGCCCGGCCTGGGCGCGCTCGTTCTCCGGGCGCATCCGGTTCATCAGGGTCTCTTCGTACCGCTGCCGCCCCAGGTCGCCGCCGGCCTGCTCGACCGGGCCGCCCGAGTCGAAGCCCGACATGATGCCCCGGCCCGCGCCACGGGTCTGCATCCCCATCGGGTCCAAGCCCTGGGCTTGCACCGGCCCGCCCATCGCCTGGAGGTTCTGCCAGTCGAAGGGGCTGGCGAGCGCCTCGCCTGCCCGGCCGATCTGCGCCTGGGCAAGCTGGCTCTTGCCCATGTCGACCGCCTGCTGCGAGTCGAGGGCGGCCTGGAGCGCAGGATCGAGAGTGGTGTTCTGCGTCCACTTCGTCATCTGCTTGCCGGTGGCCGGGTCGACCTCCATCGCAGAGGTCCACGCCTGCTTGCCCCAGGGCGTGACCTGATCCGGCCGGTTCGTCCAGTCGGCCCGCGTCTGCGCTTCCTGACTTGAAGCCGCAGTCTGCTCTGCGGCCTTGGTGTAGTCAGGTGGTTTCGGCGGCTTTGACTTCTTGCCCATCAGTGAGTCCTCCGTGGCGCGAGCCACTTGCATTCCTCGCGGCGCATCCGCATGAGGAACAACGAGCCGTCGGGGTGCGCCCCGTCAAGCTCGCACACGAGACTGAAGCCCAGGCGGCGGTCGATGTCGAGGGCGACGATATTGTCGCTGGGGACGAAGGCCAGGACCTGATTGCAGCCCATGACGTTGAACGGATAGTCGAAGGCCGCCAGCAGCATCGCCTTGTCGATCCAGCCCGGCTCGCCTGCCATGTGCATGGTGCAGGACGCCCCGTTGAAGGAGTCGTAGCCGACCACGCCGCGCAGGCGGTTGTCGATGTTGGAGACCGAGCCCAGGCAGACGAGGTGCCCCGTCGGCGTCAGGCCGATCTTGCTGCAGAGCCAGTAGGCGAGGTCGTTCTGACCGTAGTGCGTGACCATCTTTAAAGCACCCCTCCCTGCTCGACCAGCGCCTGCCAGCCGATGAAGATGGTATCGGCCGACGCACGCACCCGCAGCGCCAGGGAGCCGTAGCGGCCCGCGCCCGTGGCACCGACCCAGGCTTCATAGGACTGGCCCTCGCCCGACCAGACCGCCACGTCCCAGAGCCCCACGTCCCAGGCGCTGGAGCCCGCCCCGAGGTAGGCCGGGGCCAGGGACGGGGCGTTGATGTTCCACTCCGAGTTGAGCCCGGCCTGGACGCCTGGGGGCGTGTCGGAGATGAAGCTCGGCCGCACCATCAGGAACCGCTTGACCCGGATCGCCTCGCCCAGCGGCTGGAAGGCAGTCACGCAGATGCCCTGGAGGTCGTTGCCCGGCGTACCGTCCACCGAGCCGTCGCTGCCGCCCACCAGCACCTGCCACACGTTGCCGACGAGGTCGCCCGAGTAGCCCCGGCCGTCGAAGGTGTCGACCGTCAGCATCGGGATGCCGCGCAGCGTGGCGAACGCCTTGGTGTTCACCTCGAAGACCCACTGCAGGTTCTCGGTCGTGACCTCGGCCCGGTTGATCACCAGAAGCTGGTCGTTGGGCAGGAAGCGGACCTCCCAGTACCGGGTCGTGAGCGAGGCGGCAATCTCGGCCGCCAGGGCCGAGTTGATGGCGCTGGCGGTCTGCGGATTGGCGAAGAAGCCCTGGCCGCGCATAAGCTCGGACATGAAGACCATGCCCCGCTCCGACAGGATGATCACGTCCTGCTGGTAGTTGGAGAAGAACCTGTAGCCCACGGGTACACGCCCGATGAACCAGCGGCCGTTCACCGTCCACGTCGCTGCCGTCGAGGGGTCGGTGCCCGAGTAGACCAGCACATCGCCCTGGCTCGCCACGATGACGAACTGGACGTTCACGCCCACGCCCGAGGAGCCGTCGAAGGTCCAGTTGATCAGCGCCTGGAGCGTGCCGCCGTTGGGCAGCATCGAGCCGAAGTCGAAGGCGGTGGCGGTCCCGGCGTAGACCCCGAACCCGAGGTACCAGCCACGGGTCGTGCCGTTCTCGATGAACCAGAGCCGGTTCTGGTAGACCGTGACGAAGCTGAACAGGTCGGGGTCGATGCCCGCGATCTGGTTGGGGCCAGCGCCCAGGGTGATCTGGGTGAAGACCGCGCCGTCGTAAATCCAGTAGCCAGCCCCAGGGCACACCATCAGCATGACGTGGACGCCAGCGTTGGTGGTGTAGTTGAGCGAGGTCCATTCGCCGACCGGGGCACCCGCGACCACGGTCAGCACAGGCACCGGGACCACGCCCGAGGCGCTGGCCGTGGTCACGTTGTAAATCTTGCCCGACGAGGTCGCAGCCAGAAGCTGGTTGGCTCCGCTCGGCGGCAGGTAGCGCATGAGCGAGCGCACCTCGCCGTCGAGGTTGGAGACCCAGCGCAGATAGCCCCGGCGCATCTGGTTGCCCAGCACCCGAGGGATCAGGTTCTCCAGGCGCAGGGCCGTGGTCGGGTCGCCCCCAGGCAGCGGCTGCGACACGTCGATGCCGCGCATCGGTGCCTGGAACGGGAACGCCGAATGGTTCTGCGTGGCGCTCGACCGACGAGGGATCGTGCCCCGGGGGTGACGGTAGGGGACGAGACTCATGAGTAGTACGGCTGCTGCTGGGTGCGGGATTGAGCCGCCGTCTGCGCCTGGGCTTCGCAGTCCTCCAGGGCACCGGAGGAGCAGACGTAGCCCCCGGCTGCATCGGTGCAGATGTAGGTCTGGCGAACGAACCCCGGCCCGGCCAGCGGCCCCGGGAAATTGGGGTCGGGAACGGCCTCGACGGTCGGAGTGATGACCCAGCCAGGGGGCAGCGTCGTTGCCATTTCGTCGTCCGTAACTCAGCGCCCGCGCAGGCCGCGAATCGTCGCCCTCTGCTTTAAAGGCGAGGGCCGGGCTTGCTGCCGGGCCATCGGCTGCGGCGCGGGCAGCGCCAGCTTGCCGGCCTGCGCTCCCAGCTTGCCGGCCATCTGCTGCGGCCCCGCACCCATGCCCGGCGGCATCGTGCCAGGGGCGGCCATGCCACCCGGCCGTGGCCCCATCGCCGCCCCCATCGCAGAGCCCATCTTCTGCTGGTCCATCGCCGACATCTGCGGCGCGGGTCCCGCTGGCGGCATCACGGCGGCCTGCATCGGCTGCGCCTGCCCCATTGCAGCCTGGGACTGCATCGGCATCGCCTGCCCCATCATCGCAGTCTGGGCCGGCGCTCCCGGCCCCATGCCCGGCGGCATCGTGCCTGGGGCCGCCATGCCCCCTGCCTGCGGCCCGCCCGGGGGCCGCGCACCCATCATCGCCTCCTGGGACTGCATCGCCTGCCCCATCGGAGCCTCGGGGCCGCCAGCGAACCCCATGCCCTGGACGTTCATGCCACCGCCGGGCGGCGGCGGTTGCCGCGACTTCCCGGCCATGCCTTGACCGCCGCCTGCTGCCCCGAGCGCAGCGCCGGGCGCTGGCCCTCCCGGGGCCGCCCCAGCCGATCCGAACCCCGGCTGATTCAAATTCTTCGCCATGCTTTAAACCCTCAGTTCTGCCGCATCCCGTAGAGGGAGGCTTCTGGCAAGTTGCCGATACCGATGTACGGGTAGTCGTGGCGACCCCCGGCCATGTTCAGGATGTTGGCCCCCTTCTGCGCTCCGATGCGCGAGTCGAAGGCCAGGAGGAAGTCACGCACCGCTGCGCTGGAGTCGAAGCCCCGGGCTTCGAGCCACTTGACCCGGGTCATCAGCACCATCAGGATGCCGTCGAGCATGAACGTGTCGCCCGCCTTGCTGGCGACGTTCTTGTAGAGGGTGGGGTCGTCTGCGTCCTGCACCAGCGCCTGGGACAAGTACATGAACCGGAACTGCTGGCCTGGGGCCGGGGGCGGGTTCAGGAAGTAGATCTGGTTCTGCCTGATCTGCCACGTCAGCGTGAAGTTGGCGCTGATGGGGAAGACCATGTAGGTCATCCAGCCCTGGGGAGCCACCGGCCCCACGGCAGGGAAGCGCATCGCCCCATTCCACTGGGTCTGGTCGATGAAGCGGTAGAAGTCGCCCGGGAGGTCGAAGCCCACCTCGGTCGCCTCGCCCGGGCTCGGCGGGATCGCGGTCTCGACCGTGATCGAGTCCATCTTGGTCAGTTGCGACCACTCGTAGGCGTTGAGCATCTCCAGGCTGGAGAGGTTCGCGGCCGTCCGCATCATGATCAGGTTGGGGTCGGTGGAGCCCACCGGGTCGGTGGGCACCGCCAAGTTGAGCATCGCGCAAACCTGCTGCAGCAACGTCTGGAACGTTGCGAAGTTGGTCATCGAGTAGGTCGTTGCCACGATGCTCCCCCGGGTTACTTACGCCGCTGCTGCTCGGTCGGCTCGACCCGGCCAATCTCGGCCTTCTGGGCGTTGAGTTGCTGCTCCAGCGCCTTGATGCGCTCCAGCAGCGCCTCGTTGCCGTTGACCGTCAGCAGGTACCGCCGGGCGGCCTCCTTCATCTCGCGTGCGCCCATCCACGTCATGTTGGCGTCGGACAGGTCGGCCAACTGCTCGATGGTGCGGATCTTGAAGTACGCAAGCTCCTCGATGTGCGCCTCGGTCAGGAACGGGGCGACCTTCAGCGGCGTGCCGACCACCTGATCCTTGACGCCCGCCAGGAACTGCTCCCAGTGGAGCGGGAAGCGCCGACGATGGAGGTCCCAGACCTCGGCCGTGACGATGTTGTTCTTGTCGCCGGGGATCATGATGGTGACGAACGGCACGTCCTTGTAGATCGGCCGGTTCTGCTTGGTCGACTCTTCGATGTCGATGCGCGGCTTCATGTAGAAGTGGACGTGGAGCTTGTCGTCGTGCGGCGGCCCCATGCCCGGGGGCAGGCCGCCAGGGGCTTGCCCGAAGGTGCGGGCGTCGACCGCGACACTCTGGTCGAACTTCGACCAGTCGGTGGGGACACTGTTCTGCAGGGCTTCAACCTGCGCGCTATCGAGGGCCATCTGGATTCTCCTTGTGCGCGGGATGTTGGGGTAACGCGGCTGGCCCATCCCACTGAAGCCTGCGTCTTAAATGCCGATGGTCGGGACCACTTCGAGGATCAGCCGGGCGTCGGTCAGTTCGACATCATCCACCCCGCCGCTGATCTTGCTGGCCCTGACCTCGTAGACCGCATCGCCTGCCACCGGCACGGCATTGATAATCTCGAAGGAGCCCTCGGCGATGTTGGTGTTGCCCTGGCCGCTGATGGTGCAGCCGCCGGGGACGCTCACGCCGTCGCGGAACAGGCTGAAGACCACCTCGTTGCCGGTGTCGCAGGAGATGCCTGCGTAGAAGGTCACCCGGGTGTTGGTCGACGGCAGGCCAAGGGCGTTACGCCGAAGCTGGCCGCTGGCCGGGCCGAACGAGGTGAAGTCGGGCGTGATCACCAGCAGGTTGGGCAGCACCACCATCACCGGCACGAGCCCGAGACCCACGAGCGTGGCACTGTCGGCACCGATGGCCCCGAAGCCCGGGGTTACGGTGTCGATGAGGTCCTTGATCATCTGCCGCACGTCGGCGGCGCTGATGTCGTGGGTGGCGTTATCGGGCAGGGTGGCGTCGGCCTGGGTGAGCAGGGCGAACATGGTCTTGCGTGCCATCAGGGGCTCCCGTTGTCGAATGCGTTGTCGAAGCCCTGGTCGTAGGCACCGGGGCCGATCACGGGCGGGATGATGCCGTCACTGATCGAGAGGAACCCCTCGGCCGTCAGCGGCAGGCCAGCGTAGTAGTAGGCCGGCAAGTCGAAGCTGATGCGAAGCTGGCCGTTCTCGTTGGTGATCGGGGCCGTATGCGGCACCAGCGGGTTGTCGCTGTCGGTGAGGGACCCGTCGTTCAGGTAACCGATGGCCGCCAGCATCACGTCGGGGAATGCGCCTGGGGCTGCAACAAGGCCGCCGTCGGCTCCGATGGGGGTGCCCCCATTGAAGTCGACAGGCGGCCCGGCCGACAGGATGATCCGGCCCTGCGGGTCGAACTTCAGCACGCCCGCGATGAGCATGGCGTGCCTCGCCTAGCTCGGTGCCACCATCGCCACGCTGGCCGACCCGAAGACCGACTGGCCGGTCGTGAGAGCCACGCCCGAGCGATTGACGAAGCCCGCCTCGACGGCCGCACCGTTGGCGACGGCACCCGTGGCCGTGACCATCTGCAAGCCGAAACCCGTGTTGGCACCCGAGTCCCGCGAGCCGCCGTTGCCGGCACCGCAGATGCCCCAGCCTGCCGTGTACGGATCGGAGACCCCGAATTCATCGCTCCTGCCGCCACCGATGTACATGATGGACGAGTTGGCCGATGCGGTGCCGTCGGGCTTGGTCACGCCAGGGACGTAGGCGTCGGTGAAGCCTGCGGCTTTGATCGAGTCGGGGGCCGTCAGGCCGATGATCGGGGGCGAGCCGAAGCCGATGCCCGTCGAGAGGGCACCGGTCGAGGTGTTGTTGGGATCGCCCGTGACCGGGTCGATGTCCATGTCGAAGGGCGAATCCTTCGGCCCCGAGAGGGCATCGAAGATGACGAAGCGACCGTCCTGCGGATTGCCGAAGTTGTCGGCATACGAGGTGCCTGGAAGTCCTGCGGGCATCGTGTTCTCCTGAAGTCGAAAAAGAAGGGGGCCGCCAATGAGAGGCTTTCCCGGCGGCCCCCTGTCGTCCCTTGATCAGGGAGTGATCACGCTCCGACCAGACGGCCCTGGAACTGGCGGCCGCTGCAGGTCAGGTTGCCGGCCCAGGCCAGGATGCTGACCTCGGCATCTTGGTTGACGGCGTACCGCTTGTTGGGGTCCAGGGCCACCATGTCCCGAGCCGAGTGCGGCCGCAGGAAGATGTACTTGGTGTTCAGGAACAACGTGGTGTTGGCGGTGTTGAAGCCTCCGATACCACCGTCCAGCACCACGTCGGCGTCCATGAACTTCAGCGACGGGAACCCCAGGTTGCCGACCTCGGGCGAGGTGAACCGCTGCTGCGCCTGGAGGGACGCCATGTACACGCCCCAGGCCACGTTGTCCTGCACGATCAGGTCGGGCCGGTCGGTGCCACGCACGAGGCTGGCCCACATCGTGTTCATGAAGCCCTGGATGTTGGCCGCCGTCTGCGCTGCCGTCAGGGTGTACTTGCTGGTCCAGAAGGTCCACGTCGAGCCGACGATGCCACCGTAGGCGGTCGTCTGCGAGGCGGGGGCCAGCGCCGGCATCGCGGCCGAGAGACCGGTCAGGCTCTTGCCACCGTAGGTGGTGCCGTCGGCGTAGATGCCCTCGGCCATGAGGTTCGCCATCGTCGCCTCGGCGACGGTGATGCGGCCTTCGAGGAGGTCGATCATCTGCTCCTTACCGGCGTTCTGGATCTGCTCCAGACCGGACATGGTGACCGGGCAGGCAAGCTGCTTGATGTTGAATTCGGCCGCCGAGATGACATCGCTCGCTGCCACCGGCAGGAGGTCATAGCCCGAGTACCACCCGCCGTTCGCGTTCTGGGCGAAGGACAGTTCTTGGTAGATCACGTTGCCGCCGCTGAAGGGCTTGCGGTTGCCCCTCTGGTCGAGCCGCATGTAGAGGGCGTTGTTCTTGGTCACGTTGTCCGCGATCTTGCGGGTGCGTGACTGGATCGTGGTTGCGACGATGTCGCTGACGTTTGGAAATGCCATCGTGTTCTCCGAATGAAGTAGTGCCTGGGGCTTTAAAGCCCCGCCGTTCACTCAGTCGTTCGATGGCCTACCAGGGGGTGTCGATGGCCGCGTGCGGTTCTACGTCCCCCCGGCCCGGTTCTACGGACCTCGTCACTCCATGTGCTGCGAGATGGCCGCCTCGATGCTCTCGCGGATCGAGGTTGGTTCCCGCCCCACTGGACCACCAACCGGTGCGCTGCCCCTGACCGAGACCGCTGCGGCTCTCGCACGCTGGGCGTTCCGGGTCAGTGCCTGGGCACTCGCACCCTGCTGGCGCGCAAGCATAACCTTGGAAACCTCGGGGTGCAACATCGCCGCCCGCTCGTAAGCCTGCTGCAGCGTCACCGTGCGGCCCTGCCGCTCGGCCACCTCGATGATGTCGGCCATCTCGTAGCGGAGGTCGCCGAAGAATTCGTTGGCCGGGTCCTGGGCGAACACCTCAAGCTCCGACCGTGCCTCGCCCTCGGCCGCCTGGACGATCTGGTACTGGCGCTGCTGGGCGGCTTGGTACAGGGGTGCCAGAGCCTGCTGCACGGCCGCGTTGACATCGACCCCCTGGGGCTGGCCCTGGGGAAGCTCGCCGACCAGGGCCGAGTCGAGGGTGCCGATGTCGACCCCGTAGACCTTGATGACCTGGGCCAGCAACTGCGCCTTCTCGTGCTGGGTGCCCGAGCGCATGGTCTGGGTGATCGACATCAGGTTCCTGACGGCCGTCAGCGGGTCGACCCCCTCCTGCTGGATCACGCCCAGGTAGGGCTGGATCGTGGCCGTGAACCGCTCGGCGATGTTCCTGGCGGCCGACGCCTCGCCGACGAACCGCTGCATCTCCTGCTCGCGCCGGGCGACCTCCTGCTGGACGGCTGGCGGCACCGCCTTCCACTGCTCCCGGGCCAGGGGCGACCACGAGGCGGGGGCGGGAACGGCCTGCGCGGCGGCCTGGACGGGCGCTGGCTGGCCGATCTGGGGCTGGGTGGCACCAGGGGTGCCTGGAGCCGCCTGGACGCCTTCCTGGGGCTCCTGGCCCGTCTTGGGCAGGAACCGCCCGAGGGCGTCACGGTCGCCCCGGGTGGCCTTCCCGGGCTCGGCACCCGCTTCCTGCTGTTGGGCAGGGGCGGCAGGGCGCGCATCCGAGCCCGGGTCGGCCGGGGGCGAGGATACCTCGCCGTCGTGGGTCTCGATGGCGCTTTCGAGGGTGTCGCGCAGGCTCGGGCCGTCGTCGTCGGGGGCTTCGTCATCGGGTCCCATGAATTTTCCTTGTGTGGTTTACGAACGGAGAAAGGGCTGTAGGCTAGATCTTGAGAGGGTAGGAGCGCAGCAGCCAGAGGATCAAGGCGATGGCGGCCACCGCATAGATCACGATCTTGAAGGGCGGCGGCATCGGGATGTAGGTCACGATCAGCCAGACGATCAGGCCAACGATGGCGAGACCGAGCAGGACGGTCAGGAGGGCGGTCAAATCCATGTCTAGCTCCGGTGGATGCGGTGCCATGCTTCGGCAATATCGTTACGGGTGATTGCACCCGATCCGGCCTTGCCCTGGCGGTATGCCTCTCGCTCCTTCGCGGCCCTCTCCCAGGTCCCCTTGAAGTCGTCGGCGGTGGTGAGGCCGTTGCGCCTCATGTACTCCCTGTGCTTGGTGCGGCTGGAGATGTCGGTGCCGTCGGTGGCCCGCAGGCCGTCGTAGTGCCTGTCGCCCGCCAGGACGTTCTCGTCGGCGTTCAGGCCGGTCGGCGGGAACCAACGCTCCATCTGCTCGGTGCAGCAGAAGTACGGCCGGGGGTTGGCGACATGCTCGCGGATCGGCCGGTAGACCTCGTCGGTGCGGCCGCACTGCTGGCACATGAAGTTGTAGGTCGGCATCCTCAGGCTCCAGGCTGGGGCTCGCCGCCAAGCTGGTCGGCGATGACGGCGAATGCTGCCACAGGGACGATGCCTTTGGCTACAAGCTCCTTTAAAGCCGAGAGTCCGCCCGTGGACAGGGCTTCCATCATCGGCTTGTAGAACGCCTGCTGGGTGAAGCCGTGCTTGGCGGCGATGGCCTCGGTGGCGGCCAGTTGCTCCGGGGCCATCGTCTGCATCGCCCGGTCGAAGCCCTCGACCATCTTCGGCCCGCCGCCCTCGATCTTCTCGATGAAGGGCTTGCTGCTCCAGTCGTCGGGCTTCTCCCAGGTAGATCCGGGCTTGGTCGGGAAGAGCGAGGTCTCGGCATGGCGCGGGGTCACGTCGGCATGGCCGTAGCCCTCCCGCAGCGCCTGCAGCAGCGCCTTCCTGCCGGGGTCCCCCTCGGGCTGGAAGGACAAGACCCGGGCTCCACGAGGGTCGACCTGGGCGATGTCGCCGCCATGCTCGGCCGCGATCCGCGACACGTTCTCCAGGGCGGTGTCGCTGAAGGGGCTCTTCAGGCCGGTGGCAATCTGGAAGGCTCCGGCGCTCTTCAGCGGTGCCTCGCCGCCCAGGTAGTTCAGCGCCGACTGGTCCTGCAGGCCGATCAGGCCGTGCGCGCCGGCCACCGACTCGGCGACCGTGCGGCTGGCCGGGTCCATGCCCTGGCCCCCGGGCTCCTTGCCGACCAGTAGCTGGGTCGAGTAGCCCGGGTTCACCTGACCCTCGTACAGCCCCCGGTTGGGCAGGGTGGTGTCGACCAGGGCTCCCATCTCGTGGGCGAGCCGGTCGATGCCCTCCGGCCCGCGCACGGTCGCCTCCATCGCATCGGCGTACTCGCGCTTTAAAGCCGGGTCGGCCCGGAGAAGCTCGGGCATGTGCCCGGTTGTAGCCCCAGGCGTCCACTCCCGGGTGATGCCGGCCGAATAGTCGGGGATGAAGTCGGTGTAGTCCTTGCCGGCCTCCTCGACATCCATGCCCTTGGCCTTGGCCTTCTGGGCGATCCAGGCGGCCGCCTGGGAGTTGTGCAGGTTCCAGTCGGTCAGGCCGGCGAGGGTCTCCTCGTTCGCCTTGTCGCGGACGTATTCGGCCTGCTCATCGAGGAAGCGGTGGCCGGCATCGCCCACGCCCTTCGACCAGGGCTCGCCGGTCTTCGGGTCCCTGATGCCCCAGGCTCTCACGTCGTGGATGTCGTGGGTGGCGCGCTTCACGCTCTCCGGCCCCATCCACTTGACCGAGAGCCCCGCACGGTAGGGCGACCGCTTCATGCCGAAGCCCTCGCCCTGGGAGCCGCGAGCCCAGGCGTCCATGATTTCCTGGCCGTGGACGTTGGGGAAGCCCCCGGTGCGAATCGGCTCGCCGATGAGGTTCTGGTTCCAGCCCTTGTTGACGTACATCAGGTTCGACCCGACCGGCGTCCTGGCGCTGGTGATCGAGGCGGCGTCGGCCACCTTGTCGGCCTTGTCCACGTCCCCGCCCGTGACCCGCAGGATCGTGTCGCTGGCCCGGTCGTACCAGTCGCGCTGCCCGGCCCCCTCCTCCATCGAGCGGAGGTAGTCGGCGCGCATCCCACCGAGCTTTTGCGGCGTGATGCCGCCGAACGCCTCGGTGCCCCGGTAGATGCCGGCGTTCTCGCCGCCAGTGAACCGGTTGGAGCCCTTGACCTCCTTGGGGGCATCGACCTTGCCGCGCAGCCCCTCGACCGTGGCCTTCGTCTTGGCCTTGGCCTTCGACTCGGTGCGGGGCGTGGGCGGCTCCACGAAGCCGGCCGACCGGGGAATCTCGGCCGCCGGGAACGCCTGCTCGGGGGCGGTGAAGAGCGTGGCCTTGGGCGTGCCGGGCTCGGGCACCACGTCCCTGAAGCCCAGGCCGCCCGTGCTGGCCGTCCTGGCGGCCGCCTTGCCCTCGCGCAGGAGCCGGGACATCGGCCCGGCCTGGGCATCGCTCGCCATGATGCCGCCCAGGCCAGCCAGGGCCGCCTTGGTGGCGATCTTGCCGCCCGGGCCGCCGGCCAGCAGCAGCGGTAGCTCCCAGGCTTCACCCGGGGTGAATTCCCGCGCCGCCGCCTCGCCGAAGCTGGCGAGGCTGGGGTTGTTCCTGGCGAGCTTCCTCGACCCGGGGATCTGGCGCAGGAGGTCCAGCGTCAGGTGCGGCTCGGGCGTGGGCTCGGCGTAGCCCCCGGTGCGCTCGTCCCGGTCGAGGATTGAAGCCACGGTCTACTCGGGAGCGGTCTCGCCTTCGGGCTTCGGCGCGGCATCGCCCGGGGCGACCTCGCCGACGGGCTGCGTCGGGTCGACGCCGCCGTTCTCGGCCACCCAGGCCGCCTTCTCGTCGGCCGTCGCGCCGCCCGTGAGGAAGCGCCTGGGCATCCCCTCGTAGGGGGTCACGGCGTCGGCGGCGGGGGCCGGGTCGGCGAGCGCTTCGGCCTCGTACTGCTTCTGGACCTCGGCCTGGGCCGCGAGGTCCTCGTCGGCGTACTCGTCCTTGGCGGTCTTCTCGATGCCTGAGGCTTGCTTGCTCTTCGTCATGGCGTTCTCCTACTGCATGGGTGGTTGCATCGGGGGTCCGTTGGGGCCGCCCGTCGGTGGCCCGCCGGGGTTCATCAACGTGCCGTCATCGGGCGTGCCATCGACGCCGATCATGGTCTGCTCCAGGCTCTGCTGGCCCGCCTTGGCGAGGTTCAGCACCGCCTGGGTCTTGTTCTTCAGCCCCTCGGAGGCGACCTTCGCAAGCTCGGCCTCCTCCATCGGGTCGGGCTTCTCGCCCTCGGGGTCCGGTGCGCTGGCGGTGGCGATGGCCTCGTCCAGCACGCTCTCGATTTCCTTGCCGATGCGGAAGCCGCCGAGACCCCACTTCATCAACTGCAGCACCACGGGCGTAGCCTGGGGCGCGGCCTGCATCAGCGGCGTCACCGACTGGACGAAGGTGCCGACGGCGGTCATGAACTGGGTGCGCGAGTCGCGCTCCTGCGCCCAATCGACCATCGCCATCGACTCGGCCTCGACGCTGATCCGGTAGAACTTCGAGTTGTCGGGAGCCTTCAGGAACTGCACCGCCTGCTCGGCCGTCTTGGCGTCGGGGCTGTTCATGATGTTGGAGCGCTCGATGATCGTCTGCGGCTGGTAGCGGTCGCAGATGATCTGCGCCTTGATGCGCTGGCCGCTGGCGACCCAGGCTCCAATGGTCTGCTGCTTGAACTGGAGGCGATTGCCGCCGAACTGCGCCTTAAGCTCCTGGGCACCGAGGGTCTCGTCGGGGTCGGTGATGCCGCGCATGATGTCGCCGATGCCCAGGACCTCGTAGAGGTTGGCCTTGATGACCTCGCGCTGCTCGGTCAGTTGCACGATCACGCTGGCGATGACCTCGATGGGGACGAAGTCCATCTGGCCCTTCAGGCCGCCCTTCTCGGCGAACGCGGCCCAGTTGTCCACCGGGATCATCTGGTTCTCCATGCCCTCCATGAAGACCCGGCCGATGGGGGTGCTGTTCTTGTCGTAGACCCCGACCACCTTGCACGCCTTGGTCAGGTACTTGATCCGGGTCGTAAGCTCATCGATCTGGGTGTACTGGTCCTGGGCCAGCAGGTAGTCGGCCCGGGGCAGGAAGGCGCTGGTGGTCAGGTTCGCCATCAGCGGCTGCGGGCAGGGGAAGAACGTCTTCAGCTTGAGCGGGTCGGGCTTGTAGTCGCAGATCACGTCCATGCCCATGACGTGCCAGTAGGCGCACTTCGTCTGCTTGTCCCAAATCTCGAAGACGGCGGCCTTCTCCCAGGGGTCGTTCCTGACGCCCGAGTCGGTCTTGGTCTTGTTCTTGGAGACCGGGACCGCCTTGCCGATCCTCTCGCCGAAGCGCTCGCAAAGCTCCTCGCGGGTCATGTAGACGCGGCGGGCGACCCAGCGCACGTCCTGCCAGACCCTGGCGGGGCTGAACCAGAAGTCCTCCCAGTAGACGTAGTCTGCAGGGGCTTCCTCGTTGGTGATCGCCTCGTACTCGACGGCCGCCGCAAGCTCCTCGCCCGTGGCGGGGTCCATCACCGGGTCGACCTGGGCTTTCTCGGTCTCGACCTCGTAGCGGTACCAGACCTGACCCATGCCGACGATCAGGAAGTCGCCGACGGCCTGCCTTGTAACCTCGGGATACGTCGACTCGTCGTCGTCCTCGCAGTCGTTGTTCAGCAGGCGCTGCAGGATGTTGCCGGCGACCCGGGACACGTCGTCCTCGGAGTCCTTGTGGGCGTTGGACACGTCGACATCCGGGGGCTTGGCGTACAAGGACGCCTTGAGGACCTCGATGTTCGACCAGAACAGGTTGAACTTCGAGTCGGCGTTGTCGAAGGCCGCCCCGTCACGCTCATCGAGGTACTTGTTGATCAGCTTCTTGCCCAGGCGGTGGAACTTCGCAAGCTCCTTCTTCGCAGCCTGAAGCTCCCTCTCCCAGCGCTCGGCCATCTCGCCCGGGCTCTTGCCCCGAACGGCCTTGGCGACGAGCTTCTGGTCGCCCGGTTTGACGCTGTCGCGGGGGTCGGTGAACTCCTTGCCATCCGACTCCTTCGGCGGCTTTTCATTCCCCGTAACTGGGGGCTGGCCGGGTTGGGGCGGGTAAGTAGCCATCAGGTCAGCCTTCCGGTGGTCGTGTGGACGCCGACGGTCTCGTGGAGCATGTCCAGGGTGAAGGTGTTGTGCAGCGGCGGCACGATTATGGTCGTCTTCTCGGGCGGCGGGGAGGGAAGCTCCAGCTTGGCCGCGCCCTCCATGTAGGCGTCGGCCGGGTGGCTCGACCAGTCGTGCCGGGGCTCGGCTTTAAAGGTCTTGGTCTCCTCGTCGTACTCGTAGGAGTAGGAGCGCAGAGCCTGGAGGAACGGCTTGCACGCCTCGCCGTTGGAGATGCGGATGCGGCGCAGCATCAGCCGCCCGGCGTTGATCGAGTCGGCCTTCTTCCTCTGCTCGTTGACGCGGATGTCGCACTTGTCCCAGGGCCGGTCGAGCAGGAAGGTCTCGATCACGCTCTTCTTCGAGGCGAAGCTCTTGGCCTTGGCGTCGTGCGGCAGCAGCATGATGTCGGCCCGGGGCTGCTTGCGTAGCCTGGGTATCCACTCCTCGGCGTCCATGCCGCTGCCGTCGTCGTAGTGGAATATCTCGAAGCCGCCGCGCAGCCGCCGCCACCAGACGAAGGCGGCCTTGTCCCGGTAGCCGATGTCGCTGGTCACGATCACCTCGCTATGGTGGTCGTCGCCGGTCTCGACGGCGCAGATCCGGCCCTCCTTCTCCATCTGCTCGACGTAGCGGCCGAAGATCGCGCCGACGTTGGCCGCCGAGAAGTCGCAGTCGTACTCCTGGCGGTATAGCTCGTCGGGCATCTCGCGCCGCTCGTCTTCGAGGACCGACAGGGGGATGTGCTTGGTGTCCTTGACCCCCAGGTGCGAGTGGTACCAGTGGTCGCTGGAGCGGGCCAACTGGATCAGGTCGTGGAACCAGTTGTAGCCCCGGGGTGTAGAGATGAAGGCCGCCCAGCCGCCGTTGCCCGCCAGCATGGGCCGGAACATGGACCACGCCCGGGGGTCGCTCAGTGCCGCCTCGCTCATCACGATGCCGAAGGGGTTGGAGCCCACGAGGCTGTCGTAGTAGTCCGAGCCCACCAGTTGCCAGATCGCGCCCGAGCGCAGGGTGATCTTCATCTCGGTCTTGTTGGTGTCCTCCCGCAGCGCCTTGGGGAACACCACGTCGAGGGTCTTCCTGCCCTCGTTGTCGAAGCCGTCCCAGACCACCTTGCGAGCGTGCTTGTGGGTCGGGAGCATGTGGAAGTACATGCCCGGCCGCTCGAAGCTCGCCTTGGCGGTCTGGTGCAGCATGGTGAGGTCCTTGCCGTACCGCCGGGGCCAGCAGCAGGCCGCACGCAGGCCGCCGTCATCGAAGTAGCCCATCAGGTCGTCCTGGGGCGGGCGCGGCACGAAGCCGTTGGGCAGGGCTATCTCACCCATCTCTGGAGACCAGGGCTGCAACGACGAGGAGGGCACCGATCATCGCCCCCGCGCCGATGACGAGGATCACGATGACGGCCTCGACCCACACAGGCCAAGCCCGAGGGTCGAGGTGCGGGCCGCGTCCCAGATGCTCTGGCAGAGGGCGTGCTGCGCCGCCTTCGTAAGCGTGCCGTCGAAGCGGAGCTTGACGATCACGTCCTCGTAGAGGTCGTAGCGTGCCTGCCGCTCGTCCTCTGTAGCCTGGGGTGCTGGGTGCCGACCCCAGGCCGATGCGATTACGTCGCTGGTAGTCACGCCATCCCCAGCCACATGCCCGGCCGCACCGTGTCGGCGTCCAGCACTGCGTGGACGTGGGCACCGAGGACCTCGACCGGCTGGCGGTGCCACTCCAGGCCGTGAAGCTCCACCATGCCGCCGCACTGAAGCTCGAAGCTCCTGGGCGTGCGGTAGCGCACCGCCTCGTGGTACGCCGGGCCACCGTCGACCACGTCGAGGACCAGCAGCACGCCGCCCTTACGCAGCATCGAGCGTGCCGTGTCCAGCATCGCCAGCGTGTCCTCGCAGTGATGCAGCGAGTACGCCATCACCACCACGTCGTAGCCGCTGCCCGGCAGGCTCGGGCCGTCGCGCATGTCGGCCAGCACCAGCGTGGCAGGCCGGCACACCGAGCGCGATAGCTGGGCCATCGACTGGTTGACCAGCACCACCTCGATGTCGGGCCGCTGGGCCAGCCAGTGCGCCTCCATGCCGCCGATGCCTGCGCCCAGGGACAGCACGCGGCCGCCCTTGGGCAGGGCCAGCCGGGCCAGCACCAGTTGGCTATGCCGCCGCTCGCTGGGGTCGAGCAGGAAGGTCTGGAAGACCGTGCGGCCCTGCTCCTTGAGCCAGTCGGTGACCTCGCCGACCAGCACGTCGTCACCGTAGACCGTGTCCTCGCAGGGCCAGGGCTTTAAAGCCTCAAGCTCCGGGCAGCAATTCCCAGTGACGTAATGCGAGGCCGCCTGGGCCGATGGCGTGGCATCAGGCTGGGTCATCGGTGGGCTCCTGGGGCTTCCTGCTCGACCGGTTGATGACGACGGTCAGGGGGCCGCCGCCGTCGCCTGTGACCTCGGCCCGTGAGAGGCGAGGCGCAGCAAACTCGGCGAGGTTGCCCAGGAGCTTGGCAGCGCCCTCGGGGTTGGGCGGCCGCCCTGGCACCGTCTTGCCGCCCACTTTCCTGGCCTTCTGGCCCTCGGCCGTCTGCTGCAGCCACAGGGCCACGTTGTCGGCGTTGTCTGCCAGGAGCTTGGTGATGGTCTCGCGGAAGGTCTGGGTCGACTTGTTGGGGATGCCCTTGCGCGAGCCACCTGGGGGCTTCATCCCGTTGCGGCCGACGCCCGGTGGCCGTGTCCCGTCGGGACCGGCACGTTTCGGCAATGTGTTGGTTGGCTCGCTCATGGCCCGGCACTGTACCCCCAACGCTAGGCACGCTACCCACGCTACCCCCGCTACCCTAGCGTCCTATGCGAGCGCGCCGATTTCCTCGCGTGCGGGGTCGCGGCCGCGCGAATACAGAAAAGGTTCTTACTCTCTCTCTCTCTCACGACCAAACACTTGGGTAGCGTGGGTAGCGTTACCGGGCGTAGACCCCTCCGGCTGGGTAGCGTGGCTGGGTAGCGTGTGGGTAGCGTGGGTAGCGTGGCCCCCGGGCCGACCGTCTGTCGGTCTATTTGCGGGCTAACCCGACAGACGGTAGCCTGGGGCTCCAAAACTCACTAGAATTCAAGCTTGACAGCCACCCACCAAAACGGAGTTTTGAACATGAACGCAGCAGCAGCTTTCGTCGGTCCCCTGCCCCAGGCCAAGAAGGGCCGCCCGGCCAAGCACGAGTCGGCCGCCGCCCGCCAGAAGGCATGGCGTGCCGCCAACGCCGTCAAGACCTACCGCATCGACGGCAAGGCCGCCGCCACCATCGCCAAGCTGGCGGGCCAGTTCGACTGCGACGAGACCCACGTCGTCAACAACCTGATCCGCTTCGCCCTGGCGAACCGCACCTGGGCCACCCAGGGCATCGGCGGCTGGGACATCACCGACAAGCGCTTCGGCAACGGCAAGCGCACCGCCCCGGTGGTCGACACCACCGCCCTCGACGCCGAGTTTCCCCTGGTCTGATCGACCTTTAAAGCCTCAGGAGCCACCACCATGAACCCGTCCCAAGCCCGCGCCGCCCGACTCTTCACCAACCACGTCCAGCGCAACGTGGACCCCCACCCCGAGCGCGGCGATGCCGCCTTCTTCACGATGGAGACCACGTCCTACGGCACCCTCTGGATCACCGGCCGCACCGAGATGACCGACCTACCCTCGGGCAACCTGCTGCGTGCGGTGGCGGCCGAGTACTGGCTGGTCGCCATCGGCAAGCGGGGTGCCATCGATGTGAAGATGGCCCCCAAGTCCTACCTCCAGTTCAAGGGCCGCCGCGTCCTGGGCATGAACTTCAACCAGTCACGATAGGAGCCTCAGAGTACAGGGCAACCAGCCCTGTCCTCTGCGATCCGCAGGCAACCGAGAGACCACCACCATGCCCAAGACCACCTACCAAGCCTTCTGCGGCTCCCTCCTGGCCGGCGAGCGCAAGTCCGACCGACCCTACACGCACGCCCTGGTGCTGCACGACCTGAACCCCCAGACCTATCTGGAGTCCGTGCGCCGCCAGTTCCACACGGCTGGCACGTCGGACACCATCCGCTACTTCCGCGAGGTCCTGGCGACCCCGGTCGGCCAGCACCGGCCGCAGCGCGGCTACCCGGTGACCGCCGACGACCACCGGCAGGCGGCCGACTACCTGGGCGACCTGACCGACGAGCAGATCGTCGCCCGCGAGCTTGCCCGGCGGCTGGCCGACGCCGACGAGTACATCGCCAAGAACCTGGGCAAGCCCAACGCCCTGTCCTGGCACATGAGCAGCGAGAACGCCCACAAGGCGTTCACGGCGGCGATGGGCAAGTCCTGGCTGCGCCACTGGCGCATCAGTCTGGTCGAGTGCAGCGCGAAGCCCGTGAAGGCTCGCAAGGCCGCTGCCGACACCGAGCCCAGGGCGGTCGGCTGACCCCATTTCGTCACGCATGATTAGATCCTGGGGTTGACGCCCCAGGCTCCCGTCGCCCAGAATCGCAACCGCCACCACCACCCCAGGAGCCCACCATGCCCCGACCCCACATCGACCAGCGCTGGTCCTTCACCACCCGCAGCGACCTCGTCGTCGTCGGCCGCAACCCCGAGATGGCCGACGTGACGAACCCTCGCGGCGAGGTCTTCGGCCTGCTCTGGTTCGTCGTCGCCTCCAACGAGCATGGCGACACCCGCGAGCTTGCCGTGGTCTCCAGCGGCGACCCCGAGGCCGCCGCCAAGGTCCTGGCGACCCGGCTCGGTGCCCGCCTGCTGAACCTGTGCAAGCTCCCCATCGGCTTCGACCTCTGGCCCGAGGGCCGCCCGGTCTACGGCTCCGACGCCTACGTCGAGTACGGGCAGGCCGACGACCTCGCCCTCGAAGCCCGCGAGGCCGCCGACGAGCGGGCCGGCCTGTGAGTCTCGAATCAGCCGCGATCCTGGCCGCCATCGGCCTGGAGGTCTACAGCCGCGAGAAGGGCCGCCCCACGGCCCTGGAGCAGGCGAAGATCGACGCCGCCACCATGACCGCCCGCTGGCAGTGGAACCGCGACGTGGATGCGCGCCTCGCGGAACACAAGCGCAACGGCACCAAGCCGTCGCGCAAGGACCAGTGGCTCTACATCAAGGACGACCGCACATGAACTGGCTCTACTTCCTGCTCGGTGCGGCCGCCGTGCCCTGCGCCATCGCCCTGCTCCACTTCCTGGCTGGCCGCAAGCGCAGCCGGGTCGCCCAGGCGGCCCTGCAGCGGGCACGCGAGAAGGCCAACGCCCGCCACGCCTACTCGATGGCGGCCAAGGCCGAGGCCGACTTCTGGGCGACGAACAGCCGCAAGCTCCCATGAGCTACCACCTCAACCTCCTGCGGCAGATCGCCAAGGTCGCCTTCTACGTCGTCGTCGGCACCGTCTGCGCTGCCGTCATCGCCTACGCCCTGGTCGACATGTACGTCGCCCTCTCCACCGTCATCTGGGTCCACCAATGAAAACCTTCTACTCTGTCGACGCCGGCACCCCCTACCGGTTCTCCCGCCGCCTGGGCGAGCAGGTTGCCGATGCCCAGTACGCCGAGTGGCTGGAGGGGCCGCAGCCCTCTGCCCTGAACGCCGCCAGGGCGATGTTCTGGGGCATCTGGATCAGCCTGATCCTGGCCGTCGGGGGCACGCTGGCTGTCCTGGCCTTCGGAGCCTGAGGCTCTCATTACGTCACTGGGAATTCACACCATGCAGAAAATCCCCTTCGTCCCGGCCGACCCCGAGCCCCAGCCCCTGCCCGCGAGCCCCCTCGGTGACGCCCAGGCTTGCCGGTCGATCATCGCCGCCATCCTGATCAAGGGCGGCTGCAAGTCCCTGGCGCTGACCCAGGAGGACATGAACGCCGTCGCCAAGCTGGTCCTGCTCGACGGCCGCACCAGCAGCGGCGACCTCCTCGTCGCCCTCGGGGTGCGTGACGCCCAGGGCGTCGTTCACCCGTTCGATCCCAACATCACCCAAGGCCACTGACCATGCACCTGATCCACCACCCCAATGGCACGGCCAGCACCGTCTTCGGCGGCCGTGTCGTCTTTAAAGGCGACCCCAAGCAGGCCGAGAAAATCGGCCGCGAGCTTGAGTGGGGCGAACGCTGCCCCGTCTGCCTGAAGCGGACCACGCTCACCACCGAGCAGCACTGCCCGGCCCCCGACAAGGCGACGAACGGTCAACACGAGATTGAAGCCTAGGGCTTACAATCGTCCTTGCCAATCCCGGCATCAGGAGAACCCCATGAGCTTCAACCCCGCCAACTTCGCCGCCGCCGAGTCGCCCGCCGCTCCCGCCCCTGCCGCCCAGCCGGTCACCACCGTGACGGCCGAGGCTCTACGCAACGCCGGGGCCATCTGGCTGAAGCGCCATGACTCGTTCGCCGACGGCAAGGCCGACACCTGCTTCGACATGGCCGACAAGCTCGACCGCTTCGGCTCCTTCATCTCCGAGAAGCAGGCCGCCTACGCCGCCAAGCTGGTCCTGTGGACCCAGCCCCGCGAGCAGATCGCCCAGCCGGTGCAGCCCGGCCCCGTCGCCGCCCCGGTCAGCCGTGGCCCGGCCACCCTGGCCCTGCCCAAGCTCTTCGACCTGATGCAGCGCCTGTCGAAGCTCACCATCGGCCCGATCACCATCGCCCGCAAGAATCAGGACACCCTCTGCTGGATCAAGCACGAGGACGCCGAGAAGGTCGTCGGCCGCCTCAACGGCGAGCATGGCTCCCTGACCCTCTGGCAGCGCCTGGGCGTCGACAACGGCGACCTCCTGACCGCCCTGCTCGACATCGAGCGCGACCCCCAGGCCGCCGCCGTCCTGCACGGCAAGGCCAGCGGCCGCTGCTCGGTCTGCAGCCGCGACCTGACCGACCCCGAGTCCATCGAGCGCGGCATCGGCCCGATCTGCGCCGGCAAGTTCTGACCCACCACCACCCGGCCCTTCGGGGCCATCTCAGGAGCCACCATGCCCATCTGCTACATCGAGACCCCCGTCAAGGACGCCGCCAACTGGTGGACCGCCCGAGTGGTCACCCGCCAGGACTACCACGAGCGCGGCCCCTTCGCCCACTCGCACCAGTCGATCCCCCTGCCGACCCGGGGCGCGGCCGAGCGCGAGTGCCACCAGTGGGCCGAAGCCCACGGCTACACCGTCGTCACCGTCAGCGAGGTGGCGTGATGGGCAAGATCACCCTCACCTACCTCGAAGAGAAGCAGCGCGAGTCCGACCGCCTCGCCCTCGCCCTGGCGGCCGCCAAGGCCGACCCCGAGCGGGCGCTGGCGAACCTGAAGCGCCGCACCCGGGAGCATGCCAAGCGGATGCTGGACCCCAACTACGGCCACGAGCGGCACTACCCGACCTTCATCCCCGGCGTGACCACCACGGCCGAGTACATCCGCACCTATCAGGCGCTGCAGCCGATCTACCTGACCAAGGCCACCTTCGTCCACGCCGACCGGGTCGCCCCGGAGGAGACCTGGGGCGTGCTGCACCTGAGGGACGTGGAATGACCGCCCAGCCCCTGCGGCCCCAGGTCATCAGCGTGCGCCTCTGCTCCTGGCAGCGGCCCGACGTGCTGCAGACCATGCGGAAGCACCCGACCCGGGCGCTGCCGAAGTCGGCCGTCAAGCTCAGTGACAGCGTCTGGTACATGCCCAAGACCGGGGCGACCGACGCCCAGGTCTTCACCCGCTACCTCGACTGGCCGTACTTCCTGTACGCCCGCGAGTGGAACGCCAACGCCACGATCCAGCCCAGGATCGAACTGATCGGGGCGCGGCAGTGACCCCGTCCTCGAAGCCGGTCACCCGGCTGACCAGCGCCTACGTCCGCGACAAGGGCATCCGGCCCATCGTCGCCACGATCACGGGCTCGGTCATCGAGCTACGGTGCAAGGGCCGCCGACAGGTCGAGACCCTCGACGTGGCGAGCCTGTACTACCAAGCCGTCAAGGCTCGGGTCATCTCGGAACGGGCGGCCAAGAAGGCCGCCAGGAAGGCAAAGAAGCCCTAGGCACCACCTCTCTCCCGGTCCCTTTTCGTTACGGAGAATTCCATGTCCATCGCAATCAAGCTCGATACCACCGCCATGCTC